>Ga0222710_1000015_pt1 | contig 98670 bp, 96 predicted proteins | sample AntAcemetage1696_FD_181143 | JGI IMG/M metagenome (GOLD analysis project Ga0222710, IMG submission 181143) | Saline water microbial communities from Ace Lake, Antarctica - #1696 | ecosystem: Environmental > Aquatic > Non-marine Saline and Alkaline > Saline | place: Antarctica: Ace Lake... | reverse complement strand
AACCATCACCGACAACCAAAACGAAGGAGAGACCTAACCCGAAAAACCGAACAAAACGCCAACCTCAGCGGCCTGAAAACCGGCCAAGATGGTTGTCGCGCGCGGACAAAGTGGTTGACGCTCTACACAAAAGTTAAGTATTATTTGACATCGAGCAGTCCTTAGACCCCCCAATGTTTTATCGGACCTAATTTATACCTAGTCCATCAGGTGTGGTTTTACGGCCTGTGTTCAGGTGGGGTATCCTCAATCACTTCATCCGTGGCCACATCCGCAGACATTACCGCTGCAATCAAATGCAGTTTGTCATCGGGCAGAGTGAGACGGAGACCGCCCTTTATTGTCAGGCCAATAACCACGCCTGCGCGACGAAATACGCTTAATGCATAGTCTGAATCTCCACCGGCTATGGATCTCGCAGCTGTTTCTGCTCGCGCTGACCCGGACTTCGAGATGCCCATATCATGAGCAAACGTGACCTGAGAAATACCTAACATTGACCTACCGGCCCTGAGGGCTGCGGCCAGCTTTATGGTGTACTTGCGCCTTGGGTGAAGCGTTGGTGTCGTATCTGATTTATTACTCATTTGGAGGCCTCTTATGCCAAAAGCTACACTCGACACCCAGTTCGTATCCGACGCCTTCTGCCCAGAAGGCAAACGCAAAGAGACATACTTCGATACGTCGATGAACGGCCTATGTTTGGAGGTTCGTATCTCAGGTGGGCGGACGTTTTATCTGCGCTACCGCGACACCCGAGGTAAAACCCGCTACGCGAAACTGGCTGACGCACAGCATGTGACCTTGCATCAGGCCCGGACGCTTTGTGGCCGCATGCGGAACAAGATTGCGATGGGCATCAACCCTTCGGCTGAGAAGTCCATCAAGCGGCAGGTCCCTACTTTTGCAGATTTTGCGCAGGACCGCTACATGCCGTTTTCACAGGCTAATAAGCGGTCGTGGAAAACAGACGAGACGTTGATCCGCACCCACCTCATCCCCGCTTTCGGCAAGATGCATCTTGATGAGATTACCACCGAGGATGTTCTTAACATGCAGCAGGCTGGTTTAAAGGCGGGGGCAGCGCCTGGGTCGGTCAATCGTCGGCTGATATTGCTGCGGTATATGTTTAATCTGGCATGGCGCGACTGGAAGATCGCAGGCGTTACAGAAAATCCGACACACGGCGTTCGTCTGCTCAAAGAGAACAACAAAAAGGAGCGGTATGTCAGGGCCGAAGAGATGGCGCGGCTCTATGACGAGGTCTGCAACTCAAAAAACATCATGCTCAAGCATATTGTGGCCTTCCTCGTGCTGACAGGAGCGCGGCGAAACGAAGTCCTGCACGCGACGTGGCATGACATCAACATGACAACACGAAAGTGGCGCATACCTGAAACTAAATCTGGTTATGCACGGCATGTACCCCTCAATAATGGGGCTATGGCGGTGTTGCAACAAATGCAGAACGTGTCACGGTCGCAGTATATTTTTGGAAACCCAAACACGGGCAAACCTTATGTCCATATTTACTACGGGTGGGACATAGCACGCAGGAGAGCGGGGCTGCCAGACGTCCGCATGCACGATTTGCGACACACGTTTGCTAGCCTGCTCGTCAATAATGGCAGTTCACTCTATGCAGTACAAATGCTTTTGGGCCATACGCAGATCAAGACCACGCAGCGTTACGCACATCTGACGCAAGAAACATTGCTGGACGTATCCAATATTGGGACGGCCGCAATGGCCGCCACGCTCGGGAGGAGCCTACACTCCGATGTCATTGAAGGCCGGCACTGCTGAAGCGTCGTAACCTACAGTGCGACCATTGCGGCAAGCGGGCCAGGCAGAAATGTCTGGCCTTCTTCGTGATCAAACATCCAACACCGGCACACCAGAGGCTTTCAGCTTTGCGTAATTGCGGGGGATCGCGCAGCCATCGCCTGCGCCACACGGATCCGATCATGCGATCAGCATGGATGAGAGGCGACATGATGAAAGCTTACAAAGTATCACTATTTCTGGTACCATACGACGATGTTGGCAGGCGGGAGATCTGAGCCGTGGCAGAACCCTTCACCACCAGTTTCGGCGCTGTAGCTCCGCGCTGTCAGGCCAAGAGCAAGCGCAGCGGTGTGCAGTGCTGCAAGCCTGCGATGAGCGGCAAGGCCGTGTGCAGGACGCATGGCGGCGCGTCTACGGGTGCAAGGACGCCGCAAGGTCGAGAGCGTTGCGCACAGGCCAAGACAGTACACGGTTGGGAAACGCGCGAGATCAGACGCAAACGGGCAGATAAGCTCAGGGAGCTGCGTGAGCTTGAGTGGGCCATGCTGGCCTTTGGCATGATCAAAACACACTGACCAGTTCCATACGCAGCAGAACGCCTAAACGTTCGTGTGGAATCATTTGTATAGGTGAAACGGGGTGTCGTGTTGCGTTAGGGGGGTACCCCTTGGGTGGGGTCTGGCGCTGGGTGCCTAATTTTGTGTTGGGGTGGGGTGCTAACGCAAGCGCAAAAGCTATTGGGGAGCTGTTATGGTAACAGTCGCGCAACATCAAAAAAAATCAAACGATTTCAAATGCTAATGGCGGACTGGGGAGGATTCGAACCCCCGACCCCTTGATTCGTAGTCAAGTACTCTATCCAACTGAGCTACCAATCCGCGTGTCGGTGCGTTTAGACTCAGGGGCTGGATGATGCAAGAGGCAAAACGGAATTCTTGTCATTGCGCGGCATCGGCCAGGGCAAGGTCGGCTTTGGGCAGCTGGATCACAAAGGTCGTGCCCTGTGCGCCGGTGTCCCGCAGTTCCAGCCGCCCGCCATGGCCGCGGATCAGATCGGCCGCGATCACGAGGCCCAGACCCGCGCCACCCTTGCGCACGCCGCCCTGGAACGGCTGGAACAGGTGTTCGCGGGCCTTCTGGGGCATCCCCGGTCCGGTATCGCGCACGGTCAACCGCCAGACCAGTTCATCTTCGTCGGCGTGCAGGCCGATCTCGCCGGGCGCGCCGGTGGCCATGATCGCCTGACGCGCGTTGCGCACGAGGTTAAGGATCACGCGGTACAATTGTTCGCCATCCGCGCGCAGGGTCATCGTGGCGGGGATGTCCTCGGCAAAGGACAAAGGGTAATCGCCCGCGGCCAGCCGTTCGCTGTCGATGACATCCTCGACGATGCGCGACAGGTTCACGCGGGTCAGCGCCGGTGCCGGTTCATCGACCCGCCCAAAGGCCAGCGTGGTTTCGCACAGGTTCACGGCGCGGGTGATGGAATTCACCAGCTTCGGCGCCATCCGTTTGACCAGCGGGTCGTCGGACCCGCCGATCCTGTCGGTGAACAATTGCGCCGAGGTCATGATATTGCGCAGATCATGGCTGACCTTGGCAACAGCCCCGCCAAGCTGCGCCAGCCGTTCTTTTTGCCGCAGCGCGCCGGTCAGTTGGGTCTGCATCATTTGCAGCGCGACTTCGGCATCGCGCAATTCGCGCACGCGGGCGGTGGGGGTGATGATCTGGCGGGCATCTTCGGGGGCCTTGGCATAGCTTTGCATATGCGCCACGACGCCCTTGATCGGGCGTACCAGCAGGACCTGCACCGACAAAAACAACAGACCAGCCGTCATGACCGAGATAAAGGCCGACAGGATCAGGATATTGAGCCCATAGTCGCGCATCGCCATTTGCATCGGGCGTTCGTCCATCGTGATTTCGATCAGCTGGCCGCCATCGCGCACCGGATTACCGATCACGCGGATGATCCGGTCTTCTTTCTGGACCAGCGTGCGCAGGGCATCCGCGACCAGCGTCACCCCCGACGGCGCGCGCATGTCATAGGTCGCGGCAATCGGCGCGGGCAGTTTCGATGACAGCGCCAATTGCCGGATTTCGTCACGCCGCAGCACGACGTTATAGACTTCGGCGTTTTCCAGCAGCTCTGCTTCCAATGCGGGGCTGATCATGGCGTCCACTGCGACAGCCAGTGACGCGATCTGCGCCCGTTCCAGCCGGGCGCGCAGGTAATCTTCGCGGAAACGCGCGACGGATGGCACGAAAATAAAGATTTCCGCGATCATCACAAAGATGATTGTCAGGATCAGAAATCGCCCTGAAAGAGAATTGACCATCGTCCCTCGCTGAGGTCAGGGCAACCAGCGCTGCACCAGACCGACAACCCGCTTTACCTTGGGGTTCTGAAAAAGTCTTGGGCTAAAATAGGCACCTGCCGCGCGTTTGTTAACCTCGCCCACGGTGGGATAAGGCAGAACAGTCTGTGCGATGGCGGACATTTTCATGCGGTTGGCGATGGCCATGGCCCAGAGGCCGATCAATTCGCCCGCCATATGCCCCGCCATCGACACGCCGACAGGGCGCCCCCGAACAACCATCACCTTGACCAGCCCCTTGGTCTTGCGTTCGGCGATCAGCCGGTCGTTGTGGTGAAAATCGAACCGCACCACTTCGAGCCTTGCGCCATGTTTTTTTCGCGCCTGTGCTTCGGTCAGGCCGACCTGCGCCAGTTCGGGATCGGTATAAGTAGCCCATGGGATATGGTCGGTCCGCTGTCTGGACGGCAGCGCGAACAACAGCGACCGGATCAGCACGCTGGCGTGGTAACCCGCGACATGGGTGAACTGCAGCCCGCCCGCCACATCGCCAGCGGCATAAACCCGCCGATTGGTCACGGATCGCAGGTTCGGGCCGACCTTCAGCCCCTTGCGGTCATAGGCAATGCCGCCTTTGTCCAGATCAAGGGTGTCGGTATTCACCTTGCGCCCCACCGCGATCAGCAGATGGCTGCCGGTGACATCGCCTTTCGCGGTCTGCACGGTGATCTTTCCGTCTGTCTGGCTGATCTTTTCGGCCTGCGCCTCTTCCATGATGACCACGCCTTCGGCGCGCAGGGTATCAAGCACGATGGCGGCGGTTTCGGGGTCGTCCTTGCCAAAGGCTTTTGCGCCTTCAACCACGGTCACGTCGCAGCCCAGCCGCCGGTGTGCCTGTGCCAGTTCCATGCCGATCGGACCGCCGCCGATGATGATCAGGTGGACGGGCTTTTCGCGCAGATCAAAGATAGTCTCGTTCGTGTGATAGGGCACATCCGCCAGCCCGGGGATCGGCGGGACCAGCGGGCCGGACCCTGTCGCCACCACGAAACGCCGCGCGGTGATGATCGTGTCGCCTGCCTGCACTTGGGTTTTCGAGATGAAGCGCCCGTAGTCCTGAATGACATGCACGCCCAAGCCCTCGAACCGTTCCACGCTATCGACAGGCGCGATTGTGGCGATCACGTCGGCCACATGGTCCTTGGCGGCTGCATAATCAACCGTTGGGGCAACAGCGCCGATCCCGTATGGCGTGCCATGGCGCATCATATAGGCCTGCTTGGCCGAAGCGATCAGCGCCTTGGACGGTACGCAGCCGTAATTCAGGCAATCGCCGCCCATCTTGTGCCCTTCGATCAGCACGACGCCTGCGCCCATTTGGACCGCCCCCGCCGCGACCGACAGCCCGCCAGAGCCAGCGCCGATGATGCAGATATCCGTTGTGATCCGGTTCATGGGTCAAACTCCTTTATTGCCGCACGAGGCCGCCATCGGGGCAAGGGCATTGCGCCGCCCGCAATACCATGGCCGACTGCGTGACTTGTCTGCCGCTTGATGGCGTGTTCCATCGGGCGGGGATAGCCACCTCACGCGGCATTGATGCAAAGCGGGCGGATGTTTCAGTCCATGACCCAGAAAGTTGGGCGAAGTTGCAAGCTGGTGCCGCAAGCGCGTTGACAGCATCCCATGCCCCCTCTAAGGAGCAAGTCTGACATGTAATACGGCTTCGAATCCCGTTCAGGATTTGGCCACCAACCGGAGGACACGCGATGAAGCGTACGTTCCAACCATCCAACCGGGTTCGCAAGAACCGTCACGGCTTTCGCGCGCGCATGGCGACCAAAGCAGGTCGCAAGATCCTGAATGCACGTCGCGCCAAAGGCCGTGCAAAGCTGAGCGCGTAAGCGCTCTTCTTTCGTCTTGAGCGTTTTGAAACCGCCGGCTGAGCCTGACACGGGCGCTCCGGCGGTTTGCGTTTGTCTGACGGTTCTGACCAAGCGCGCGGATTTTGTGCGGGCATCCCATGCGTTGCGGCAGGGCACGCCCGGTATCCACCTGCAAGCCCGCGAACGTGCGCAGGGCGAGGCGGCGGGGATGCGCGTAGGTTTCACCTGTTCCAAGAAGGTCGGTAATGCCGTGGCGCGCAACCGCGCCAAACGCCGCCTGCGCGAAGTCGCGCGGCAGGTGCTGCCGGAACAGGGCCGTGATGGCTGGGATTATGTGCTGGTCGGGCGGCATGATGTGACCGCGTCATTACCATTCGACGCGCTGGTCGCGGATCTGCGCCGCGCCTTGCGCAAAGTGCACGCATGACCCCTTTTGCTTACATCCTTTCCTTGCCAGTCCGCGCCTACCGGCTGATCTTTTCGCCATGGGTTGGGTTCAACTGCCGCTATCATCCGACCTGTTCGGCCTATGCGCTGGAAGCCTTGGAAAAACACGGCGCGATCAAAGGTGGATGGTTGGCGTTCCGCCGCATCCTGCGCTGCCACCCTTGGGGGCGCAGCGGGATCGACAACGTGCCGGATTAATCCAGCTTCTCGAACGCAATGGTGACGGTGCCAATATCGACGCCAAAGCGTTTGACATAGGCCAGATTAAGCAACCGGTCATCGGCCAATAGCCACATCCAGTCGTCAAAGGTCACGCGCAGCGTGTCGGTGGTGCCATCCGCTGACGGCACCGGCAGGTCGATGTCATAGCGCCAGTTGAACCTGTCACCCTGTTCCAGCCCTGTCGCCGTGCCGATCACGCCGGGGGCGGTACCTTGCCAGCTGTCAGGGCCGGTCTTGACCAGCGTCCAGATACGCTGTTCGGTCGATCCGTCCTCATAGACAAAATCCTCGACCAGCCGCAGGCGTTCGCCGTCCCAATCGCCCGCGATGGTCACAACGAAACTGCGCCGCACGGTGCCAAGAATGTCCTGAAACTGGCCGTGTGCGACCAGATCACCGTCAAAGAATTCTTCCATGTTCAACTGCCGGTCGCTTAGCGCGGGGTCGTCGAATGACGGCTTGCCCGTGCAGGCGGCCAGTAACATCAGGGCGGCAAGGGTGATCAGGCGCATCATTCACTCCATCTTTGTAACTGATACGTCCGGTGGACCTGTTCGGATGCCTCTAGGCAGCGATGCTGCAATCTGGCATAGCGCGGCTATGCTGGATGAAACCGAAATACACCCGCTGTTCGAGGGCGCGCCGACCACGACGGAGTTCAAGAAGCTCCGCAAACGGATCGTGCGCCATACGCGCGAAGCGATCGAGCAATACGGGATGATCGAACGCCGCAGCGACGGGACCACGCCGAAATGGCTGGTGTGCCTGTCGGGCGGCAAGGATAGCTATACCCTGCTTGCGGTGCTTTACGAGCTGAAATGGCGTGGCCTTTTGCCGGTTGATCTGTTGGCCTGCAATCTCGATCAGGGCCAGCCCGGATTTCCCGCAACCGTCCTGCCGGAATTTCTGGCGCGGATGGGCGTGCCGCACCGGATCGAATATCAAGACACCTATTCCATCGTGATGGACAAGGTGCCAGCGGGGCGGACCTTCTGCGCTTTGTGTTCGCGGCTGCGGCGCGGCAACCTGTACCGTGTGGCCCGCGAGGAAGGCTGTTCCGCCGTCGTGCTGGGCCACCACCGCGACGACATTCTGGAAACCTTTTTCATGAACCTGTTCCACGGTGGCCGTCTGGCGACGATGCCGCCGAAACTGGTGAACGAAGAAGGCGATCTGTTCCTGTACCGCCCTCTTGCCCATGTGGCCGAGGTGGATTGCGCGAAATTCGCGCAGGCCATGCAGTATCCGATCATTCCCTGCGATCTGTGCGGGTCGCAGGACGGGCTGCAGCGCCAGCAGGTCAAGCAGATCCTTGATGGCTGGGAACGCAACAGCCCCGGCCGCAGGCAGGTGATGTTCCGGTCGCTGATGAATGCGCGCCCCTCGCATCTGCTCGACCCAAAGCTGTTTGATTTCGCCGCATTGACGCTGGATGCGCGGCACTTGGACTAGCCTGCGCCGCTGCCAACACGACGGCTTTTCAGCGTGGATCGTCCAAAGCGTACCAGATTTGTCTGCCGTGCAGGCCGCGCTTGCCGCGCGGGCGGCTTTGCGGCATCACTCTTGCTCATGAATGCTGGTTTGCTTTGCATAGGTTTGGTCCGATGATGGCACTGGGCGTCGATCTGGGTGGCACCAAGATCGAGGCGCAGGTCTTTGCCGATGATTGGCACCTGCATGACCGCAGGCGTGTGGCGACGCCCGCCAGCTATCCGGCCTTGGTGGATGCGCTGGTCGATCTGGTCGGCTGGGCCGATGGTCTGGCTGGCGGTCCTGTCAGCGTCGGCATTGGTGCTGCTGGCATGGTCAATCCGCGCGACGGGCGCGTGCTGGCGGCAAATCTTGCCGCGCATGACAAGCCGCTGCCCGCGGATCTGGTCGCTGCGCTGGGCCGGCCTGTCCGTTATCTCAACGACAGCCATGCGCTGGCCTTGTCCGAGGCGGTCTTTGGCGCGGGCCAGCCTTTTGCATCGGTTTTCGCGCTGGTGCTTGGGACCGGCGTCGGTGGTGGCCATGTACGCTGCGGGCGCTTGCAGACGGGGGTGTCCGGCACTGGCGGCGAGGTTGGCCATCTGCCCGCCCCCGCGCATCTGGTGCAGGCGCATGGCTTGCCTGTTGTTGATTGCGCCTGCGGGCGGCGGGGCTGTATCGAGACGCTGATCAGCGGCGCGGGCCTTGCCCGCATGGCCCATGCGATGACGGGCGAAACGCTGAGCGCGCCGCAGATCATCGCGGCGCGCGGCGATGATCCGCAGATGGCGCTGGTATGGCAGGTCTGGTGCGCGCTGACGGCTGATCTGGTGCAAACGCTGATGCGCACGCTTGATCCTGATTGTATCGTGCTGGGCGGGGGGCTTTCGGATATTGCTTTCGTGGTCGATGATCTGACCCGTGCGGTGGGGCAGGCGGGGTTTGCAGGCTTTGACAGCCCTGTCATTCTGCGCGCGGCAGGCGGGGCGGCCAGCGGCGCACGCGGCGCGGCCTATGCTGCTTGGCAGGTGGCGGATGGCTGAGGGTTGGATCATCCCGACACAAGTGTTCGACAATGGCACGCTGCAATCGGGCATGGCAGTGCAGGTTGTGGATGGGCGCACCACCGATCTGCGGGCTGTCACCGCAGTGCCGCCCGATGCGCCGCGGCAGGCCGTACCGGGGGTCCTGACCCCCGGCTTTGTTGATCTGCAGGTCAATGGCGGCGGTGGCGTTTTGCTGAACCATGCGCCCACATGCGCCGGGCTGATGCGCATTGCCACCGCCCACCGGGCGTTCGGGACCGTTGCCGTGATGCCCACGCTGATCACAGACGCGTCCGAGGTTCTGGCCAAGGCGGCACAGGCCGTGATCGCGCTACAGGCGCTGGGCGGGCAGGGCGCGCTGCATATCGAAGGCCCTCATATCGCTGTTGGCCGTCGTGGCACCCATGCTGCAAATCATATCCGCCCGCTGGATGACACCACATGGCAGATCCTGTTCAAATTGCGCGCGGCCGGTGTGACCGTGATGATCACCATCGCCCCCGAAATGGTGTCGGTTGACCAGATCGCCGCATTGGTCAGGCTAGGGGTGATCGTGTCGCTGGGCCATTCGGATGCGACAGCCGAACAGGCCAATGCCGCCTTTGCGGCGGGGGCGCGGTCGGTCACGCATCTTTACAACGCGATGTCGCAAATGCAGGGGCGCGCGCCCGGTCTGGCGGGGGCCGCGATCAACAGCGACGCCTATGTCGGCGTGATCTGCGACGGCGTGCATGTCCGCGACGATATGGTGGCGCTGGCCTGTCGCGCGCGGCCTGTCGCGGGGCGGATGGTGCTGGTCTCTGATGCGATGCCGACCGTGGGGGGGCCGGATTATTTCGACCTTTACGGCCAGCGGATACAGCTGCGCCATGGGCGTCTGGTCAATGCCGAAGGCAATCTGGCAGGCGCCCATACCACCATGTTGTGGGGGCTACAGCGGCTGGTCGGGCAGGTCGGGCTGGGGCTGGAACAGGCGCTGCATATGGCGATCAGCGCCCCTGCGGCGCTGCTGGATAAACCGCATCTGGGGCGCGTCACGGGCCGGTTCACCGCGGATCTGTTTGTACTTGATGGCGGGCTTGCGCTGCAACCGCTATCGGAAAGCATCGGGCATGATATCGCCTAGCGCGGGTCTGTCTGCTGTTGTGGTGGCTATCCAGAGGGTGCAAAAGCCCTTCATCCAACAGAGGTACCGCATATGAAATCGCGCATCATCCCCTTTCTTGTGGCCTTGGTCCTGTCGGTCCATGGGGCCGGAGTATCGGCGCAGCAGCTGAGCCTGCCGCAGATTTCCGATTACCTGAACCAGTTGCAGACCGCGCAGGGCGGGTTCACTCAGATCAACGATGACGGGACCCTGTCCACCGGTCAGATCTATATCAAGCGGCCGGGTCGTATCCGGTTCGAATATAATCCGCCGCAGGAATCGCTGGTCATGGCAGGTGGCGGGCAATTGGCGATCTTTGATCCACGCTCGAACACTGGACCCGACAGGTATCCGCTGAGCCAGACACCGCTGAATGTCATCTTGCAGCGCAATGTCGATCTGACAGCGGCGCGGATGGTCACCGGCAGCGTGTCTGACGGCACGATAACAACGGTCACCGTACAGGACCCCGACAATCCGCAATATGGCAATATCCAGCTGGTCTTTACCGCCAATCCGGTGGAATTGCGCCAATGGATCATCACCGATGATCTGGGCAATCAGACCACGATGGTGCTGAACGACCTCACGACCGGCGCGCCGATCGGGGATATCATGTTCAACATCGCCGCTGAAATGCGCAAGCGCGGGTTCGAATAAAGTGCGCGCGGCGCGAGGTCAGCGCCGACGACAACCGCGCAGTTGCGCGTCATACATCACGGCGCGGGAATCTACCTCGCCCGCGATGCGGATCAGCCAGCCCTTGGACCGCCAGGTGCCGCGCAGATAGCCCTGCCGCCCGTCGTGATAGGCCAGATACTGGTTGCGCGTATCATATATCGGCACCCCGGTTTGCTCCACTGTCTTGGTCATGTACCAACCCATGAAATCTGTCGCATCGCGGATATCGTCGCGCCGCGCGCGCGACCCGCCGCCATCGCGCTGGTATTCGCGCCATGTGCCGTCCAGCGCCTGACTATACCCCAGCGCCGAGGACTGCCGCCCAATCGGGATCACCCCCAACGCATAGGTGTGCGGCGGGCGGATATCGCCGATGAATTTGCTTTCCTGATAGACCATCGCCATCATCGTCGGCACGGGAACGCCATATTTCCGTTCAGCCGCCTGGAAAGCGCGGAAATAATGCGGCCTTTCGCGCGCGATGCTGCATGCGTCGTCAAGATTGCGCGGCGCCGAGAAATTTCCCGAGCCGCCGCAGCTGCCAAGAAACACCAAAAGTGCCAGTGCGCGGAGATATCTGCTCATTCGCCCGTCGCCATATTTTGTTTTTTTACACTCTAGCGTGTTTGGACCGATCTGCAAATGCCTAAGGCGGGCCAAGGGCATCACTTTTTCACTGCAAATGCGCATAAAGCCATCACCAACCGCCGTGACCATGACCTGTCGTCAGCCGTGGACTCTGGCGTGGGAAATCCCATATACAGACACGAAAGGGCCGAAATCATGCTGAAAAAGCAAGCAAAGTATCACCTGGGACAGATCGTCCGCCATCGCAAACATCCGTTTCGCGGGGTGATCTTTGACGTGGATGCCATGTTCGCCAATACCGACGAATGGTACAATGCCATCCCCGAAGACAGCAGACCTCTCAAGGATCAGCCCTATTACCACCTGTTGGCCGAGAACGAGCAAAGCTTTTACGTGGCCTATGTGTCCGAGCAGAACCTTGTCGCGGACCATTCGGGTGAACCCGTCGATCACCCCGATCTGGACGATATGTTCGGCCCGTTCGAGAACGGGCATTACCCGCATCAACTGCAACTGAACTGAACTGCTCTGGCGTGCCGGTGCTGGTCATCGCGCGCAGGCATGTTACATCCTTGCGCAAAGTCGAAAGGACGCTGTGATGCTTGTTGTGATTTCCCCCGCCAAATCGCTGAATATGACGCCGGTGCAGATCCCTGCCACCGCGCCTGCGTTTCAGGACGATGCCCTGCGCCTTGCGAAAACCGCGCGCGGGCTCAGCTTGGGTGATCTGAAAAGCCTGATGGCGATTTCGGACGATCTGGCCCGCCTGAACCGCGACCGTTTCGCAGCCTTCGCCGCTGACCCCGCGCCTGAGGCGGTGAAACCCGCAGCCCTTGCCTTTAACGGCGACACCTATCAGGGGCTGGAGGCCAAGACCCTGTCCGCCGATGATCTGCATTGGGCGCAGGACCATCTGGGCATCCTGTCGGGGCTTTACGGCCTGCTGCGCCCGCTGGACGCTATTCAACCTTACCGGTTGGAAATGGGCAGCAAGCTGAAAACGCGGCGTGGTGCGTCGCTTTATGAGTATTGGGGCGACACCATCGCCAAGGCGCTGAACGCGCGGGCGGCGGATGTCGGCACCGATCTGCTGGTCAATTGCGCCAGTCAGGAATATTTCGGCGCGGTGGACCGCAAGGCGCTCAAACTACGCGTCATTACCCCCAGTTTCATGGAAGTCAAAGACGACAAGCCCCGCATCGTCAGCTTTTTCGCCAAACGCGCAAGGGGTGCGATGGCGCGGTTCATCGTTGAAAACCGCCTGACGGCTGCGGAGGCAATCAAGGATTTCACCAGCGGCGGCTATGCCTATGACGCCAATCTGTCGGATGGCGATACCTGGGTCTTTGTGCGGAGTTATCCGGCCTAAACCCGTTCAATCGCCAGCGCGATCCCTTGCCCGCCGCCGATGCACATCGTGATCAGCGCGCGTTTGCCGCCGGTGCGGTCCAGCTCGTACATCGCCTTGACGGTGATGATCGCCCCCGTTGCCCCCACCGGATGGCCCAGCGCAACCGCGCCGCCATTGGGGTTGACGCGGGCGGGGTCGAAACCCAGCTCCTTGCTGACCGCCAGCGCTTGGGCGGCAAAGGCTTCGTTGGATTCGATCACATCGAAATCAGCCGGTGCCAGCCCTGTCTTGTCCAGCAGTGCCCGCACAGCAGGAACGGGGCCGATACCCATCACCTCGGGGCGCACACCGGCATGGGCATAGCCCAGAATACGAAACTGCGGGGTCAGGCCCGCCGCCTGCGCCGCATCCGCGCGCGCCAGCACGATAGCCGCCGCCCCGTCATTCAGGCCGGAGGCATTGCCCGCCGTGACAGACCCGTCTTTTTCGAACACCGGGCGCAGGGCGGCGAGTGCCTGTGGCGTGGTGGCCTTGGGATGTTCGTCGCGGATGAAATCGACCATGTCACGTTTCACACGGACCTGCACCGGCGTGATCTGGCTGTCGAAATAGCCCGCCGCGATGGCCGCTGCCGCGCGGTCCTGGCTTTGCAGGGCAAAGGCATCCTGTTCGGCGCGGCTGATCCCATGTTCGCGGGCGACATTTTCGGCAGTGACACCCATATGGCCGGTGCCGAACGGGCAATTCAGCGCCCCCAGCATCACGTCCTGCGTGCGGATATCGCCCATCTTGGCGCCCCAGCGCTGGTCGGGGATGATGAAAGGCGACCGGCTCATGTTCTCGGCCCCGCCGGCAAGGCCGAAACCGGCATCCCCCAGCATCAGCGATTGCACCACCGAAATGATCGCCTGTACCCCCGACCCGCAGAGCCGGTTGACGTTCATCGCAGGCACGCTGTCGGGGATGCCCGCCTGTATCGCGGCCACACGGCTCAGATACATATCCTTGGGTTCAGTATTGATGACATGGCCAAAGGCCACATGGCCGATCTGCGCAGCTGCGACCCCCGACCTTTCCAATGCGGCCTTGGCCACCACAGTGCCCAGATCAATCGGCGTGGTCCCCGCCAGCGCGCCGCCGAAAGTGCCGATGGCGGTGCGTGCGCCGCCCAGAATGACGATGTCGGTCATGGATGCCTCCCTTTGTGTGGCGCAAGCTTAGCGCAACAGCGCGCGCGCAAAAGCCAGAACGTCGCGGCACGGCAGATTTGCCGCCGCAGGGCGTTTCCTTTGCTGTGTTGCGTGTTAATTCCAACGCATGACCCTGTTGATCGTTGAAAACCTGACCAAGACCTATGCGACGGCCGATGGCCCGTTCCCCGTGCTGCGCAGCGTCAGCCTGACGCTGGAGGCCGGCGAAAGCCTTGCGCTGACCGGCGAATCGGGCAGTGGCAAAAGCACGCTGTTGCACCTGATCGGCGGGCTGGACCGTGCAGATGCGGGCCGGATCGTGCTGGACGGGCAGGATATCGCCAGCCTTGATGACGCAGGCCGCGCGGCGTTGCGGCGCGGCACGGTCGGCGTCGTATTCCAGCAGTTCAACCTGATCCCCAGCCTAAAGATTGCCGACAATATCGCGTTTCAGGCGCGGCTGGCGGGGCGGCATGATGCGGCATGGTGCGCGACCTTGGCTGATCGGATGGGGCTGACGGATCATCTGCGCAAATATCCCGAACAGCTGTCCGGCGGCCAGCAACAGCGCGTCGCGATCGCGCGCACGCTGGCCCCGCGCCCGAAACTGGTGCTGGCGGATGAACCGACCGGTAACCTGGACGAAACCACCGCCGCGACGGTCATGGAGCTGATGCTGGAACTGGTGGCCGAGACCGGCGCGGGCCTGTTGATGGTCACCCATTCGCAGGTGCTGGCCGCCCGCCTGCAACGCCGCCTGCATCTGCGCGCGGGTCAGGTGGCATGACGCGGGCGGCGTTTGCAGCACTTTTGTCGCATTGGGTGCGCAATCCGGTGCAATTGTTCACCCTACTCGCTGGGCTGGCGCTGGCCACGGGCCTTTGGTCCGGTGTGCAGGGCATCAATGCCGAGGCGCGCGCCAGCTATGACGCCGCCGCCAGCGCGCTGGACGAAGGGCGCTATGACCGGCTGGTCGCGCGCGATGGTGGGGCCTTCGGGCAGGATGTGTTCGTGGCCCTGCGCCGCGCGGGCTGGCTGGTCAGCCCGATGCTGTCTGGCGATCTGGATGGCGTGCGGCTGATCGGGATCGACGCGCTGACAGCACCTGCGGGCATGGGACCAGTCAATCTGAGCGGGGATCTGGACCTTGCGGGTTTTCTGACGGGGGGCGCTCAGGTCTTTGCCAATGCCGCAACTGCATCACGGCTGGACGGGGTCACGGTGCTGATCACCCCCGATTTGGCCGATGACACCGCCGTGGCCGATATCGGCACGGCGCAACGGCTGCTGGACCGCGCAGGCCGGATCGACAGCCTGCTGGTGCGGCCTGACCAACCCCGCAACCTGCCGCCCTTGGCCCAGATCGCGCCCGACCTGACCCTGCAACCCGCCCAAGGTGGCACCGATATCGCGGGGCTGACCGACAGCTTCCATCTGAACCTGACGGCCTTTGGTCTCTTGTCCTTTGCGGTGGGCATTTTCATCGTGCATGGCGCGATTGGCCTCGCGTTTGAACAAAGGCGCGGCATGGTGCGGACCCTGCGCGCGCTGGGCCTGCCGCTGAACCGGCTGATCGGGTTGATGCTGGCGGAATTGCTGGTCTTTGCGCTGGTCGCGGGCATGATCGGTGTGGCGTTGGGTTATGTGATCGCGGCGCTTTTGTTGCCCGATGTCGCGGCGACCTTGCGCGGGCTTTACGGGGCGGATGTGTCGGGCACCCTGCAACTGCGGCCGAGTTGGTGGGCGTCGGGGTTGGGGATCGCCTTGGCGGGGACATTGCTGGCTGGCGGATCGGCGCTGTGGGGGATCGCGCGCATGCCGCTGCTGGCGGCGGCGCAACCCCGCGCGCTGGCGATGGCGGCAGGGCGGCGGGCCAGCTTTCAGATAGGGGCTGCGCTGGTGCTGCTGGCCGTGGCTTTTGTGCTGGGTTTCAACGCGGATGGATTGGTCACGGGCTTTGCCTTGCTGGGGACCTTGCTGATCGGGGCCGCCCTTGCCTTGCCGCCGGTGCTGAATGGCGTGCTGGCCTTTGCCAGCGGGCAGGCGCGCAGTGTGACCGCGCAATGGTTCTGGGCCGATACCCGCCAGCAATTGCCGGGTCTGTCGCTGGCGCTGATGGCCTTGATGCTGGCGATTGCGGCCAATATCGGTGTGTCCACGATGGTGTCGAGTTTCCGGCTGACCTTCACCGGCTTTCTGGACCAACGTCTTGCGTCCGAGCTGTACATCAGCACCGATAGCGCCGAGCAGACCGCCGCACTGGTGGCCTTTGCCGAAGGTGCGGGGGCGGCCGTCCTGCCGATCCAATCTGCCGATGTGCAGATCGCAGGCCAACCGGCCGAGGTGTTCGGCACCCGCGACCATGCCACCTACCGCGACAACTGGCGGTTCCTGCAAAGCACGCCCGCCGCATGGGATGCGACCTTCGCGGGGCAGGCGGTGGTGATCAACGAACAACTGGCGCGGCGTGCGGGGCTTGCCTTGGGCGATCCGGTCGAGATTGGCGCGCTGACCCTGCCGGTCGCGGGCATCTATGGCGATTATGGCAACCCCATCGGGCAGGTCGTGCTTGCGCTGGATGCCTTTGCGCTGCAATTTCCCGGCGTTGAGCCGCGCCAGTTCGGCCTGCGCGTGGCGGGTGATCCGGCTGATTTCGTCACCGGTCTGACCGAAGCCACGGAGATCGGTGCGGGCCAGACCATTGACCAAGCGGGGATCAAGGCGCTGTCGCTCGCGATTTTCGAGCGCACCTTTACCGTCACCACCGCGCTGAATATCCTGACGCTTGCGGTCGCGGGTTTCGCCATTCTGATGAGCCTGCTGACCTTGGCCGCGATGCGGGTGCCGCAACTGGCCCCCGCTTGGGCCATGGGCATGACGCGGGCCGCGCTGGGGCGGCTGGAACTGTTGCGCGCGGTGATGCTGGCGGTGCTGACGGCGGCGCTGGCGCTGCCTTTGGGCCTTGCGCTGGCGTGGGTGCTGCTGGCGGTCGTGAATGTCGCGGCCTTTGGCTGGCAATTGCCGATGTATCTGTTCCCGCTGGATTACGCACGTTTGGGCGGGTTCGCGCTGCTGGCTGCTGTGCTGGCGGCAGGCTGGCCCGCATGGCGGCTGGCGCGCACGCCGCCCGGTGATCTGCTAAAGGTTTTTGCCAATGAACGCTAAAGCACTGATCCTGTGCCTGCTGCCCCTCTCCGCATCGGCCCAAGGCTTCGCCGGGCTGGGGACGGAAGTGGACGGCTTTTCCACCCCCGCCCCTGACCCCGTGTTCGATTTCCCCGCCGATCACGGCGCGCATCCCGATTACCGGATCGAATGGTGGTATCTGACCGCCAATCTGGAGGATGCGGACGGCACGCCTTACGGGTTGCAATGGACGCTGTTCCGTTCTGCCTTGGCACCTTACGAGGCTGAGGGCTGGGACAGCCCGCAGCTTTGGATGGGCCATGCGGCGGTGACAACAAAAACCGACCATTTCGTCGCTGAACGGCTGGCGCGTGGCGGGATCGGGCAAGCAGGTGTCGTGGCCGATCCGTTCAGCGCATGGATCGACGATTGGGTGCTGGACGGCGACTGGCGGACCCTGCAAATGCGCGCGACCGGCACAGATTTCAGCTATGACATGGCGCTGACCGCGACCGGCCCTTTGGTATTTCATGGCAAGGGCGGTTATTCGGTCAAATCGGCGGCGGGGCAGGCGTCTTATTACTATTCACAGCCGTTTTTCGACATTTCCGGCACGCTGCACCTGCCGACAGGCGATGTGCAGGTCACGGGCAGCGCGTGGCTGGACCGCGAATGGTCGTCGCAGCCTTTGGCGGATAACCAGACCGGTTGGGACTGGTTTTCGCTGTCGTTTGACGACGGGGCCAAGCTGATGGGCTTCCGGCTGCAACAAACGGACGGGATGCATTATACGTCGGCCACATGGATCACGGCGGAGGGGGAAACGACACCTTACGCAGACGGGGCCTTGCAGGTAGAACCGCTGATGACCAACACGGCGGGCGTGCCGGTCCATTGGCGCTTGACCTTGCCTGCGCGCGGTGTCGATGTGACGGTGCAGGCGGTGAATGACGACGCATGGATGACAACCTCTGTGCCTTATTGGGAAGGCCCAGTGACCTTTGCAGGCACCCACCAAGGCCGCGGCTATCTGGAGATGACAGGCTATGACTGACTGGTTCACCACGCTGGACGGGCTGCGCGCGCGGGCCTGGGGGATGCTGGCGCGCGGTGTGGCCGATGCGCGTCATCCCTGCCGCTTGCCCACGGTCTGCACCACCAGCCCCGATGGCTGGCCCGAGGCGCGCACGATGGTGCTGCGATCCGCCGATCAGGGCGCAGGGTTGGTCACGCTGCATACCGATCTGCAATCGACCAAGCTGGCCAGCCTGCAGGCCAATCCGCGGGTGGCGCTGCATGTCTGGCTGCGCCCGCAAGCCTTGCAGATCAGGTTGCAGGCCGAGGTGACGGTGCAAAGCGGGCCGGATGTCCGTGCGCTTTGGGATAAAATCCCCGATCATGCGCAGCAAAGCTACGGCGTAACCCCGCCCCCCGGTGCGCCCATCGGGACGGCGCTGGATTATGTGAAACAGCCCGACCCCGCGACCTTTGCCGTGCTGTCCTGCCGCGTGATGCAGATCGACCTTGTGCATCTGGGCGACCAGCACCGCCGCGCGGCCTATTCACGAAGCGATGATTGGGCGGGCCAGTGGCTAGCGCCGTGACGGCGCGCGCGCTAAGGGCGTTGCATGGATAAATACCCTTTCACCCGTGACCTTGTGCTGATCGGCGGCGGCCATACCCATGCGCTGGTGTTGCGCAAATGGGGGATGGACCCGCTGGCAGGCGTGCGGGTGAGCGTGATCAACCCCGGGCCGACGGCGGCCTATTCGGGCATGTTGCCGGGGTTCGTAGCGGGGCACTACAGCCGCGATGATCTGGATATAGATCTGGTCAAACTGGCGCGTTTTGCAGGCGCGCGGATGATCAACGGGGCCGTGACAGGCATTGACCGCGCGGCACGCACCGTCACTGTGGCGGGGCGTCCACCCATCGCCTATGACGTGCTGGCGATCGATGTGGGGATCACGTCGGAAATGCCCGTGCTGGAAGGCTTTGCCGCATATGGTAGTCCGGCCAAACCCTTGGGGGCCTTTGCGCAGGCCTGGGATGATTACCGCGCCTGCGTGAAAGCCCCGAAAATTGCCGTGATCGGCGGCGGTGTTGCGGGCGCGGAACTGGCGCTTGCCATGGCGCATGCGTTGCGTGACAGGTCCCCGAAACTGCATCTGATCGACCGCGGTCGCGCGCTGGCAGCCCATGGCGACAAGGCGCGGCAAAGGATGCTGGCGGCGCTGGCAGGCTATGGCGTGGAAATCATCGAAAACGCCGAAGTGACCCAAGTTTTCCCCGAAGGTGTGTTGCTGCGCGATGGCCGCCTGATCCACAGCGATTTCACCACCGGTGCGGCAGGGGCCAAGCCGCATGACTGGATCGCGGGCACGGGGCTGGACCTGCAGGACGGGTTCATCGCTGTGAACGCGCAGTTGCAGGCCAGCGACAGGTCCGTCTTTGCTGTGGGTGATTGTGCGCATATGGCCACGAGCCCGCGCCCCAAGGCGGGGGTCTATGCCGTGCGGCAGGCCCCCGTGCTGTTCGACAACCTGCGCGCGGTGCTGTCTGGCGGGCAGATGCGCGATTACAAACCGCAGCGCGATTACCTCAAGCTGATCTCTTTGGGGCAGAAATCGGCGCTGGCGGAAAAGTTTGGGACGGTCTGGCAAGGGCCATTGCTCTGGCGGCTGAAGGACCGGATCGACCGCAAATTCATGACGCGGCTGGATGATCTGCCCGCGATGCCCGCACCCGCGATGCCGAAAACCGCAGCCCTTGGCCTGCGCGCGGCGCTTGGCGATAAGCCGATGTGCGGCGGTTGCGGGGCCAAGGTGGGGCGCGCGGCCTTGCAACAGGTGCTGGGCGATGCCTTTGGCGATGATGCGGGCATGGTGCAGACGGGGCAGGTGATGACCACCGACCATCTGCGCGCGCTGGTGGCCGATCCGGTGCTGATGACGCGGATCGCGGCCATCCACGCGTTGGGCGATATCTGGGCGATGGGGGCCACCCCGCAGGCCGCCACCGTGCAAATCATCCTGCCACGGATGAGCGCGGAATTGCAGCAGCGGACCATGGCCGAGATCACGGCAACCGCCACTGCGGTCATGTCCAAGGCCGGTGCGCGGATCGTGGGCGGGCATAGCGCGCTGGGCGACGGGCTGACCATCGGGTTCACGATCACGGGGCTTGTGGACAGGCCGATCACGCAGGCGGGTGCGCGGCCAGGCGATGCGCTGGTCCTGACCAAACCCATCGGCAGCGGCACGATCATGGCGGGCGACATGGCGGGGCAGGCGCGTGGGGCCGATGTGATCGCCTGTCTGGACCTGATGGTGCAATCGCAGGCCGCCGCCGCCGCGATCCTGCACGCGGCCCATGCGATGACCGATGTGACGGGGTTCGGCCTGCTCGGACATTTGCGCGGGATCTGCGATGCCTCTGGCACGGGGGCTGTGCTGGATTGGGCGCAGGTGCCGGTGATGGCGGGGGCGGCGGCTTTGTCGGCGCGTGGTGTGCGTTCAACGCTGTTTGCCGATAACCAGACGGGGGCGGGCATGGTCGGCGGCGCTGTGCCTGATCTGGCTTTTGATCCCCAGACGGCGGGCGGCTTGCTGGCGGCGGTCGCGGCCGACAGCGCCTCTGATCTGCTGCGCGACCTGACAGAGGCGGGCTATACGGCTGCCATTATCGGACAGATCACCGACGGGGCAGCGATCAGCCTGCGGTGACCAGTGGCATGATTTCCGCGACCAGCCTGTCCTGTCCCGCATCGTCCAGCGTGTCGCTGTGCAAATCGGCCAGCATGTCATCGGCAGCGATTTTGCGTGATTTCGCATAGGCGGGGTCGTAATGCTGGTCCATCAGCGCGGTGGCGAAACCCGTCAGATCGCCCGCGCGCAGTAGGGCCATCCAGCCATCCACCACCTCATGCCCGCGGATGTAACGCAGGGGTGCCAGCCGGCGCGCCATATCGTCCGGGTCGGCTGCGATATCGGCATAGGCCCGCGCGAGAAAGCTGGCACGCGCGGCAAGCGGCGCGTGGACGGTGATCCGCTTGGCCGCAGTCATTGCAGCCCACAGGGCCGGCGGGATCACCAGACGGCCGATCTTGCTGCTTTCGGCCTCGATCAGGACAGGGCGGGCGGGGTCCAGCCGGTGCAGCGCCAGCGCGATCTGCGTGTCGAAGCCGCGTTGCGATGGCTGGCCCTGTGCTGCACCGCCCAACAATGATCCGCGATGGTTGGCCATGGCTTCAAGGTCGATGACTTGCACACCCTTGGCGGCCAGCCGCGCCAGCAGCGCCGTTTTCGCCGTGCCGGTATTGCCGTCCAGCAGGATGATCCGGTGTGGCACCGGCCCGTCATAGACCGCGCCCTGCACCAGCCGCCGGAATGTCTGATAGCCGCCCTGCACCGTGTCGGTGCGCCAGCCGATCTGGCCAAGGATCGAGGCAAACGACCCCGACCTTTGCCCTCCGCGCCAGCAATAGACCAAGGGGCGCCAGCTGCCGTCCTTGTCCGCCATCGCCTGCGCGATATGGTCGGCCACATTGCGCGCAACCAGTGATGCGCCCAGTTTGCGCGCCTCGAACGGGCTGATCTGTTTATAGATCGTGCCGACCTGCGCGCGTTCGTCGTTGGACAGCGCAGGCAGGTTGATCGCGCCTGGCACATGGTCCAGCGCGAATTCGGCGGGCGAGCGTACGTCGATCACGGTGTCGAAACCGTGGTTGATCAGATCGTCAAGCGTGGCAAAAGCGATGGGCATGGCGCTGTCTAGCGCGGCGCGCGCGCCGAGGTAAGGGGCAAGCAGCGTCGTTTGGCCTAGCGTGCAAAACTCCAACGCGTAATCTGCTGATATGTCGCACCGGCCGCCAGCTTGATCTGGGGAAAATGCGCGTGGTTGGGGGCATCGGGCCAGTGTTGCGCCTCGATCGCCAGCGCGTCGTGATCGGGCCGCCCGTCGAAAACTTGCATCCCCGGCATGGTCGTTGCCATCACCATACGGACCCCGCCTTGTCCCGCCAGCCATAGCACATCGCGCAGCGGTTCCAGCCCGTCGGACAGGCAGAAATTGTGATCCAGCGGCGGGGTCTGCGCGCCCAGCACTGGCCCTTGGCGTAAATCCATGCCGGTGCCGGTGACATCTGCAACATCGCCTGTTGGACAAACAGCATCGTCAATTGGCAGGTAATGATCCGCGGCGATCCGCAGGCTGTGGCCGTGCCATGTGCCTGACCCGTCAAGGTTCCAATAGCTGTGATTGGCGAGGTTCATCAGGGTCGTGCCATCGCTGGTCGCGGTGAGCGTCAGCGTCAGCGTGGCAGGTGCTGTCAGCGTGAATACCGCCGTCACGCGCCGCCGACCCGGCAAGCCCGCAAAGCCGTCGGGCATATCAAGCGAAAGGGTGGCAGAGGCCGCGGTCGTCTCGACCACGTCCCAGACCTGCGCATGGCTGCCTTCGGACCCTGAATGCAGATGCGCCTGCCCGTTGTTGCGTTCCAGTTCATACATCATCCCGTCCAGCCGGACCCGCGCGGTGCTGATCCGGTTGGCCACTGGCCCGACAATGGCCCCGTGATACAGCATCGCGCCTTCGTAATCGGCCAGATTGTCCGACCCGATCGTCAGCCCGTGGTCGATGCCCACCAGCCGCAGATCCTGTATCCGCGCGCCATAAGTAAGCAACGTGACCGTCAGATCGCCCGCGCGCAGCACGATGGTATGCGCGGTCTTGCCGTCCTTTGTGGTGCCGAATACCTGCATCACAGCGCCTCCCAATGCACGCCCGCCGCTGGCACGATGGTGCCGCCCCAAGCCTGCGCCTTGGGCGCATAGTTGAACACGAACCGATGGGTGGCGGTATCCCTGATCCGCAGACCTTCCGCCAGTTGAAAGCTGGGCAGGTCCAGCGCATCGCAAAGCCCGCCGATGATCGCGTCAAATGTCGCATCATCCGGCCACCCCGCCAGATAGCGCAGATGATCGCCGCCCATGATCGCGGGCTGGCCTGATTTGGTGGACAGATGCACAGGCGCCGTCCCTTCGAGATGTTCGAACCAGTGCCGGAATATGCCGCCACCTTGTAGTTTGATCTTGGCATCAGGGGGGATGCTTTCGGTCAGCACGACCGACAGATCGGTATCGGGCAGGTCGGGGCCAAGCGGGGTGGGGATGCTGAGCTCATCTGTCTTGGTGTCACTGCGCGGGCCGATCAGGGCGATACCGTCAAAGCGGGCCAGGGCTGCGCGCAACGGGTCGCTGATTTTCATCAGCCCGGGGGCCAGCACCAGTTTGTAGCCCAACAGATCGGCGCAATCGGGGGGCAGGATGTCGATGTTCAGCCCCGCCCGCCGCAGCGCGCGATAAGCGGCAAAGGCCAGACGGAAGGCGTCGAAATCGGCACCCTGCGGCTGGGTGTCCCAGGCCCATGCGCTGTCGTAATCGAACACCAGCGCCGCCTGTGCTGTGGCTGTGCCGACATCGGGCAGCCCTGCGATTTCATCTGCGACCTGCCGACATTCGGCAAGCGCAGGCGCAGGGGTGCTGTCGGGGCGCAAAAGCCCTGCATGGTTTTGTTCCTGTGCGAAAGGGGCCTGCCGCCAGCGGAAATAACAGACGGTTTCGGCGCCATGAGCAAACGCCTCCCACGCCCAAAGCCGCGCCATGCCGGGCAGCGGGGCAGGGTTGTAGGGCGCCCAGTTCACCGGGCCGGGCTGTTGTTCCATGACCCAGAGCCGCCCCTTGCCTACGGCACGGTAGAGATCGTGATGGAAGGCTTGCATATCGGGGTGGCCCTGGCACAGAAACGTTGCCTTTTCTCTCGCTGTGCCTTCCAGCCGGTCGGATAGAAAGCCGATCGGGTAACTGTCCCATGACGCGATATCCAGATCGGCCCCGACCTTCCAATGGTCGAATGTGGTGATCCGGCCCATGTAATTATGGATCAAGGGCGCGGATGTGTGGCGGCGGAGTTCATCGGCCTGCACCTTGTTGAAGGCCACGACCTGATCCGAGCTATAGCGCCGAAAAGCCAGCACATGGGCAGGGTTGGGTTCGGTCACGGTCAGGTTGGGCAGGTCGATCTGGTCGAAGCTGTCGTAATCCATCGACCAGAACACATTGCCCCAAGCACGGTTCAAAGCGGCGGGCGATTGGTATCTCTGCGCCAGCCAGTCCTGAAACCCGCGCCTTGCGGCGTCCGAATAGGAAAGGGTCGTGTCATGGCAGTCATATTCATTGTCGATCTGCCATGCCGCGACATAGGGGTTCGCCCCGTAACGTTCGCCCATCAGACGCGCGATCCGGCGGCATTCATCGCGGTAGCCCGGATGGCTGAAATCATAATGCCGGCGCGATCCGAACTTGCGCGCCCGTCCTGCCGCATCGACGGCCAGCATGTCGGGGTATTTGTCCAGCATCCAGCGGGGCGGTGTGGCGGTCGGCGTGCCAAGCACCACTTTCAGCCCGGCTGTGCCCAGCACGTCGATCGCGCGGTCAAGCCAGTCCCATGTCAGGGTGCCGGGCACGGCTTCCATCCGCGCCCAGCCGAATTCACCGATCCGCACCCAGGACAGGCCCGCCGCAACCATGCGCACCGCGTCATCGGTCCATTGATCCTGGGGCCAATGTTCGGGGTAATAACAGATACCAAGAGTGCGGTGCATAGGTCAGTCCTTGAGTATTTGGAACAAAGCGAAAGCAGGGTTACAGGATCACCCGATGTTCCGCCTGCCCCTTGTAGGGGGTGGGTGTGGCATATGTCCGGCCTTGATCCGGCCCGTCCAGCCCCGTGGCAGCAGAGGTGCAGAACAGGATCGACAGGTCATCGCCACCAAAAGCAGGGCAGGATGTCTGCGTGGCGGCAAAGCTGTAGCTGTCGATGAAGGTGCCATCCGGCGCATAGCCTGCGACGCGCCCTGCGCCCCATTGCGCGTTCCACAGATTGCCTTGCGCATCGACGACCGCGCCATCGGGGCGCAGATCGGTGCTGGTCAGGTCGATATGGACCGCGGGGTCGCCTTGCGGCCAGCCATCTGCATCCAGCGCCACGCGCATGATCTTTTGCGTCGGCGTGTCGGTGAAATAGGCGGTCTTGCCATCAGGCGCGAAGCAGATCGCATTGCTGATCGTGACGGGGGCAAACAGCTGGCGCAATTCACCTTTGAAATAGCGATAGATCGCGCCTGCGCCGGGTTCGGCGTTGATCCCCATTGTGCCGATCCAGAAGCCGCCCTGCGGGTCGGCGCGCCCATCGTTGGACCGGGTGACGGGGTTGTCCGCCTCCAGCGGGCAAAGTGGCGTCTGGCTGCCATCGCGCAGATCAAAGCGGATCAGCGCGGTCTGGCTTGCGACGATCAGCGTATCTGCATCGACCCAGCCCGCCGCCGAGACATATTCATCGAACTGCCAGTGCCGTGCCTTGCTGTGCAGCCGTTTGCCAAGGATATCAAACCAGAACAAGGCGCCGCGCAACGGGTGCCACAACGGGCCTTCGCCAAGGGTGCATTGTGTGTCGTCAAAGATCATCCTGCGGCCTTGTCATAGGCGGCGACGATGTCACTTGCGCGGCTGCCAACCTCGGCTGGTGTCAGCCCAGGTTGATAAAGTGCTGTTCCAATCCCGAATCCATCGGCAGATGCGGCGATCCATGTTGCAAAATTGTTAGTACCGGCGCCGCCTACGGCATAGACTTGCGTGCCTTTGGGCAGCACGGCGCGGATCGCCTTGATCCCGTCAGGGCCGATCAGGCTGGCGGGAAAGATTTTCAGCCCGTCCGCCCCGGCCTTGAGTGCAGCGAAACATTCGGTCGGGGTCATCACGCCGGGCCAGCTTTGCAGCCCTGCCGTTTTGGTGGCAACAATGACGCGGGGGTCGCAATTGGGCGATACGATCAGCCGCCCGCCGGCCTGTGCGACGCGCCCGACATCGGCGGTGGACAGCACCGTGCCCGCCCCGACCAGCGCGTCATCGCCAAAGGCGCGCGCCATGCGCCCGATACTGTCGAACGGGTCGGGGGAATTCAGCGGCACCTCGATCTTCGTGATGCCAGCGGCGATGAGGGCGGCGGTCACGGCTTCGGCCTCGGGGGGGGTGATGCCGCGCAGGATGGCGATCAGGGGGCGGTGCATCTTTATCCTTTCAACTGGCGGTAAGCGGCGGACAGGCCCGCAAGGGTCGCAGCCTCTGCATTCACCTGTGTGGCAGGCGCACCATGCTGTGCCAGAGCCGTGACGTAAAGCCGTGCCAGCGCACCCGCGCCGATCACCGCGATCTGCTGGCCCAGCCAATAGGGTTTGGCCGCGGCAAGTTCCGCCCCGATCAGCAGCCCCGACAGCCGTGCGCGGGCGGCGGCCCCCGGCAGGTCGTGCAGCAAGCCTTCGGCGCGCAGCGCAAACAGCCGCGCGGCCAGTTTTTCGGGCCGCCCGTAAGCATCGGCAAGGCCGGTCTGGAACGCGGCATCGTCCCAGCCATCCGCCGCGATGGAATGGCGCAGCACGGTTTGGGTGGCCAGTGTGGCGAACAGCTCGCCTGTCATGAAGGTCTGGAAACTGACAATTTCTCCGGCGCTGATATGGGCCCATTTGGTATGGGTGCCGGGCAGGCAGATCACACCGTCCCAGCCCTTGTTCTGGGCCAGATAGCCTGCGATCTGGGTTTCCTCGCCGCGCATGACATCGGCGGGGTGAAGCTGCTTGATGCCGGGGATCACATGGACGGCAAGGCGCGGATCATCGCTTTGGGCGCGTGCAAAGCTGCCGCCCTGCGGCGGACAAGGTGTCGCGGCATAAGGCGCCTCGACCCAGCCTTGGCGCGACCCGACCATGCCGCAGGCGATCACGGGGGTTGGCCCCTGCAGCCACGCACCTGCCAGCGCCAGCAATGCAGGTTCAAACCCCGCGCGGTCCAGCCGGCCCATGCCCCTGTCGGAACTGGCCTGCGCTAGCACCGTGCCGTTGGCCGACATCGCCCAGGCGCGCAGGTGCGATGTGCCCCAATCGACGGCGATCCATGCGGGCGTGATTGCTGCACTCATCCTGTCGTCACCACGCCAGCATCGACGACCATGGTCTGTCCTGTCATCATCCGCGATGCGTCAGAGGCCAGAAAGAGCACCGGCCCGACCATATCGGCGGGCATGATCGGCTCTGGCAGGCATTGCCGTTCCAGAAAGGCGGCCTTGGTTTCAGGCGTGGCCCACATGGTTTCCTGTTTTTCGGTAAAGACCCAGCCGGGCGCGATGGCGTTCACCCTGATCCCGTGCGGCCCCCATTCGCGCGCCAGCGACCGTGTCATGCCCATGATCCCCGCATTGGCGGTGGTATAGCCGATCATGCCCGCCGCCCCGAACAGATAGCTGATCGAGGAAAAGTTGATCATCGCACCTTGCGGTGCCATGACGCTCGCGGCCTTTTGGCAGGCAAAGAAATAGGCCTTCAGGTTCACGGCCTGCATTTCGTCCCAATAGGCGGGGGTGATGGTTGCGGCTTCGTGGCGGGCGTCGTTGGCGGCATTGTTGACCAGGGCCTTTAACGGGCCATGCGCATCGGCGGCCTTGGCGATGGCGTCTTGCAGGGCATCGGTATCGGTGATGTCGCAACGGATGAACAGCGGGCGGTTGCCGTGTTTGATATCCATCTGATCCACGAAGGCGCTGGCGTCGGACCGTCCGACAAAGGCGACATTGGCCCCTTGCGCCAGAAACCCGTCGGTCAGTGCCGCACCGATGCCGTTGCCGCCACCGGTGATAAAGACAGATGCCCCGGCAAGATCATGAAAGGTAGCGGTCATAGGCTTTCTCCTTGCAGCACCCAGATCCGGTCGGGGAACGACCATGGCAATGTCACGCCGTGCTGCATCAGATAGGTGCCCGACGCAACCAGCGATCCCGATTTGAGCAGTGGCGCACCGCGCGACAGGCCGGGGGCCTCGTCCCGATTGACCAGCGTGACGCGGTAACGCGCCTGCCCGTCCAGTCCGGTCAGCCGCAAGGGGCGCGGCACGATCTGTGTACTGGTCGCGGCCTTGCCTGCGAAAACCACGAAACGGTCCTTGTCGCGCGCCAGTTGTTGTTCGGCGATCACCGCAGGATCGGCGCTGTCCAGCCGCAGGATATCGGCCGTTTGCAGCCAATGGCGGTGCTGTTTCCACCATGCCGTGACCTTGGTCAGCACAGCAGCCTCGTGGTCGGTCAATTCGCGCGGGTCCATCTCGAACCCCATATGGCGCTGGGCAGCGACCCATGCGCGCAAGGATATATCCAGCACCCGCCCCGAGGTGTGGCAGATGCGCGGCCCGACATGGCTGCCGGTCACGGCCATCGGCAGGAAGAGGGCGGCATCATGCTGGATGCGCAGCCGTTCCAGCGCATCATTGCTGTCGGACAGCCAGACCCGCTGCGTGCGTTGCATGATGCCAAAGTCGATCCGCCCGCCGCCAGAGGCGCAGCTTTCAATCTCGACGGCAGGGAAATCCGCGCGCAGCCGGTCCAGCAGCGCATAGGTTCCACGGGTCTGCGCGGCATCGGGTAAAGGCAGCACGCGGTTGTGGTCCCATTTGATGTAATCAATCGGATGATCGGTCAGGATCGCGGCGATCCGGTCATACAGATAATCGCGCACCGCAGACAGCGCCATGTTCAGCACCAGTTGTTGGCGCCCACGAGTCTGATCCGCACGGCCCAGCACCCAACCCGGATGGGCGCGGTATGTGTCGCTGTCCTCGTTGATCATTTCGGGTTCGAACCACAGGCCAAAGGTCATGCCCAGCCCGTGGATATGGGCGATCAGCGGCTGCAGCCCGTCGGGGTATTTGCGCGCATCCACAATCCAGTCCGACAGGCTGGTCGTGTCATCGTCACGTTTGCCGAACCAGCCGTCATCCAGCACGAACCGTTCCGCGCCAAGCGCGGCAGCACGGGTGGCGATGTCTGTCAGGACAGACAGGTCATGGTCGAAATAGACCGCTTCCCAGCAGTTGTAATGCACAGGGCGCGGGGCGTCGGGTTTGGGCCAAGTGACGATCCGGTCGCGCAAATGGCGCTGGAAAGCGACAGCGCAGCCGTTCAGGCCTGTATCGGAATAAGCGATGTAAAGCGGCGCGGTGCTGAACTGCGTCGCGGCTGTGGTTTCCGACCCTGCCGCATGGCCCCACTGGATTTGCCGGCGGCCATCGGCCAGTTCCTCGGCGATCATGCGATGCCCGCCGGACCAGCCATAGTGAAAGGCATAGACCTCGCCTTGGGTATTGGTCGCCCCATGGCATGGTAGGATCAGGCCGGGGAAATGCTCATGCCCGCTGCGGCCCGTGCGGCTTTCGCGCAGCCGGGTGCCCGCTGACCACGGCGTGTGCGCCAGCTGGAATTCGCCGCACCAGCGGCCGGAGATGTCGATCACCCCCTCGCTGTGTTGCGGGGCGGGCAGGACGGGTGCTGCAAGCCAGTCCAGATATACCGGTTGGTCCGCGTCCAGCATGGTCTGGCAGGTAATGATATGGGTGTCCGCATCGGCCGCAAAGGTGCAGGTCAGGTCCAGCCCGTTGTCCGCATCACGAAAGATCAGGCGCAGGTCGGTGGCGGTTTGCACCGCATCCACAAGGCTGAACATCGCCCGCACAGGCGCGCCGCCCGCATCGCGCAGGATCAGGCCGGGCTGGCCGGGAAAACTGCGGCTGGCCTCGGGACACAGCGACAGATCGGGGTTTTCGTCCAGCATCCCACCCGTGACGTCGATGGCATGGGCGGCCTGCAGCGTGGCAAGGTCCTCGTCCGCGGGGAGCGGCGCGCCCCAATAAACGACCTGCGGCAGGCGGGTATTGCGGGCCGCCAGCACAAGTGTCTGGCGTCCCGTGTCGATCCGATAGGTATGTGTCATGGTCTTCTTACTTTACAGCCCCCAGCGTGAGGCCCGCGATAAAGTGTTTCTGCATCAGGAAAAACATCAAGACCGGTGGCAGGGCGGCCACGATGGAGCCCGCGCTCATCAGATGATAGGCGGCGCGATATTGCGCGTTGAAACTGGTGATGCCTGCGGTGACAGGCTGGCTTTCGGGGCCTTGGGTCAGCACGACGGCCCAGAAATAATCGTTCCAGATGAAGGTAAAGATTAACACCGCCATCGCCGCGATCGCGGGTTTCATCAGCGGCAGGACGACATACCAGAAGATGCGCCATTCGGCGACGCCGTCGACGCGGGCAGCCTCGATCAGCGCAAAGGGCAGGGCGCGGATGAAATTGCGCATGAACAGCGTGGCAAAACCTGTCTGGAACGCGATGTGGAACAGCACCAGACCGGTTTTGGTGTTATAAAGGCCCATGTCCACCGTCAGGTCGCGCACCGGCACCATCAGGATCTGGAAGGGCACGAAATTGCCCGCGATGAACATGAAAAAGATCAGCAGATTGCCTTTGAACTTGTAAACCCCCAGCGCAAAGCCCGTCATGCAGGCCAAAGCGACGGTGCCGATCACCGTGGGGACCGTGATCATCACGGAATTGAGCAGGTAGCGCGGCATCGCGCTTTCGAAAAACACCAACCCGTAATTGGTGAAACCTTCAAAAGACGACGGCCAGCCCCAGTAATTGCCGGATGTGAAATCGACATCGGGCTTGATCGAAAAGATCATCACCGCGATCAGTGGCAGCAGCCACAGGATCAGGGCGACAGGCAGGAACGCCTGATAGCTGATGCGCACTGCGGGGGATGATTTCTGGACAGGTGTCGGAAACATATCAGCGCCCCGCCGTCCCGGGCGTGACCCGGGACCTGGTGAACGGTGTCGGCGTGAGGTCCCGGATCAGGTCCGGGACGGGGGGCTGTGGGGATGTCATCAGCGCGCCTCTTTTTCGTCTTGGTACATCGTCCACAAAAAGTAAGAGATGAAGACCAGCATGATCAGGAACAGCACCACCGCCACGGCAGCGGCATAGCCATATTGCAGCCCGCGTTCGGACAGGGATTTTTCGAAAACATAGAATGACAATACGCGGGTGGACCCGAACGGGCCGCCGCCGGTCATGATCGACACCAGATCGAAACTGCGCAAAGCGCCGATGATTGTGACCACAAAGGCGATAAAGGTCGCAGGTTTCAGCTGCGGCAGGATCACATGCCACAGCATCTTGCGACCCTTGGCGCCGTCCAGACGGGCGGCCTCGACCTGTTCGGGGTCCACCGCGTTCAGGCCGGTCAGATACAGGATCATGCAATAGGCCGTCTGCGGCCAGAGGCCCGCCGCGATGATCCCGTAAGTCGCCGTATTCGGATTGCCCAGCACGCCGCCGCTGATTTCAAACCCGAACCAGCCGGTCATGATTGTGAACAGCCCGTTATTGGGCAGATAGAACCACGAAAACACCAGACCGACGACAACCTGACTGATGACAAAAGGGAAAAAGAATAGGGATTTATATAGCCTGATACCGCGCACATTCTGGTTCAGGAACAGCGCGATAAACAGCCCCAGCGGGACCGCCAGCAAATACAGCACCAGCCAGCGCAGGTTGTTCCACAGCGAGATCTGGAAATTCCTGTCGGCGCGTTCGCCGTTCAAGCCGAACAGCTTGTTATAGTTTTCCAGCCCGACATAGGTGCCGTTGGTGTCGATATCGCCCAGACCGTTCCAGTCGTAAAGCGACATGCCGAAACTTTGCCAGATCGGTGCGATGACATAGACAACAAAAAACAGCGCGCCAGGCGCAAGAAACAGCCACGGCGTGATCGCGATCTCGTTGCGCTTGTACCCGCCGCGCGGGGGCTGGCGGTCGCTGTCAGCGGAAATGCTCATGCGCTGGCCTGTCTGTTTGCAAAAGGACTGTGTTGGGCGCGGATGAGGCCGCGCCCAACACGGGCGGGATGCGCATCACAGCGCACCCCATGGGAGAGGATCAATAAACGTCCTGACGTGTGGCTTCCAGCCGTTCGAGGATGTCATCCAGATTGTCCGGGAACACCATGAACTCTTGGAACCCTTCCATACCCGCCGCTGCCATTTCGGCGGGGGCATCGCGGTCAAAGAATTGCGCGATCCCGCCGGGGGCGCCGCTTGACAGCATCTGGAACCCTTGCTGCAGGAACTTGTCGTCATCAACCGAGGACAGCGCGTTCACGGGCAACTGCCCAAGGTTCGCACCGTTGTTGATCAGCGTCTGGTTTTCGGCCGAGACCACAAAGCGCAGGAATTCACGCGCGGCGTCTTTGTTTTGGGCCGCTGACGGGATGTGGAACGTATCGGTCGGTGCGTCTTCACCCTTTGGGATGCCGGGGGTGATTTCGACGAACTGGTAGAAATCCAGCTGGTCATCGGTCAGACCGGCCTCGCGCATTGGTGCAACAGCGAAGTTGCCCATCAGATAGCTGGCAGCCTCGCCATTGACCATGAAGGGCAGGGCTTCTTGCCAGCTGTAGTTCTGGTGATCGTCAATGAAGGCACCCATGTCAATCAGCGTGCGCCAATTGGCAAAGGTCGCGCGGACCTCGTCACTGGTCCAGCTTTCTTCGCCATTGGTCAGGCGCGCATGGAAGTCATAGCCATTGGTGCGCATGTTCAGGTAATCAAACCAGCCGCCAGCGGTCCACAGGAACTTGGTCCCGATGGTGTAGCATTTGATGCCGTTGTCGATCAGGGTCTGGCAATTGGCCAGCTCTTCTTCCCAAGTGGCAGGCTCGGTCAGGCCGAACTGGTCAAAGATGTCTTTGCGGTAATAGACGCCCCATTGGTAATAGGTGTAAGGTACGCCATATTGCGCATCGCCCACGGTCAGCGCACCCTTGGTGGATGCCAGCTCGTCGCTCATCGACCCTTCCCAGATGTCGGACACGTCTTCGAACAGACCGGCCTCGACATAGGGCAGCATGCGGTTGGCGGCATACCAGTTGGCAACGTCCGGCGCATTGGCGGTCAGGAAGTTGCGGATCTGGGTTTTATAGGCTTCACGGTCGATCACCGTCAGTTCGACGTTCAGGTCGGGGTGCATCTCGGCGAAACGCGCGACCATGCCTTCCATCACTGCGCGGGGCGCAGGGTTGGACATGTCCGAGAAAATGACCAGATCGCCCGACAGCGATTGTGCATTGGCTGGCATGGCAGATGCCGCGATGCCCGCTGCAACGAACGCCGCGAACGACGTTTTCAGAATGGAACGCATAATATCCTCCCTAGGTGCTTCCATGGTCCACCGTGGTTTCATTATATGAAACTAGGTTTTGCATATTGATACTTAATCGCAAAGCCGCTAGGCTTGTCAACAACCATGTCGTGTCTGCAATAATCTGTGCAGTACGGCAGGCAGGGACGGGGGAAAGTTCATGACAAGCGACGGGACGGTCGGCAAGGCCCTTGATGTGCTGGACCAGGTCGCCGCCTATGGCCGGCCAGTGCGGTTCAGCGAAATGCTGGCGGCATCGCCCTTTCCCAAACCGACGCTGTATCGTTTCCTGCAAACGCTGACGAACCAGCGGATGCTGGCCTATGATCCCGACCGGCAGACCTATTCGCCGGGCGTGCGTCTGGTGCGGCTGGCCCATGCGGCTTGGGAACAATCCACGCTGGCGCCGATCGCGCGGCCGCATATCGACGCGCTGTCTGCGGCGGTCGGCGAAACAGTGCATCTGGCGCAGCTTGATCACGCGCAGGTGCTGTATATCGATAAGCGCAACGCCAACAAACCGGTGCAGATGTTCAGCCAGGCGGGCAAGGTCGGGCCTGCCTATTGCACCGGCGTGGGCAAGGTGATGCTGGCCTTTTGCGACCCCGCGGTCATCGACGCTGTGATCGAACAGCAAAGTTTCCACCGCTTCACCGCCGCCACGCTGACCACGCCTGCCGCACTGCGCACCGAACTGTCCGACATCAGGTCCAACGGCTATGGTTTCGACCGCGAGGAACATGAACCCGGCATCATCTGCATCGCCATGCCGATCCTGTCGGATGGCGGGCGCGTGCTGGGCGCTTTGTCGGTGACTAGCACGACCAGCCGGACCAATCTGGCGGGGCTCGAGTCCTATGTGCCGATCCTGCAGGACACGGCCAGCAAAATCGCAAGGGACGCCCAAAGCTGGAGCTTTCCTGACCACGACGCAAAAGAACAAACGGGGAGGTAGGCGATGTCCGGTGTCACGCTGAAGAATGTGGTCAAACGATATGGCGATGTGCAGGTCATTCACGGGATCGACCTGGCCATCGGTGACGGTGAATTCTGCGTCTTCGTCGGGCCTTCGGGCTGCGGCAAATCCACCTTGCTGCGGATGGTTGCCGGGCTCGAGGAAACGACCGAAGGCAGCATGTCCATTGGCGACCGCGATGTGACACGGCTTGACCCGTCGCAGCGCGGGGTGGCGATGGTGTTCCAGACCTATGCGCTTTATCCGCATATGACCGTGCGCGAAAATATGGGCTTTGGCCTGAAAATGAACGGCCACCCCAAAAAGGTCATCGCCGAAAAGGTGGCCGAGGCGACGCGGATCCTGAAACTCGAACCCTATCTGGATCGCAAACCCGCCGCCCTATCCGGCGGCCAGCGCCAGCGCGTGTCCATCGGGCGCGCCATCGTGCGCGGGCCAGAGGTGTTCTTGTTCGACGAACCTTTGTCCAACCTTGACGCCGAATTGCGGGTGGAAATGCGGGTCGAAATCGCGCGGCTTCACCGCGAGATCGGGGCGACGATGATCTATGTGACCCATGATCAGGTCGAGGCGATGACCCTGGCCGACAAGATCGTGGTGCTGCGTGCAGGCCGGATCGAACAGGTCGGCGCCCCGATGGAATTGTACCGCGATCCCGACAATAAATTCGTGGCGGGGTTCATCGGATCGCCTGCAATGAATTTTCTGGGCGGCACCGCCAAGGACGGCACAGTGACCGTGGCGGGCATGAAAGCCGATTTCGCAGGTGTGATCCCCGCCTCCTATAGCGGGGCTGTCATTGTGGGAATGCGCGCCGAACATCTGGCCGTCGATCCCGCAGGCGACACCCATACCGTCGATCTGACCGAAAGCCTTGGCGGGGTGTCCTTTGTCTATCTGACCTGCGACACCGGCGAACGCATCGTGATCGAGGAACGCGGCGATGACCGGTCGGTCGAGGGCGCGCGCGTCGGCGTGACCATCGACAAATCCCGCCTATACCTGTTTGATGCCCAAACCGAGACCCGCATCCGCAACGGGTGATCAAAGGGTCCGGCCTGCAGGAGACCAGATTTGACACTGACCGCCGCCCTGATCGCGCAGACCTATGCGGCCATCGCCCCCGCGACGATCCGTACCCCGCTGATCCGCGCAACGCGGCTGTCGCATATCCTCGGGATCGATCTTTATCTGAAACTGGAAAACCTCCAGCACACCAATGCGTTCAAAGCGCGCGGCGCGCTGGCAAAATTGCTGACGCTGGATGCGGCCGCGCGCGAGGCAGGCGTGATCGCTTGTAGTGCTGGCAACCATGCGCAGGGGGTGGCCTATCACGCCACGCGGCTGGGCATCCCCGCGACCATCGTGATGCCCGAAGGCACGCCCTTCAACAAAATCCAGCGCACCGCCGATCTGGGGGCCGAAGTGGTGATCCATGGTGCGGGCTTTGACGACAGCGTGCAATTCACGCTGGATCTGGCCGCGCAAAAAGGGCTGACCTTTATCCATCCTTTCGATGATCCGGTGGTCGCGGCGGGCCAAGGGACCGTGGCGCTGGAAATGCTTGAACAGATGCCGGGTCTGGATTGCATCGTGGTGCCGGTGGGCGGCGGCGGGCTGATCGCGGGCATGGCGGTGGCCGCGAAATCCATCAAGCCCGCCATCACGATGATCGGCGCACAGGCGCATCTGTTCGATGCCGCCAAGGCCCAGATCGACGGTGTCGCGCCCCATTTCGCCGGTGCCACGCTGGCCGAAGGCATCGCCGTGCGCCAACCCGCGCCTGCCAATATCGCCGTGATCCGCGACCATGTCGCCCGCATCGACAGCGCCAGCGAAAGCGAGATTGAAAGCGCGGTTTTCGACCTTTTGTCCCACGAAAAACTCGTCGCCGAAGGGGCAGCAGGGGCAGGTCTGGCGGTAATCAAGGCCAATCTTGCCCGTTTTGCCGGTCAAAAGGTCGGCCTTGTGATCTGTGGCGGCAATATCGATTCGCGCTTGCTGTCCACGCTGATACTGCGCGGGCTGATGCGCGACGGGCGGATCACGCGGCTGGTCTTTGAAATCGACGACCGGCCGGGTCAGCTTGCCATGATCTCGCGGATCATCGGGGATGCGGGCGCCAATGTGATCGAGGTCATCCACCAGCGGATGATGCAAAGCGTGTCACTGAAAAAAGCTGAACTTGAAATCGTGATCGAAGCCCGCGACCAGCGCCATGTCGATGACATCACCGGCCTTTTGCGTGACGCGGGCCTGTCGGTGCGCACGGCCCAAGACCTTTAACCGCATCTTCCGAGCATAAATATCCCGGGGGGCCCCGGATTTGATCCGGGGCGGGGGCAGCGCCCCCTCAGCGTTTGCCGTAATAGAGCCCGACAACATGTTCGGCCTGTGCAAAGAACAGCCAGCGCAGCACCAGCACGCCTGCGATATGGCTGACCAGTGCCAGCGCGCCCCAGATATGGCTGAACGGCACTAGCAGGAATATAATCGGCAGCACGAAGGACAGCCCCACCGCGATGACCCGCAAACGCAGTGCATGTTTGCGGCCCACCACATGGATGAATTCGCGCATCAGGTAATTGGTGCCGGTATGGGGTGGCTCGAAGGCGCGGACAGCACCGATATGGCCAAGGCCCGTGGCGCTGGCCATATCGGTGCCCGACCGCGCCAACCGCGTGTCACCCGTGACCCAGGTATAGACCTGCAAAGCCGCGGCAAGGCCCAGCAGAACCAGCGCCTCGGTCACTTGGCCGCCCAGCAGCGCCCCGCCGCCAACCGACAGCGCCAGAAACAGCGCAGGCGTGGACCAATGCCGCCAGCGCGGCACGGTTTTCAACTGCGCATAGATCATCGCGGTGGTGAACACGGTCGCCAGCGCGCCTGCCGCCCCGAGCCATCCCAAAGGCCGCAGCACGGTGTCGAAAAACACCAGCCCCGCGCCATAGGCGGCCATGATCAGCAGCGTGACAACCGCGCAAATACCCTCGCGGCTCAACCAGCTGGTCTGCCACTGGCTGAACGCCTTGATCGCACGTTCCGGCCGCCCAAGGTGAAAGGTCGAGGCGAGCAATCCACCCACCGCCGCCAGATAGGCGATGGCGAACCAGATCAACGCCATCAGCCCCGTGGGCGTGATCGCCCCGATGCCAAGCCAGAACAAAAGCCCGAACCCGAGGCCCGAAAAGGTGGTGAAGATGATGACGGAACTGGCAGGATGCATTATTTCGCCCCCCCGGGCAGGGCCGACAGTGCCTTGTCCAGCCAATGTGCAAAGCCTTTGCCATCCGTGGCGACCGGTTCCAGAAACGGGGCCAGCACGTCATATTCGGGCATCACGTCCTTGGGGCGTGGCGGCAGGTATTTGTTGACTGGTTTTGTGCCTTGTTCGGGCATCAGGTCGAACCCGCCGCGGGATGCCACTAGTTGCGATACTTCCGAGTCCACATCGCCCAGATCGCCGAAATGCCGCGCTCCAGACGGACAGGTGCGCACGCAGGCGGGCACGCGGTCTTCCTCGGGCAGGTTTTCGTTATAGATGCGGTCCACGCAAAGCGTGCATTTCTTCATCACGCCTGCCTTGGCATCCAATTCGCGCGCGCCATAAGGGCAGGCCCAGGCGCAGAGGCTGCAGCCGATGCAGGCGCTTTCGTTGACCAGCACGATGCCATCTTCGGCCCGTTTATAGCTGGCCCCCGTCGGGCAGACGGTCACACAGGGCGCGTCGTCGCAATGCAGGCAGGATTTGGGGAAATGGATCAGTTGGGCGGTGCCGGCCTCTGGCTGCACCTCGTAGGAATGCACGCGGTTGAGGAAGGTGCCCGACGGGTCCGCACCATAGGCGTCCTGATCGGACAAAGGTGCGCCATAGTTTTCGGTATTCCAGCCTTTACAGGAAATCACGCAGGCATGGCAGCCGACGCAGGTATCAAGGTCGATCACGAGCCCCAGTTTCTTGGCGGTGCTGGCAGGCAGTTGGGTCATGTCATGGGCCTATGCTGCGGGGTCGCGCCTTTCTGGCGAAAGACGCGGCCTCCGGCGGGGATATTTGGGCTCGGAAGATGATGGGTCATGGCGCTTATCCGATCGGGGCGCGCGCGGCGGCGTCCCACGTGGCGATGTACCAGATGAAGCTGCCCAGCGTCAGGGCGACGAAGAGGGCGATCAGCAAAAGGATTTGGCCTTTGGTCATTTGCGGGATGTCCATGCGATGTCTTTGGGCCCTTGCGGGACGGGGGATGTGATGGCGGGCAGGACGGGCTGGGCCTCGTTCGGCACCCCTGATTTTTCGATCTTCACGCGCAGATCGAACCACGCGGCCTGCCCTGTGACCGGATCGGAATTGGCCCAGCGCAGCCCGTCGCCGCGCGGCGGCAAGAGTTCGTGGATCAGGTGGTTGAGCAGGAAGCCCTTGGTCGCCTCGGGTGCTTTTTCATCCAGCGCCCAGGCGCCCTTGCGTTTGCCGATGGCGTTCCATGTCCAGACAGTGTTTTCGTTTAGCGCCGCCTGATGGGCGACCGGTACGGTGATCGACCCATGCGCCGAGCTGACGCGCGCCCAGTCGCCGTCCTTGAATCCATGTGCCTGCCAGATTTTGGTTGGCACATAAAGCGGGTTGTGGCCGTGGATCTGCCGCAGCCAGGCATTCTGGCTGCCCCAGCTGTGATACATCGCCATGGGCCGTTGGGTCAGCGCGTGGATCGGGTATTCTGCCGGGTCGACATGCCCATCCTCGAACGGCGGATACCAGATCGGCAGCGGGTCCATTGTCGCCTTGATCTGGCCGCGCAAATGCTCGGGCGGCTGGCGGTGGCCGCGCCCTTCGGCGGCGGCCTGGAATTTGCGCAAAGGTTCGACGTAAAGCTGGAAGATATAGGGCTGGACCACGTCGTAAAAGCCCATCTTGACCGCCCAGTTCTGATACTGCGCGCTGAAGGGTTTGTAATAGGCGCAGTTTTCGGGGACATGGCTGATCCAGAAACCGCCATTGTCGATATAGCTCTGCAGCTGGTCGGGGTTGGCGGTGCCGCGTCCTTCGCCGCTGCCATCGGGGTCACGGAACCCGGCCAGCGGCCCGATGCCGGGGCGGCGGATGTGATGTGTGATGTAATCGGCGTAGTCTTTGTATGTCGCACTGCCATCGTCATTCACGAACCCCGGCAGGCCCAACCGCGCGCCCAGATCGCACAGCACGGACTGGAACCCGCGCACGTCGCGGTCAGGTTCGACAACCGGCCAGCGGATCGCGTCGGCGACCCCGTCCGCCTCGCAGATCGGGCGGTCGAGCAGGCTGATGCAATCGTGCCGTTCCAGATAGGTGGTGTCGGGCAGGATCAGGTCGGCATAGGCGACCATTTCGGATGAATAGGCATCGGAATAGATGATGCGCGGGATGACGTAATCGCCGTTTTCATCCTTGTCGGTCAGCATGTTGTGCACACCGCCTACGTTCATCGAGGAATTCCACGACATATTCGCCATATACATGAACAAAGTGTCGATCTTGTAGGGATCGCCCGCATGGGCGTTGCTGATCACCATATGCATCAGCCCATGCGCCGACATCGGGTTGTCCCATGAAAAGGCCTTGTCGATCCGGATCGGGCTGCCGTCCTCGTGCAAAAGCAGGTCTTCGGGGCCTTGCACATAGCCCAGATGCGGGCCGTCCAATGCCGCCCCCGCCGTCACCTTGCCATGCGGTTTGGGATGGGCTGTGGCGGGTTTGGGGTAGGGCGGTTTGAACCGCATGCCACCGGGGGTTTCGACCGCACCGAGGATGATTTGCAGCATATGCAGCGCACGGCAGGTCTGGAAACCGTTGGAATGCGCCGAAATCCCCCGCATCGCGTGGAAACTGACGGGGCGGCCGACCATCTGGGCGTGTTTCTTGCCGCGAAAATCGGTCCAGGCCCGGTCAAGGATCACCGGTTCGTCAAATGCCACCCGTGCCAGATCCGCCGCCAGCGCGCGGATGCGCTGGGCCGAGATACCGCAGCGGTCGGCCACAGCCTCGGGCGCATAGGCCGGGTCCAGATAACGGTCGGCCATCTGGTGGAAGACGGGCCGATGCGTGATGCCGGCCGCACGGTAGGTCGCTGCCAGATCGGGTTCCACGCCCTGGCCGTTCCATGGCGCAAGCTGGCCAGTGCGCCGGTCGATCACTTGCGGCTGACCGCTCGCATCGCGCAGGAACAGGCCGAACTGGTCGGATTTGGGGTCTTCGTTCACGAGGACAGAGGCATTGGTGAACTGCGCCAGATAGTCCAGATCAACCTTGCCCGCGCTCATCAGGCAATGCACCAGCGCAAGGATGAACAACCCGTCGGTGCCGGGCGTGATGCCGACCCAATCGTCGGCCACGGCATTATATCCGGTGCGGATCGGGTTCACGCCGATGATCCGCGCGCCGCGGGCCTTGATCTTGCCAATGCCCATCTTGATCGGGTTGCTGTCGTGATCCTCGGCCACGCCGAACAGCATGAACAATTTCGTATGGTCCCAATCAGGCTGGCCGAATTCCCAGAAGGCCCCGCCCATCGTATAGATACCGGCGGCGGCCATATTCACCGAACAAAACCCGCCATGGGCCGCGTAATTGGGCGTGCCGAACCCTTGCGCCCAAAAGCTGGTGAAGGATTGCGACTGGTCGCGGCCGGTAAAGAACGCCAGTTTCTCGGGGTGGTTTGCGCGGATCGGGGCCAGCCAGTCGGTCGCGGTTTGCAGCGCTTCTTCCCAGCTGATTTCCTCGAACTCGCCTGACCCGCGTTCGCCAACCCGCCGCAGGGGCGCACGCAGGCGGGACGGCGCATTGTGCTGCATGATACCGGCAGACCCTTTGGCACAGAGCACGCCTTTGTTCACCGGATGGTCGCGGTTGCCTTCGATATAGGCGACCTTGCCGTCCTTCATATGCACGTTGATCCCGCAGCGGCAGGCGCACATGTAACACGTCGTCTTGCGCAGCTCGTCAGACACATGCGGCGATGTGTCAAGCTGGGGCTGGTCAAGGGACATCGTGTTTTCCTTTCACGGGCTTAGTGTTGCGCCAACAGGGTCAGCGCGTCGCGGGCGATCTGCTTTTCCTCGTCGGCGGCGATCACATGCACAGGCACCTTACCAAGAAACGCCAGATGGTCCATGATCCGGCTGCGGATTTCGCCTGCATTTTCACCAATCCCGCCTGTGAAGGCCACGGCATCAAGTCCGCCCATCGCCACGATGGCAGATCCTGCCTGCCGCGCGGCCCAATAACAGAAATGATCTACCGCAAAACGCGCCGCATCGCTGTCGGTTTGCAGCAATTGCGCCATATCGCTGGTGCCGCCCAAGCCGCGCAGGCCGCTGTGCCGGTTCAGGATGTCCCCGGCGCCGTCGATCCCGTGATCGCGCGCCAGCCGCAGCACGGCCATGCCGTCGATCTGGCCTGTGCGGGTGCCCATCACCAGACCGTCCAGCGGGGAATAGCCCATGGACGAGGTGACTGATTTCCCCGCCTTGATTGCACAAAGCGACGCGCCGTTGCCAAGATGGAACGCCAGCAGGCGGTCAGGCAGCGCTGCGCCGAATGATTGCACCAGCCCCTGATAGCTGAGCCCGTGGAAACCATAGCGGCGAATGCCTTTGGCCGTTTCCTGTGCTGGCAGGGCATAGGTCGTGGCGATGACGGGGTTTGTCGCATGAAAGGCGGTATCGAAACTGACGCATTGCGGCAGATCGGGCAGGGCATCCGCGATGGCGGCGATGCCTGCAAGGTTATGGTGGTTGTGCAAGGGCGCGAGCGTATTGCAGGCGGCGATCTGGGCAATCAGGTCGGGGGTCACCCGTGCGGGGGCGGTCAACCGCACGCCGCCATGCACGATCCGGTGCGCAGCGGCGGTCAGAGCGTGGCTTGCGGTATCGAGCGCGATTATCAAGGCAGCAAGGGCGCTGGCATGGTCGGTGGCGCGGATCGGTGATCTGTCAGTGCCGGTTTTCAGCAGGCCCTTGCCGCCGATCTCTGTCACCTCGCCTGTGGCGCGGCGCGTCAGCGTGGCATCAAACAGCGCCACCTTGACCGAGGATGACCCCGCATTGACGACCAAAATCATGCCCGCATCCCCGCCACCCAGCAACCAATTGCACGGATCTGCGCCAGACACGGAAAATCGCCCTGCATCACTGCGCCTTTCATGTGACCATCGCTCGGATCAGGCCGAGCGCGGACAACATCAGCAAGAGCAAAACCGCCGATTGCCGGAAGGCCGTGGGCGATGCTGCCAGAAACCGCCGCCCGCCCAACCAGACGCCCAAGCCCAGTATCGGGAACGCCATAAGCGCGGCAATGACGGTGTCCCACGTCACCAACCCGCCGAGCCACAACAGCGGCAGGGTGATCAGGTCCAGCGCGGTCAGATAGACGATCATCGTCGCGCGGAACCCTGCCGCTTGCACTGGTTGCGCCGACAAAAACGCAGCAACCGGCAGCCCGCCTATCGCTGCGCTGTTGCACATCCCCGACAAGATTCCGACGCTGCCATGCCCCAGCGCGCCGATCCGCCGCTTTAAGGTCCAACCCGACAGCAGCAAGAGCGCCATCACCAAGATCACGCCGGAAATGGCGATGCGCGCGGTATCCTCGCCCACGGACAGCATGACCGATACTGAAAACGGCAGCGCGATGGCCGCCCCGACGATCAGCCACCCGACGCGGTGCCAGTCGATATGCGCCCGAATGCCGCGCGCCTGAAAGGCGGTCATCATGATCTCGCAGGCAAAAACGACGGGGATCAATGGCAACGGGTTGGTCAGCAATGCGGCAAAGGCAATAAAGATGGCGGAAAACCCGAACCCCGAATACCCCCGCACAAACGCCGCCCCAAGCAAAGCAATTGCAAGGGCCGCCGCCGTGCCGGGGCCTAGGTCGAAGGGCAAGATTACTCTGCCGCCATGTCCGCGGCGGAAATACCCGCGACGCGGACGGGTTTTTTCATCGCGTCACGGCGGAACGGTTCGCCCAGTTCCTGGTTCAGGATGACTTCGATCAGAGTCGTTGTCCTGTTTTCCATCTGGTCGGTGATTGCCACCTTCAAGGCGGCAGTCAGATCGGCCATCGTTGTGACCTGCACACCTTTCAGCCCGCAGGCCTGCGCGATCCCGGCATAGGATACTTTCATATCCAGTTCGGTGCCGACGAAGTTATCGTCGAACCACAGGGTCGAATTGCGCTTTTCCGCGCCCCATTGGTAGTTGCGGAAAACGATTTGGGTGATGGCAGGCCATTCATCACGGCCAATGGCTGTCAGTTCATTGACCGAAATACCAAAGGCCCCGTCACCGGCAAAGCCGATCACTGGCACATGCGGCTGGCCGATCTTGGCGCCAATGATGGCGGGCAGACCGTATCCGCAGGGGCCGAACAGACCGGGAGCAAGGTATTTGCGCCCTGTCGGAAAGCTTGGATAGGCATTGCCGATGGCGCAATTGTTGCCGATGTCAGAGCTGATGATCGCATCCTCGGGCATTGCCGCCTGAATCGCGCGCCACGCTTGACGCGGTGACATCCAGTCGGGGCGCGCGGCGCGGGCGCGTTGGTTCCATGTGGTGCCTGGATCATCTTGTTCGTGGTCAAGCGATGTCAGTTCCTGCGCCCAAGCGGATTTCGTCTGCGCGATCAGCGCCTTGCGGTCCGCGCGACCAGCATCGCCTGCGGTGTCGGACAGATGCGCGGCAATGCCCTGTGCGACCTTGGCGGCATCGCCGACGATGCCCACTGTGACCTTTTTGGTCAGCCCGATCCGGTCGGGGTTGATATCGACCTGAATGATCTTGGCGCTGGTCGGCCAATAATCGATCCCGTAGCCGGGCAGCGTGGAAAACGGGTTCAGCCGCGTCCCCAGCGCCAGCACGACATCGGCCTTGCTGATAAGCTCCATTCCGGCCTTTGACCCGTTATAGCCCAAAGGCCCCGCGAACAATGGATGGCTGCCGGGGAAAGCATCGTTGTGCTGGTAGCCTACGCAGACCGGCGCATCGAGCCGTTCGGCCAGCACCCGCGATGCTGCAATCCCGCCTGCCGCCAGTACGACGCCCGCCCCGTTCAGGATCACCGGGAACTTCGCCTCGGACAGCATCTGCGCGGCTTTGGCGATGGAATCGGTGCCGCCGGGGCTGGTTTCGAACTCAACGGGTTCGGGGATGTCGATGTCGATCACCTGCGTCCAGAAATCGCGCGGGATGTTGATCTGCGCAGGGCCGGACAGCCGCTTGGCCTTGGCGATGACACGCGCCAGCACTTCGCAGATGCGGGTCGGGTCGCGGACCTCTTCCTGATAAGCGACGCAATCCTTGAACAGGTTCATCTGTTCCATTTCCTGAAACCCGCCCTGACCGATGGTCTTGTTCGCGGCCTGCGGGGTGACCAGCAGGCAGGGCGTGTGGTTCCAATAGGCGGTTTTCACGGCGGTGACAAAATTGGTGATGCCAGGGCCGTTCTGGGCGATCATCATCGACATTTCGCCGGTCGCGCGGGTATAGCCATCGGCCATCATGCCGGCGGATCCTTCATGCGCGCAATCCCAGAATGTGATGCCGGCCGCAGGGAAAATATCGGAAATCGGCATCATGGCGGACCCGATGATGCCAAAGGCGTGGCGGATTCCATGCGCTTGCAGCGTTTTGACAAAGGCTTCTTCGGTGGTCATCAGCATCGGGGCGTCCTTGAAAACGAGGGAAATGTTACCTTGAACCATAGGTCCAACAGACAGGGCGGGTTAGGGCCAGTTGGTCTCTGAGCCTAAGTCCAAAACCGATCACCCTTGTCGCGCCAATGCTGCCGCGATCAGGGCCACGCCATCCCTGATCCGTCCATCGGGGATCGAGGAATAGGCCAGCCGCAAGTATTCGGTCGGCGGCGTCTCTGCGGCAAAAAATGGCGCGCCCGGTTCGATCAGCACGCCGTGTGCCCGCAAGGACAAGGCCAGCGCGGTTGTATCGGTCCCGTCTGGCGTGCGCACCCAGATTGACGATCCGCCCGATGTGTTCTGGCCCGCGACCGTCAATCCGAACTCCTGCAAGGCATTTTGCAAGACCTGCCTGCGGTCGTGATAGGCGCGGCTCATCCGGCGGATCAGCGCATCATAATGGCCCAACGACAGATAATGGCTGACCGTGCGCTGGATATGTCCCGGCGGATGGCGCAAGACGGTGGCCCTCAGGGCGCGTGCCTCTTTGATGAACGGCGCAGGCCCGACAAGATAGCCAAGGCGCAGCCCCGGAAACAGGGATTTCGAGAACGACCCGACATAGATCACCCGCCCATGCGGATCGAGCGATTTGAGCGAGGGCGAGGGCGGTTTCAGGAACGACATTTCGAATTCGTAGTCATCTTCGACGATAATGAAATCCTGCGCTTCGGCCCGTGCGATCAATGCCTTGCGGCGGTCCAGCGGCATGGTGGCTGCCGTTGGGCATTGGTGGCTGGGGGTGGCGAACAGCACGTCGATATCATCGGACAATGCATCGGGCGGCAATCCGTCCTGATCGACTGGCACGACGCTGAGCTGGCAGCGCGATTGCGTCAGGATATTGCGCAGGGCAGGATAGCAGGGATCCTCGATCGCGGCCCGCCTGCGGCTGTTCAGCAGCACCTGCGCCGATAACCACAAAGCATTTTGCGCCCCCATGGTGATCAGGATTTCATCAGGATTGGCCAGAATACCCCGCCTCGGCAGGGTCTGGCGGCTGATGAAATCCACCAGTTCTGGGTCGTCGCCGTCGTAATAATCCGCCGTCAGCGCGCCGAAATCCCGCATCCCCAGCGCGCGCAGGGCGCACAGCCGCCAATTGGCGGTATCGAACAGCGTCCGGTCGGCCTGCCCATAGATAAACGGGTAACGGTAATTCGCCCAATCGGCAGGTTTTTCAATGCTCAGCCCCGGGGTAAACCGCTGGCCGATGGCGCGGGTCCAATCCACCGTGCCGGTCTGGGTCTGCTGCGTGGCAAAAGCAGGAGGTTCGGGCGCATTGTCGGATACGTAATACCCTGACCGGCCGCGCGCGGTCAGGTAATCATCGGCGACCAGTTCGGTATAGGCCAATGTCACGGTGATCCGGCTGACGCCCAGATGCTGCGCCATCATCCGCGAGGACGGCAGCCGTTCACCGGGGCGGAACCGACCCGCAAGAATGCCCTGCGCCACCATCTGCTGGATGCGCGCCTGCAGCGTGCCGACGGCACTTGGGTCGAGGAAAAAGGTTTCAATGGAAATCGACATGCGCTGGCCCTAGGTTTCATCCAGACTGGACTTATCCTAGGGCCAAGGCAAGCGGGTGGTTTAGCCTAGAACGCGGGTAATGGCCTGATCGACAGCCTCGGTGATCTGGTTCAGATCGTCCTTGGTCGCAATCAGCGACGGCGCGAACAACAGCGTGTTGTTGAACCCCGGCAGCGACCGGTTGGTCGCCCCGATGATGATGCCTTGCGCCATGCAATCGGCCACGATGGCCTGCACTTTCTTTTCGTCCAGCGGTTCTTTGGTCGTGCGGTCCGCGACCAGTTCGGCCCCTTGGAACAGGCCCATGCCGCGCACGTCACCGATCCATTTGTGTTTGTCCATCAGCCCATGCAGATTGCCCGACAGATGCGCGCCCATGGCGACGGAATTGCCCAGCAGGTCTTCTTCTTCGATGATGCGCATGTTCTCGATCGCCGCAGCCGGCCCCGCGGTGCAGCCGCCAAAGGTGGAAATATCGCGGAAATAGGACAGTTTGTCGGTGTCGTCCTTGAACATGTCGAACACGGCATTGGTGGTCACACAGCACGAAATCGCGGCATAGCCAGAGGCCACGCCCTTGGCCATTGTCACGATATCGGGCTGCACGCCGAATTGCTGATAACCGAACCAAGCGCCGGTGCGGCCCAGACCGCAGACGACCTCGTCGATATGCAGCAGGATATCATATTTGCGGCAAAGTTCCTGCACGCGCTGCCAATAGCCCGATGGCGGCACGATGATCCCGCCGCCTGCGGTGATCGGTTCAAGGCACAGCGCACCGATGGTGTCGGCGCCTTCGGCAAGGATGACATCCTCGATCGCCTTTGCGGCATTGGCTGCGTATTCTTCGCCCAAGGTGCCATCTTGGCTGCGATATTCCAGGCAATGCGGCACGCGGATGAACCCCGGCACGAAGGGGCCGTATTGCGCGTTGCGTTCGTCCTGCCCGCCTGCCGACAGGTTGGCGATGGTGGTGCCGTGGTAATCGCGCTCACGGTAGAGGATCTTGGATTTCTTGCCGCCGTAATGTTTGTGGCTGATCTGGCGGACCATCTTGAACGCCTTTTCATTCGCCTCGGACCCCGAGTTGGCATAATAGACGCGGTCCAGCCCCGGCATCTTTTCGATCAGCATTTCGGCAAATTGCGCACCCGGGATGGTGCCAAGCGCGCCACCAAAGAAACACATCTTGGTCACGGCATCGGAAATCGCGCGGCCCATGCGTTCGCGGCCATAGCCGATGTTGACGGTCCAGACGCCGCCCGACACGGCATCGACATGTTCCTTGCCCTTGATGTCCCAGACGCGCAGCCCGCGCCCTTCGACGATGATGCGCGGGTCGATGGTTTCATAAACCTTGTGCTGGCTGATGTGGTGCCAGACATGGGCGCGATCAGCCTCGATCACATGGCCGGGGTCATTGGCAAAATTCAGGGTATCCATATCCGGCGGCTCCGTTTTGAGGAATGGCGAAAGGGCTGTGCGAATCCGATACGCACATCGCCTTGATGATGTGCAGTTTGACGTGTCTTTCAGCGGGTTCAATAGGGCCAGATCATTTGCATGAATAGAGCCAGATTGCAGGTGTGCGCCCTGATTTTAGGGCCATCCAGGCGGATTAACATCCTGATATGGTGACAAAAACCCCTTTGATACGACCCAGGTGATGCCACGCACGAACCTGAACCGGCTGTTGCGTGATGATTGACGCAGATGCGGCATTTTCGTTCGCTTGATCTTGTCTGACGCGTCAAGCTGCCTTTGCCCGCCTCAGACGCGCCGAACCGGGACATCGCCATGCATAGCAGGGCGGTTCTTGGTGGCGCTTGTCAAAGCGGGATCAACCCGCGCCACGCAACGATCCGCACGCCGGATCGCAACACGGGAGACGAATGATGAATCTCAAGACTATGCTGAAAAGCGCCGCCGCAGCCGCGGCCCTTGTGACTGGGGCGGGCATGACCCAGGCGCAGGCGGTTGGTGAAATCACGATCGCCTATTTCCTCGAATGGCCGATGCCGTTCCAGTTTGCCAAGGTGAACGGCACCTATGACGCGGCGCTGGGCGTCAAGGTCAATTGGGTCAGTTTCGATGCAGGCACCGCGATGTCGGCGGCGATGGCGTCGGGCGATGTACATATGTCGGTCAGCCAGGGGGTACCGCCTTTCGTGGTGGCGACTTCGGCGGGGCAGGATCTGCAGATCCTTGATGTGGCGGTGTCCTATGCGGATAACGACAATTGCGTCGTGGCCGCAGGATTGGAAATCGACAAAACCACCGCGGGCGATCTGGCCGGCAAGAAGGTCGCCGTGCCATTGGGGACAGCCGCGCATTACGGGTTCTTGCGCCAGATGGACCATTTCGGGGTCGATCTTGCATCGCTGGATATCGTGAACATGTCCCCGCCTGACGGCGCGGCCGCCATCGCCAATGGTCAGGTTGATATGGCCTGTGGCTGGGGCGGGGCGCTGCGCCGGATGCAGGAATTCGGCAACGTGCTTCTGACAGGTGCCGAGAAGGAAGCCTTGGGCATCCTCGTGTTCGACGTGACGACGGCGCCCGCCAGCTTTGTGGCGGAAAACCCCGATCTGGTCGCGGCCTTTCTGCAAGTCACTGCCGAGGCGAATGCCGCGTGGAACGATGGGTCGATGGTCGCAGAAATGCTGCCCGTAATCGCACAAGATTCCGGTATGACCATTGATGCCGCGCGCGACACGATGGCCACCTTCGTGTTTCCCTCCGTGTCTGACCAATTGTCGGGCGCATGGCTGGGTGCCAATGCCCCGACCTTCATGAAAGGTGTGGCGGATGTGTTCGTGGACAGCGGTTCGATCCCCTCGGCGCTGGACAGCTATGCCGATACGGTCAACCTTGGCCCGCTGAAGTCTGTCGGCGACATGTAAGGCAGCGGCCACTGGCGCGTCGATTGTGGCGCGCCAGTGGCTCGGACAAGGGATTAACCAATGTCAGGACTACAGATCGACAATTTGTCGATGCGTTTCGATTTGCCCAACGGAGCATCAGTGCAAGCGTTGCAGGATGTCTCGCTCGACCTGAAAGCTGGTGAATTATTGTCGGTGCTAGGGCCTTCGGGCTGTGGCAAGACCACCTTGCTGAACATCGTGGCGGGGTTTCTGGCACCTACGGACGGGCAGATCGTGCTGAACGGCAAACGCGTGCGCGGGCCGGGTGCCGAACGTGGCATGGTGTTCCAGCAAGGGGCGCTGTTCGAATGGATGAATGTGCGCCAGAACGTGGGCTTTGGCCCCGCGATGAAAGGGATGGCCAAGGCCGAAAAGGCGCAGATCGTCGATCACCTGCTGGATGTCGTCGGATTGCATGATTTCAAGGACAAGGCGGTCTATGAATTGTCCGGCGGGATGCAGCAGCGTGTGGCGCTGGCCCGCTGTCTGGCCAATGATCCCGACGTGATCTTGATGGACGAACCCTTGGGCGCGCTTGACGCGCTGACGCGCGAAAAGATGCAGGGGCTGGTGCTGAAGCTGTGGAAAGAGACCGGCAAGACCATCATCCTGATCACCCATTCCGTGGAAGAGGCGCTCTTGCTGGGTGAACGCCTGTTGGTTATGGCCCCGCGCCCCGGGCGTATCCACACCGAATACCGTTTGCCATTCGCGGAAATGGGCGTGGGCCAAGACCTGCGCGAGGTCAAGAAACATCCTGATTTTGCCGCCAGACGCGAGGAAATCCTGTCGATGATCTGGGACATGGAAGAGGAAATCATGGGCCGGACGGAGAGCGTTTGATGGAACTTTTGGGCAATCTGGGCAGCGAACTCTGGGCGGTATTGGGCACCATTGCGCGTGCCATCCCCTATCTGGTTGGCTATGTGCTGCTGGTGCTGGCGACGCTGCTGATCTGGACGGCGATCAAACGCCTGCTGCGGCCGCGGCATGATTATACATCACTCAAGACCGTGACATTCGGCGATGAAAGCGCGGTCAGCTCGAGCGGTGTGGCTTCGGTAGTGTCGGTCGTGCTGATCTTCGTGCTCTGGGCGGCCTTTACCGGATCGCAGTTGTTGCCGAGGATGCTGCATGCGCCTGGCCCTTTCACTGGCACCGGCTCATTCACCTATACGATCACGACCCCCAGCGGCGAAACCGATGACGCCACTGTGCAGGTGCTGGTGCATCCGGTTGGCGCAACCGCCACGGCACCCCAGGTCGACCTTGGTGACGGGATTGCCAAGAATGATTCCACCACGATTGCCGCCTATCGGACACAACTGCTGCGCGTCGATGAAAACGACGAAATGGGCCGTGCAGAGGACACTTTCATCACCGCCGTCAATGGCCAGCCCATTGCAGCGGGCATCGCGGTCGATGTGGATTTCGGGCGCGTCGCCATGTCGGAACGCGGGACGCTGAACATCATCCCCGCCACTGGATTGCAAATGGAACCGATCTGGCTGCCCGCGCCCGAAACCGTCTGGGCGCGCATGGGCGAGATCGCAACGACAGGGTATCGCAATTCCACATTGGCCGAACATCTGGGCTATTCGCTGTTCCGGGTGATTGTGGGCTTTGCGCTGGGTGCTTTGGTCGGTATCCCCTTGGGCTATGCGATGGGGCTGTCGAACTGGTTTCGCGGCTGGTTCGACCCGATTGTCGAATTCATGCGGCCTGTCCCGCCGCTGGCCCTGATCCCGCTGGTCATCATCTGGGCGGGTATCGGCGAGACCGGCAAGATCATCTTGCTGTTTCTGGCCGCGCTCTGGATCATGGCGATTGCCGCGCGCTCGGGCGTGTCGGGGGTGCGGATCTCCAAGGTCCATGCGGCCTATAGCCTTGGCGCGTCCAAATGGCAGATCATGCGCCATGTGATCGTGCCCAATTCCCTGCCCGAGATTTTCACCGGCGCACGCGTCGCGATGGGGGTGTGCTGGGGCACGGTCGTGGCCGCCGAACTGGTCGCCGCCGAAAAGGGTGTCGGCATGATGATCATGGTCGCGTCGCAGTTTCAAAGCACCGATATCGTGCTGATGGGGATCATCCTGATCGGGGTCATCGGCTTTGGGATCGACATGCTGATCCGTTGGGCGGAACGCCTGCTGGTGCCGTGGAAAGGCAAGGGCTGAGCCTGTCGGCTTGCGTTGCGCCGCCCTTGCGGCTGATATGGCCGCATGATGATGCCCCCCGAACTGTTGATCCTGCTGCCCGCGCTGATCGGCTTTGTTGTGCTGTTGGCGCGGCATCGCAAGCCAACGCCCACCGGAGCGGTGATCCCGCGCCATGCCATCGTGGTGGACGGGTCCAACGTGATGCATTGGGGCGGCGCGCCATCGGCCAAGGTGCTGGTGCGCGTGCTGGGCGCGTTGCAGGCCAAGGGCTATGCGCCCATCGTGTTCTTTGATGCGAGCGTCGGCTACCGGCTGGCAGACCGGTATCTTGATGCAGGCGATCTGGCGGGGCTGACGGGCCTGCCCGCGGCGCAGATCCATGTCGTGGACAAAGGGGTGATTGCCGATAGCGCGATCTTGGGGTTTTCCGCTCTGCATGGGCTGCAGATCGTCAGCAATGACCAATATCGCGACTGGCGCGTGCAATTCCCGCATCTGCACCGCAAGGGGGCAGTGCTGCGCGGCAGGTTTCAGGATGGTGCGGTGATCTGGCAGCAGCGGCTAAAGCTCGTCCGCGCGTAACCGGTAAGCCTTGCCGAAACCGCCGTTCAGGTCGATGCCTGTGGGCACCAGCCGGAACATCACGAAATCCGTGAAATCGTAATAAAGCTTGGACTTGGGCACTGCCGCCAGCCAGATGTCCTTGTGCGCGGGTTTGTCCACCTGTGCGGCTTGCGCGCTCAGCGTCAGGCGCGGATGGGTCAGCGGATCGCCCTTGGCCCCCGGTTCACCCACCAGCACGGCACAGGCAGGATGCGCCAGCAGGGCCTGCGTATGGGTGGACAGGGTAGAAACCAGCGTCAGCGCGGCCGTGCCATCCCAGATCAGCCCGACACGCGCGACATAGGGCGCGCCAGTTTCAGGATGCATCACGCCAAGCGCCGCATGGCGCATCTCTGCCAGCAATTGCCGCACCAGCGCACGGGCGGCATCATCGGTGGGATTGACCGGTTCGCGTTTCATGCAAGATTGACCGCAGGGCAGGCGCGAAACGCCGCCATCGCGGGGCCGATCCCGTCCAGCGACAGGCCCAAAGTGCTGTCACCCGATGTTGCATAGGCGCGCAGGTTGAACTGCAACCCGTCCAGTACATTGCCGAACCCGCTGTCGGTCACCGTCAGGCTGCGGCGATCCGGGCTGACGCGGTGCCGGTCAGTCTGGATGAAAATCGGACGCTCGCCCGCGAAATTCATCGCGAATGTCGCGTCATCGGGCCAAGTGCCATCCGGCAGGGTCAGGGTGACGCTGTATTCCGGTAGGGCCGCATCATAGGTCACGGTGATCAGGCCGTCCGCATCCGTCAGGGTGCAGATCGGGGCAGGCGAAAATTCCCATGCGGCGGCAGGGGTGGCGAGGATGAAAAGGGTGCATGTCAGTTTTTTCATGATGGTCCGGCCGGTGTTGTGCTGGGGGTGCGCACCATGCGCACCCTACTTTTTGGCGTAGCGACTTTTGCCGCCGCGCATCCCGCCACGCCCACCGGTGCTGCGCCCTGACGCCTTGGCCGCATCGTCGACGGCCTTGTCCACCGCCTGTTGCCGCGCCAGCGGGTCGTCGGCGATGGCCAGTTCCACAGCTTCGAGCCGTTTGAGTTCGTCGCGCAGGCGCGCGGCCTCTTCGAATTCAAGGTTTTCGGCGGCTTTGCGCATATCGGTGCGGATACCGTCGATCACGGTCTTGATATTGCCGCCCGCGCGGCCCTTGTCGATCTTGGCGGTGACGCGGTTCATGTCCACGTCGCCTTTGTAGAGGCCCGCCAGAATATCCTCGACGTTCTTTTTCACGGTCGTCGGCGTGATCCCGTGCTTTTCGTTATAGGCCAATTGCTTGGTCCGGCGGCGTTCGGTTTCGCCCATCGCGCGTTCCATGCTGCCGGTGATCCGGTCGGCATACATGATCACGCGGCCTTCGGCGTTGCGCGCCGCGCGGCCGATGGTCTGCACCAGCGATGTTTCCGAGCGCAGGAAGCCTTCTTTATCCGCATCCAAGATCGCCACCAGCCCGCATTCGGGAATGTCCAAGCCTTCGCGCAAAAGGTTGATCCCGATCAGCACGTCGAACGCCCCAAGACGCAGGTCGCGCAAAATCTCGATCCGTTCGATCGTGTCGATGTCCGAATGCATATAGCGCACGCGGATGCCCTGTTCGTGCATGTATTCGGTCAGGTCTTCGGACATGCGTTTGGTCAGGGTGGTGACCAGCGTGCGGTAACCGGCGGCGGCGACCTTGCGCACTTCGTCCAGCAGATCATCGACCTGCGTCTGCACAGGGCGGATTTCGATCATCGGGTCGATCAGGCCGGTGGGGCGGATGATCTGTTCGGTGAACACGCCGCCGGTCTGTTCCATTTCCCATGCGGCAGGGGTGGCGGAAACGAACACCGATTGCGGGCGCATTGCGTCCCATTCCTCGAATTTCAGGGGGCGGTTGTCCATGCAGGACGGCAGGCGGAACCCGTGTTCGGCCAGCGTCATCTTGCGCCGGAAGTCGCCTTTGTACATGCCGCCGATCTGCGGCACAGAGACGTGGGATTCATCGGCGAAAACAATCGCATTGTCGGGGATGAATTCAAAAAGGGTGGGTGGTGGTTCACCCGGCGCGCGACCGGTCAGATAGCGCGAATAGTTTTCGATCCCGTTGCAGACGCCCGTCGCCTCGAGCATCTCCAGATCGAAATTGGTGCGTTGTTCCAGCCGCTGCGCTTCGAGCAGTTTGCCTTCGGCGACCAGCTGGTCCAGCCGCATCCGCAGTTCTTTTTTGATGCCGATCACGGCCTGCTGCATCGTGGGTTTCGGGGTCACATAATGCGAATTGGCATAGATGCGCACCTTGTCGAAGGTGCCGGTCTTTGTGCCGGTCAGTGGGTCGAATTCGGTGATGCTTTCCAGTTCTTCGCCAAAGAACGACAATTTCCACGCGCGGTCGTCTAGGTGGGCAGGCCAGACCTCCAGACTGTCGCCGCGCACGCGGAAGGTGCCGCGCTGGAACGCCGCGTCATTGCGCCGGTATTGCTGCGCGATCAGATCGGCGATGATCTGGCGCTGGTCATAGGATTGGCCGGCATGAATATCCTGCGTCATCGCGCCGTAAGTTTCCACCGACCCGATACCATAGATACAAGACACCGAGGCGACGATGATCACGTCATCGCGTTCAAGCAGCGCACGGGTGGCCGAATGGCGCATCCGGTCGATCTGTTCGTTGATCTGGGATTCTTTTTCGATATAGGTATCGGACCGCGCGACATAGGCCTCCGGCTGATAGTAATCATAATAGCTTACAAAGTATTCGACCGCATTGTCGGGAAAGAACCCTTTGAATTCGCCGTATAACTGCGCGGCCAAGGTCTTGTTCGGGGCAAGGATGATGGCGGGGCGCTGGGTCTGTTCGATCATCTTGGCCATGGTAAAGGTCTTGCCGGTCCCCGTCGCCCCCAGCAGCACCTGATCGCGTTCGCCCGCCAGAATACCGGCGCTGAGTTCGGCAATCGCCGTGGGCTGGTCGCCTGCGGGTTCAAACTCGGTCTTCAGCACGAACCGACGGCCGCCTTCCATCTTTTCGCGGCTTTTGACGTCTGGTGCGGGGTTCGCCAGATAGACGGGCGGCGATTTGTCGGTCTGGGCATAGGCCATGGCGGGGATTCCTTTGGTTGCCCTATAGTTGTTGTCTTTGGTCACTGGATCAAGGGCGACCCTTGGCCTAAGGTCCGGCCAAACGAAAGAGGTATGACAATGATTGATCCTGTAAAACTCGACCGTCTGGCCGAAGTTGCCGTGCGCACCGGCGTGAACCTGCAAAAAGGGCAAGATCTGGTGATCACCGCGCCCCTGTCCGCGATTGACCTTGTCCGCGCGATCACGGTGCATGCCTATAAGGCCGGGGCAGGGATCGTGATGCCGTTCTTCACCGACGAGGCAATCACGCTCGCGCGCTATGACCATGCCGATGACGCCAGTTTCGATCGCGCACTCGGCTGGTTCTATGAAGGGTTGGCCGCCGCCTACAAAGGTGGTGCCGCGCGCATGGCGATCACCGGCGACGACCCGATGCTGTTGGCCGACCAAGACCCCGCGAAGGTCGCGCGCCTATCCAAGGCGACATCCATCGCCGCCAAACCCGCCATGGCCCCCATCGTGGGATTCGAGGTGAACTGGAACATCGTCGCTTACCCCGGTGCCGGTTGGGCCGCGCGCGTGTTCCCCGATCTGCCCGTGGCAGAGGCGCAGGGCAAGCTGATGGATGCGATCTATAAAGCGTCGCGGCTGGACGGCGACGATCCTGTGGCGAATTGGGCCGCGCATACGACAGAGCTGAAAAAGCGCGTCAAATGGCTGAACGACCATGATTTCGCCGCCCTGAAATACACCGGCCCCGGTACCGACCTGATGCTGGGTCTGGCGGACGGGCATATCTGGAAAGGCGGGGCATCGCCTGCGCTGAACGGGGTGGTCTGCCAGCCCAATATCCCGACTGAGGAGGTGTTCACCTGCCCGCATGCCTATAAGGTCGATGGCGTCGTGTCTGCCACCAAGCCTTTGGCGCATCAGGGCAATGTGATTGAAAACATCAAGGTCCGGTTCGAGGCGGGTCGCATTGTCGAGGCGACAGCCACCAAAGGCGAGGCCGTGCTGCAGGCGCTGTTGCACACCGATGACGGGGCCTGCCGCATTGGCGAGGTCGCCTTGGTGCCCCATTCCAGCCCGATCAGCCAGTCTGGCACGCTGTTCTATAACACGCTCTTTGATGAAAACGCGTCATGCCACATCGCATTGGGTCAATGCTACGCCGACACGATCCAGGGCGGGTCCGAGTATTCTCCCGAGGAGTTGCAGCAAAAAGGCGGCAACCAGAGCCTGATCCATGTCGATTGGATGATGGGGTCGGATGCCGTCGATATCGACGGGATCACCAAGACCGGCGAGGTGATCCCCGTCATGCGCAAGGGTGAATGGGCCTGATCAGACATCGGCGGGGCTTGCGAAATCCCCGTTTTTTGCGCATATGACATGCAACGATGAAAGGGCCAAAGATGCGCGCACGAATCTACAAGCCAGCCAGAACCGCCATGTCCTCCGGCATTGCGAAAACGCGGTCCTGGGTGCTGGAACATGTGGCCGAGGCCGCGCGCAGCATCGACCCTTTGATGGGCTGGACATCGTCCACCGACACGCAGGCGCAGGTCAAACTGTATTTCGACAGCAAGGAAGCGGCGCTGGACTATGCCCGCGAAAACGGGATCGAGGCCATCGTGCAGGACCCTAAATTGCGCAAGCCCAATATCCGTGCGGGCGGCTATGGCGAGAATTTCGCGACCAACCGGCGCGGCGTCTGGACCCATTAGAACGGGTTTCCGCTTGCCAAAACGCCCCAAGCCGCGCCATACCGCGAACAACTGGTCTCATAGCTCAACTGGATAGAGCAGCTGACTTCTAATCAGCAGGTTCGGGGTTCGAGTCCTCGTGGGATCACCATTATATCAGTTGCTGATGATCGGCCTGCCGTTGGGTGCCGGACTTGCGCTTGCGCCGTTCGCCGGTCGGGGCGCGATTGTCTTTGCTTTTTGCTCTTTGTGGGGGCGACCCCCCGTCGTGGTTGGGCTTTTTATTTACCTGATGTTGCTTGCGCAATGATCACCGTATCACCGCGCGCGGCGGCCTTGCGCAGGACCTTGCATTTTCCTATCGTGGATGGATGATTGCACATGGCCCCGGTGTCCAGTTCTTTGACGCGCCCCAGATATCCCAAGCCCGGGATTCTCTGGGTGGCGAACGCGTCTGGTTATCTTAAATTGCTCAACAAGGAGAAGATCAACATGTCATCAAACACGCGGGCTATGTTGCTCTGTGCCGTATCTAGCCTGGGATCGATTGTGGCTATTCCGGCCTTTGCGCAGGATTTCATCACCGTCGCCTCGACGACATCGACTGAAAACTCAGGTCTGTTCGGACATATCTTGCCCCTGTTCTCGGAAGAAACAGGCATAGAAGTCCGCGTTGTCGCACAGGGCACAGGGCAAGCTTTGGAAACTGGACGCCGCGGCGATGTCGATGTGGTCTTCGTTCATGCACTTCCCGCAGAGGAGCAATTCGTTGCTGAAGGCTATGGCGTCGAGCGTTTCGACGTCATGTATAACGACTTTGTTATTGTGGGGCCTGACAGCGACCCCGCTAAAACGCGCGCCGCACAGAATGCAGCGGATGCGATGACGGCGATCGCGCAGGCCGGTGCAGCCTTTGCATCACGCGGCGACGATAGTGGCACCCATCAGGCGGAGCAGGCATTGTGGTCAGCCGCAGGTATCGTGCCCGAGGGCGCATGGTATCTTGAAACCGGGTCCGGCATGGGTGCCACGCTGAACACTGCGGTCCAAGTTCCGGCCTATGCACTGACCGACCGTGGCACATGGTTGTCATTTGCAAACCGTGGCGACCTGACCATCACATACGAGGGTGATCCGGTCCTTTTCAACCCCTATGGCGTGATCCTCGTCAATCCAGAGCGTCATGCCCATGTCAAGGCGCAGGAGGGACAAGCATTCATCGACTGGCTCGTCTCCGACGCGGGCCAGCAGGCCATTGCGGCGTATCAGGTTGGCGGCGATCAGTTATTCTTTCCCAACGCCCAGTAATCGAAAGGGCGGTCGCCCTACAGGCGCCGCATGGCCTTTGCGCCCGCCGCGAACGGCCGGTGCGCAAAGTGGCTGCAAATCTAGCGCCCGGTCCAGACCGGATCGCGTTTTTCGGCAAAGGCGCGCGCGCCTTCTTTCTGGTCGTCGCTGGCGTAAAGCTGGTCCACGGTCGCGAATTGCCGTTTGGTGACGCGGTTCAGCGCGTCTTGGAACCGCATGGCTTCGGCCTCGCGCACGATTTCCTTGATCGCGGCATAGACCAGTGGCGGGCCGTTTTCGAGCATGCGGGCAAGCGCCCAAGCCTTGGGCAGCAGATCGGCCGGTGTCGTGATCTCGCGCAGAAGCCCCCAGTGCAGGGCTTCTGGCGCATCGAACCAGCGACCGGTCAACAACAGATCCATGGCGACATGATAGGGGATGCGCTTGGGCAGTTTGATCGAGGCGGCATCCGCCACCGTGCCCGACCGGATTTCCGGCAGCGCAAAGGTGGCTGTGTCAGACGCAAGGATCAGATCGCAGCTGAGCGCCAATTCCAGCCCGCCGCCGCAGCAGATGCCGTTGACGGCGGCGATCACCGGTTTGTTCAGATGCGGCAGTTCCTGCAGGCCGCCAAAACCGCCGACGCCATAATCTGCATCAACCGCGTCACCTTCAGCGGCGGCTTTCAGGTCCCAACCGGGGCAAAAAAACTTGTCGCCCGCCGCCCGCAGGATCGCGACCCGCAGACTGTCGTCATCGCGGAAATCGCGGAACACCTCGCCCATGATCCGGCTGGTGGCCAGATCGATCGCATTGGCCTTGGGCCGGTCGAGCGTGACTTCGAGAACCGCACCCTCGCGGCGGGTGTGGATCGGGCCATCGCTGCGCATCTGCATCATGGGGTGTCCTTCCAGATCACGGCATCCGCGGCCACGGCAAAATCTGCCCCGACCATCAGCGGATTGATTTCAATTTCTTCCAGCATCCTGTCGGTTGCCAGCATGTCCTGCAAGGCCAGCGCCATGTGGATTACCGCGCCGACATCGGCGCGCGGTCTGCCGCGATAACCATCCAGCAGCGGCCAAAGCGTCAGGCGGCGCAAGCCGTCCGCGATATCGGCGGCTGTCACCGGCAGGACCAGCGTGACGGTATCGGCCAACACTTCCGCCGAGACCCCGCCGAAACCCAGCGTCAGCGTTGCGCCGTAAACCGGATCGCGGCGCGCGCCAAGCAAGAGTTCGACGATGGCACCCGTCACCATTTCCTCGGCCAGATAGCCGACAGCCCCCGGCATTTCCGCCTGCCCTTTGATCGTGGCAAGATGCAGGCGCACGGCGCCCGCCTCGGTCTTATGGGCAAAGCCCAGCCCTTTCAGCGCCAGGGGCGGTGTCAGGTCTTGCGCTGCGGCTGTCAGGGATTGGATCGTCTGCGCAGCGATGCCGCGCGGTACCGCGACGCCCGCTGCTGCCAGCCGCGCCTTGGCTGTGGCCTCGTCCAGCAAAGTCAGCGGGCCGGTGCGCGCGATGGGCGTCCAGTTGCGCCACCCTGCGCGCCCTGCCGTGACCTGCGCTGCGCGCACTGCCGCCAGCGCCGTCTCCAGCCCCATCAGCGGTGCAATGCCTTGATCCATCAGTGCGATGGCGCGGTCCTCGTCAAAGTTTTCGGGCAGCGAGGCAACCGGAAACGCGGGCTTACCGGTGGCGCGCGCGGCGGCGACGATCGCGTCCAGCGCGGGGGCAAAACTGGCGGGATCGCAGCGGTCGGGGCGCGGCGGGTCGATGATGAACAGCCCCGCGTCATAGCCTGCCAACATGGTGCTGAAAACCTCTGTTGTGCGCGGCCCGTCGCCCCAGATGAAGGTCTGGTAATCCAGCGGATTGGCAATCGTGACCAACGGACCGAGCGTGGTGGCAAGCGGCTCTGCCTGTGCCGAACCGGGTGGCGGAAAATCCAGCCCCAGAGGCGCGGCCATATCCGCGACCAACCCGGCCTCGCCCCCTGAACAGGCCACCGCGCAGAGGCGTGTGCCCAACCCCGGCCCATGCAGATGCAGGATTTTCAGCGTTTCCAACAGTTCCGCCGGCGTGTTTACCTCGGCCACCCCGATCTGGCGCAAATAGGCAGAGGAGGCCGCACCGCCGCCCGCCAAAGATGCGGTATGCGATGCGGCAGCAGTCTGTGCGGCTGCCGTCTTGCCGGATTTGATCGCGACGATGCCTTTGCCTGCAGCCCGTGCAGCCTCGGCCACGGTGGCGAAACCGGCGGCGTCACCCAGACCTTCGATGTAAAGCCCCAGGGCGGTGACACGCTCATCCGCCAGCAAGGCGCGCGCCAGTTGTGCCAGCCCGACCTGGGCCGCATTGCCCAGACAGGCGACATAGGCGATGGGCAAGCCGCGCGCCTGCATCGTCAGGTTGATCACGATGTTGGAGGACTGGCTGATCAACGCCACACCCCGCGCGACCCGCCGCCCGCCATGCTGATCCGGCCAGAGCAATGCCCCGTCAAGATAGTTGATCACGCCATAACAATTTGGCCCGAGGATCGGCATCTTCCCCGCGCGCGCGACCAGCCGGTCCTGCAAATCGCCGTCGCCGGTTTCGCGCCAGCCCGAAGCGAAACAGATCGCGCCGCCCGCGCCCATACTGGCCAGTTCGGCCACGACATCCACCGTCGCATGGCGATTGACCCCGATAAAGGTCGCATCAGGTGCGGCAGGCAGATCGGTCAGCGAAGGGTAACAGCGCACCCCGGCGATCTGGTCGCGCGTTGGGTGCACGGGCCAGACCGGACCATCGAACCCCATGCGCTGGCATTGTTCAATGACGTTGGCAGCCCAGCCAGAGCCAAGCACCGCAATGCTGCACGGTCGCAGCAGGCGCGACAGATCTGTCATAGCTGCATCTGCCTGCGGTGCAGGCAGCCGGGGGCCTTGCCCCCAGACCCCCAGGATATTTGTAAACAGTTGAAACAGGGGCGTCGCCCTGTCCCGACAGTGCGGGACAGGGAAACTTCACCTGTTGCGGTCATCGGGGTCCCCCCCTGTACCGCCCGATCAGTCTGCAACGGATTGGTTAACATATCGTTTCATCTGTTCAAAAATATCCTCGGGGGTGAGGCGCGTCGCGCCGAGGGGGCAGACAGCCCCCTGACTAGCCCTCATGCGGGCGCAAGAGTTGCCGGCTGATGATGTGCCGCTGGATTTCGCTGGTGCCTTCCCAGATCCGTTCGACCCTTGCATCGCGCCAGATCCGTTCCAGTGGCAGGTCGTCCATCAACCCCATGCCGCCATGGATCTGGATCGCCTCGTCCGCGACCATGGCCAGCACTTCGCTGGCTTTCAGCTTGGCCATGGCCATATCGGCCTCGGTGACGCTGCCTTGATCGCACTTCCATCCGGCCTCCCATGTCAGCAATTCGGCGGCTTTCAGCTCCATCGCCATATCGGCCAGCTTGAAACTGACGCCTTGAAACTTACCGATCTGCTGGCCGAACTGGCGCCGTTCCGCCGCATAGCGCACCGCGTGATCCAGCGCACGGTCGGCACGCCCCAGACAAGTGGCGGCCACCTGCAATCGCGTGGCCCCCAGCCAGTCATTGGCGACTTCGAACCCTTTATGCACCTCGCCCAGAATATTCTCGGCCGGTACGCGGCAATCGTCGAAGTCCAGAATGGCATTGGAATAGCCGCGGTGGCTGACGTTGCGGTACCCTTCACGCACGGTGAAGCCCGGCGTGCCTTTGTCCACGAAGAAGGCCGTGATCTTTTTCTTGGGGCCGCGCGGCGTGTCTTCTTCGCCCGTCGCCATGAATGCGATGGCGAAGCCTGCGATATCGGCATGGCTGATGAAATGCTTGGTGCCGTTCAGCACCCAGTCACCGCCGTCCTGCCGCGCGCTGGCCTGCATACCGCGCAGGTCGGATCCGGCGCCGGGTTCGGTCATCGCCAGACAATCCCATGTCTCGCCGCGCAGGCAGGGGTAGAGGTACCTTTCGCGCTGCGCCTTGGTCCCTGCCAGCAGGATGTTCGATGGCCGCGCCACGCAGTTCCAGTGCAGCGCGTAATTGGCGCGGCCCAATTCGCGTTCATAAAGCAGCCATGACAGGGTATCGAGACCCGCGCCGCCGACCTCTTCGGGCATATTGGCGGCATAAAGACCTGCGGCCATCGCCTTGGCCTGAATCTCGCGGATCAGCTCCATCGGCAGATGGCCGGTGCGTTCGACCAGCGCTTCATGCGGATAAAGTTCCGCCGCGACGAAAGCGCGGGTCGTGTCCACGATCATCCGCTGTTCGTCGGTCATGGCAAAATGCATCAGCTTTTCCCCTGTCCGATATGGCGGCCCGTGCCCGCAGGGCGCGGCAGGCCCGCATGGGCGTCGCGGATCGCGAATAGCCGGTCCAGCACGGCGGGGGTGGCGGGGCAGGTCTTGCCTGCGGCCATGTCCACATGCAAAAGCATCTGTTCCAGCGTCGCCACGGCATCCCCATCACGCGCGATGGTGATGAAGATATGCAACCGCTTGTCATCCGCGCCCAGCACCTGCACCGATCCGGTCAGATGATCGCCCAGTTTCGCCTCGCCCAGATGGCGGATATGGGTTTCGGCGGTGTAATAGCTGTGCCCGCCCGCGACATATGCCATATCCGCCCCGATCAGCCGCAGCAGCGTGTCCGAGGTTTCCGAGCCTGCGAACAGATAGCGGCTTTCGGTCATATGGCCGTTGTAGTCGATCCAGCTGGGCAGCACCTGCAAGCGCACCAGCGGGGCGTCGGCGTCCGGCGTCTGCACCGCGTCACGCCTTGCCGCGTCATGTGCTTTCAGCACGCGGCCTGCGCCCCAGTCACGGTCTTTGAGCACCCGCAGAAAGCCCACCAGATTGCTGTCGCGGATGCGTTCCAATTCGCGGATCGTGTGATGCCCAGATTGCGCATCGGACTGGCCTGCGATCAGATCGACCAGTTCGTCGTTGAAGTCCGGCACATCCATCAGTTTCGTCCAAGGCCATGTCAGGCAGGGGCCGAACTGTTCCAGAAAATGTTTCATCCCTGCTTCGCCGCCTGCGATCCGGTAGGTCTCGAACAGGCCCATCTGGCCCCAGCGCAACCCGAACCCCATGCGGATCGCTTCGTCGATCTCCTCGGTCGTGGCGATGCCGTCCTTGACCAGCCAGAGCGCCTCGCGCCAGACCGCCTCGAGGAACCGGTCGGCGATATGGGCGTCGATTTCCTTGCGCACATGCAGCGGGAACATGCCGATCCCGCGCAACGTATCCTTGACCCGTTCGATCAGGGCGGGGTCGCTGGCGGGGCTGGGCACCACCTCGGCCAAGGGCAAAAGGTAGACGGGGTTGAATGGATGGGCGACAAAGATCGTCGCGGGGTTGATCGCCCCTTCTTGCAACTGGCTTGGCTTGTAGCCGGAGGTGGAGGAGCCAAGGGGCGTGTCGGGCGCGACCTTCTGGATTTCTGCATAAACGCGGTGTTTCAGGTCCAGCCGTTCCGAGACTGATTCCTGAATGTAATCCGCGCCTGTCACAGCCTCGGCCAAGCTCGTGGCAAAGCTGAGCTGCCCCATCGCGGGCAGCGGCACATCGGACAGGGCGGGCAGCGACAGTTGCGCATTGTCCAGCACGGCGTCAATCTTGCGGGGTGCGTCGGGGTCGGGGTCAAAGACCGCGACATCCCAACCGTTCAGCAGGAACCGGGCGGCCCAGCCGCCGCCGATCACGCCGCCGCCGATGATTGCGGCCTTCATAGCGGTGCCCTTTTCGTCAGATGGAGGCGGTCGCGGACGGCATCCGGCCCGATCACCCGCGCGCCCATGTTTTCGATGATGGTTGCCGCTTTCTCGACCAGCTGCGCGTTCGTGGCCAGCACGCCTTTGGACAGGTAAAGATTGTCCTCCAGCCCGACCCGCACATTACCACCCGCCAGCACCGCCGCCGCGACATAGGGCATCTCATGCCGCCCCAGTGCAAAGGCCGACCAGTGCCAATGCGGCGGCACGTTGTTCACCATCGCCAGAAAGGTGTTCAGATCATCGGGCGCGCCCCATGGCACGCCCATGCAAAGCTGCACCAGCACGGGGTCGGGGATGATGCCTTCGGCGACCAGTTGCTTGGCGAACCACAGATGGCCGGTATCAAACGCCTCGATCTCGATACGCACACCAGAGGCCACCATCCGCGTCGCCATATCGCGCAACATGCCGGGGGTGTTGACCATGACGTAATCGGCCTCGGCGAAATTCATCGTGCCGCAATCAAGCGTGCAGATCTCGGGGCGGCAATCGAGGACATGCTGCACCCGTTCGGCCGCGCCCGCCATATCGGACTTGGGGGACATGCGGTGCATGGCTTCGGTGCCGTCAAACACCAGATCACCGCCCATGCCGGCGGTCAGGTTCAGGATCACATCGGTGTCCGCGTCGCGGATACGCTCGGTCACTTCGCAGTAAAGCGCGGGGTCGCGCGACGGTTTGCCGGTCGCGGGGTCGCGGACATGGCAATGCACGATGGCCGCCCCCGCCTTGGCCGCGTCAATGGCAGCGGTGGCGATCTGTGCGGGCGAACGCGGGACATGCGGTGACATATCCTGCGTGCCGCCCGATCCGGTGACGGCACAGGTGATGAAAACCTCGCGGTTCATGGAAAGTGGCATGGGGGTCCTCCTTGGCGCTGAGGCTAACAGGGTTGCGCAGGGCGGCTTGGCGATTTACGAAAATATTATGACGATTTCTGAATCCATCTTTGCGCCTTCGACCCAGCCGCTTGATATCGCGGTGCTGGTGTTACCGCGCGCCTCGATATTGGAAGTGGCGTCGGTGCTCGACCCTTTGCGCAACGCGAACAGGCATCTGGGGCAGGACAGGTTCCGCTGGCGGGTAGTGTCGCCCTCGGGGGCGGATGTGCCGCTGACCTGCGGGATTGCCTTGCCTGCGATTGGGCCGCTTGCAGCAGCGGAAGGGGCCGATGCGCTGATCGTCGTTGCAGGCTACAACCAGTCCGAGGTCGCCACCCGCCCGCTGATCGCGGGTCTGCGCCGTGTCGCAGGGCGGTTCCGCGCGGTGGGGGCGGTGGATGCGGGGCCGTGGGTGCTGGCGCGGGCAGGGCTGTTGGATGGTCACCGCGCCACCGTGCATTGGGAGGATCTGGAGGATTTCGCCAGCGCGCACAGGGCTGTCGATGTCGTGCCGGACCGTTTCGTCATTTCGCGCAACCGGTTCACGGCGGGTGGTGCCGCCCCTGCTGCCGACCTGATGCTGCATCTGATCGGCGCACGTTGTGGGGCGGGGCTGGCCGGGCAGGTGGCTGCATCGTTCCAATACGAGCCGCAGTCAGATGGCAGCCGCCCGCAGCGCCCCGGCCTGTTGCCTGTCGCACGCGATCTGCGGCTGGCGGGGGCGCTGGCGCTGATGAATGCGCATCTGGAGGACCCGTTGCCGCTGGAGACAATCGCGCGCGCGCAAGGGCTGGGCCTGCGCCGGTTGGAGCAGCTGTTCCGCGAGACCTTGGGGCAAGGGCCGGGGGCGGCCTATCTGGACCTGCGGCTGCAGATGGCACGGCGGATGGTCACCGACACGCGCCACGATCTGCGTGATATTGCGCTGCGCTGTGGATTTGTGGACCCCACCAGCTTTTCGCGCGCATTCCGGCGGCGGTTCGGTGTACCGCCCAGCCGGATCAGGTCGTCGTGACAGGCGGCAAGGTGACTTCGATCATGCGGGGGCCGGATTGCGTCGCGTCGATTGCATCGGGCGTGGTGCGGATGAACGGCAGACCGCAGGCGCGCGCAAGATCGGCGAAATCCGGCGGGCGCGGGGTGCAGCCCAGCACCTGCGCGCCTGCGGCTTTCATCGCGCTGGCGATTTCGCCGTAACCTGCGTTGTTGAACACGATAAAGGTGATGTTCAGGTTTTCCTCGACCGCTGTCAGCAACTCACCGGGGCTGAACATCAGCCCGCCATCGCCGATCAGGCACAGGATGCGTGCGTCAGGGGCCGCCAAGGCCGCCCCCACCGCCGCCCCCGGCGCATAGCCAAGCGCGCCGTAGCCTGTCGCCGCATTGAACCAGCCACAGGGCCGGTCGTGGTCGTAAGAAAGGTTGCCTGCATAGACGACTTGCGTGGAATCCCCGACCATGATCGCGCGGGGGCAGGTATCGCGCAGGCGGTTCAGCAGGGCGATCTCGGCGGCATAGCCTGCGGGCAGCGCGTCATGGGCCGCTTGCCGTGTTTGGGCGGCGCGGTCTGCACCATCGGCGCTGGTGGCGCCGTGCAGCGATGGCAGGATATTGGCCAGATCGCCCTGCAGCGTCAGGGCGGCGGGATGGCGGGCCAGTTGCGCGGCGTCAATATCGACGCGGATCATCCCCGTCAGATCGGGCAGCCCGCCATCGTCATACATATCCCAATCGGTCGGCCCGATTTCGGACCCCAGCACCAGTACCCGGTCCGCCGAGGCGATCAGGTCGCGCACCGGCGCAAGGCTGGGCGAGGCAGGCACGACCATGGGATGCCCGTGCATCAGCCCGCGCGCATTGGTGGTCAGGATCACCGGCGCGCCAAGGCGGTCGGCCAGTGCCTGCAGTGCGGCACCCGCACGGCGGCAGCCACCGCCGGCGACGATGACAGGGCGTTGCGCCTGTGCCAGCAAGGCATTCGCGGCGCTGACATCCGGCAGGGCGGCGGCTTGGTCGGCGATGCGGCTTGGCGCATCGGGCGCCTGTGCTGCCATCAGGTCCAGCGGGATTTGCAAATGCACCGGCCCGCCGCGCCCCGTGGTCAGGGCAATGGCAATCTGGTCAAGGATCGCGGGCAGATCGTCGGGCTGATCCAGATGAAACGCCGGACCCAGTGTCGCGCTCAGCGCCAGTTGATCGGGCAATTCGTGCAGATGCCCCAGCCCCTTGCCCAAGCTGTCCCGCCGGTTCACGCCGGAAATCACCAGCATCGGCACGCTATCCGCGCGCGCCTGCGCCATCGGCGTCAGGATGTTTGTCAGCCCCGGCCCTGTAATCACCAGCGCCACGCCGAACCGCCCCGACACCCGCGCATAGCCATCGGCCATGAAACCGGCCCCCGCCTCGTGGCGCGGAGTGACATGGCGGATGCCCGCGTCGGGCAGGGCGCGGTAAAGCTCGATCGTATGCACGCCGGGGATGCCGAAAATCACCTCGGTCCCCATCTGCTGCAACCAGCGCACAAGGCTTTGCGCGACACTGGTCATCGTGGCCAGCCCATCGCAAAGCGTTTGATGCGGATGCAAGCCTCGTGCGTGGCGTCGTCGCTGGCGTTCAGGGCAAGCCGCAGCCAACCCTCAAAAGCTTTGCCAAAGGACGCGCCGGGCATGACGGCGACGGCCTCGGCCTCCAGCAGCGCCAGCGCAAAGGCTTTGGAATCGCGGCTCAGCGCGCGGATGTCGAGCAGGGCGAACATCCCCGCCTCGGGTTTGTGCACATGCAGGCCCGCCACACCGTCAAGGGCTGCGTGGATGATCCCCGCGCGCCGCGCCATGCGGGCGGCCATCGCGGTGGCAAGATCAGGCGCGCCCGCCACGGCCTGCGCTGTCATGTCGGCAATGAAAGGCTGCGATCCGAACAGCATGGTTTCCGACAGGGGCAGCGCGCGGGTGCAGAAGGCCGCAGGCCCGCAGACCCAGCCCGACCGGAACCCCGGTGCGGCATGCGATTTGGAAATCGAGGCGGTGACGATCACGCGGTCTTCATAGGCCGGATTGGCCAGTGCGGATGTGAATACCGCGCCATCATGGGTCAGGTTGCCGTAAACCTCGTCCGACACGACCCACAGGTCATGCTGGGCCGCCAGCGCGCAGATCGCATCCAGATCGGCAGGCCGCAGGATCGCGCCTGTCGGATTGTGCGGCGTGTTGAGCATGATAACGCGCGTTGCCGGCGTGATCGCGGCCGCAACATCCGCCGCCTGCAGGCGGAAACCATGGGCGGGGTCAAGGCTGACAGTGACCGGCACGGCACCCGACGCGCGGATCAACCCCTCATAGGTGGCATACATCGGATCGCCAAGGATCACCTCGCAACCCGGATCGCAAAGCGCTGTCAGCACCAGATACAGCGATGTCTGCGTGCCGGGCAGGCAAAGAAAGCGGTCGGTCCCGATACTGCGGCCTGTCAGGGTGGAATATTTGCCGGATAGCGCATTCAGCAATGACGGCTCGCCGCGTCCGTTCGAATAGCCGGTGCGCCCTGCATTCATCGCGGTGATGGCGCTTTCGATCAGCGCGGCAGGCGTCGGCACGTCAGGTTCACCGATGGTCAGGTTGATGATCGCCTCGCCCGCGCGGATGCGCGCATTGGCGGCGGCGCTCAGCACCCATTTATCCGACCCCAGCCCGGCAAGGCGGGTGGTGACATCTGCATATTGCATCATTTACTCCGGTAGTTTCAGGTCAAGCAGCCGCGCAAAGGCGCGGATCGCGATGCTGCGCATTTCGCCTTGCGCGAACTGGTCGGGCAGGACGGATGCCTCGATCCACAGCCCGTCGAGCAACGCATTGCCTGCGATGGCAAGGGCGCGTGTCGTGGGTTTGTCATGGGGTTTGCCCGCCGCGCGCAGGGCATCGGCAATCATGCGTTCCAGCCGGTCGCGGAAGGCCAGATAGGTCGCTTCGTGGACATCGCGCATCGCGGCGTCGCGCGGCACCAGCTGCATCGACGCCGCCCACAGCGCCATGGCGCGCGGATCGACAACAGGCGGCGTGACCGCATTGGTGATGAACCCAGTCAGCCGCGCGATCGGATCGGCGGGCAGATCGTCCAGTGCGGCGGCACTCGCCTCGGTCAGGCGGGTCATCAGGGTTTCATGGGCGGCGGCGACCAGGTCTTCTTTGGTGTCGAAATAATGTTTGATCAGCCCCGGTGTGACACCTGCCTTTAATGCGATCGCGCGCACGGTCGCCGCCTGCGGCCCACCTTCGGCGATGCAGTCCAGCGTGGCGTCGATCAGCGCGGCGCGGCGCGCCTCCTCGCCTTCGCGCTTGAAGGTGCGGCGCGCGGTCATGCGCGCAGCACCGGACGGGTCAGGCAGGTGGGGCCACCTTCGCAGGCGATACACAGCGCGTCACCGTCGAATACCTGCACGGTGCAGCCTGCGTTTTCCATCAAGGCGCGGGTCTGCGGGAAACCGTCCACCATCACCACGTCGCGCGGGCGCAGCGCCAGCACGTTCAGGCTCAGCCCGTTCGATGCCATGAATTCATCCTCGGGCGCATGCAGCAGGGTCCAGCCGCGCGCGCGCATGTCCGACCACAGCGCATAGGGCAGCAAAGGTGCATGGATCAGCGCGATATCGGGGCCAAGTGGGGACACGAGCGACATCAGATGCAAACAGGCGGCGGGGCCGGTCCAATAGGGCAGGTCATAGGCCTGCACATTGATGGCGTAAGGGCGCAGGATGTCGGACAAAGCGGCGATGCCTGCCTGATTGGTGCGCACACCGCGCCCCACGGCCAAGGTCTGCGGATCAAGCCAGAAACAATCGCCCGATTCCACCGTGGCATCACCGGTCAGACGGCCGATCACCGGCACGCCGATGCTGTCATAGAACGCGGCATGCATATCCGGTTCGGCGCGGCGCAGGGCCTTGCCCATATTCAGGATCACGGCCCCGTGGCGGGTGACAAAAGACGGGTCCTGCACGAACACCGCATCGGACAACCCGTCATCGGCGGATGGCATCCAATGCACCTTTGCCCCGCTGGCGGTGACGATCCGCGCCAGTTCCGCATGCTGGATTTCCGCGCGGGCAGGGTCGAACCCTGTGCCGTAGTGCCAGTCTTGCGGGCGGGCCTTGGCCATGGCGGGGCCGGGGGCGCGCATGATCACGGCGGCAAGGGGTTTTGATCGGTCTTCGGCACCAAAGCGCATGACGTTCTTCTTTAGCTGAAATTATACACTTGAATAATTGCTGCCATTTTGGCCAGATACAATCACAAAAATGTTGCGGTTGTGGCTTTGCCTGCCGCAGCCTTGGCAAACGTCGCGTCGAAACCCGCGCTGCGGGATCACCACAAGAAGCGCAAAAGCGTTCTGACATTCAACAAGGAGAGAAAAATCATGAAGACACTGGCCCTTCTGGCAACCACCGCCCTGATCGCCACCGCCGCCATTGCGCAGGCCGATCAGGTCCGTATCGGTATCGCCGCCGAACCCTATCCGCCGTTTGCCTCGCCCGATGCGGCGGGAAACTGGGTCGGCTGGGAGGTCGAGATCATCGACGCGGTTTGCGCTGCCGCCGCACTTGATTGCGTGCTGACGCCCACCGCATGGGACGGGATCATCCCCGCGCTGGTGTCGGGCCGGATCGACACGATCATGGCGTCGATGTCGATCACCGCAGACCGGATGCAGACCATCGACTTTTCGGACCCATACTATAACACGCCGACCGTGATCGTGGGCCAGCGTGACATGCAGATGGACGCCTCCCCCGAAAGCCTTGCGGGCAAGGTGCTGGGCGTGCAGGTGTCCACCATCCACCAAAGCTATGCGCAGGCCTATTTCGAAGGTGCGACCGAATTGCGCACCTACCAGACCCAGGACGAAGCGAACCAGGATCTGGCCGCAGGGCGGATCGACGCCACGCAGGCAGATAGCTTGGCGATGGATGATTTCCTTGCCACCGCAGCCGGTGCCTGTTGCGAGGTCAAAGGCGCTGTCGCCGCGGATGAGGCGATCCTTGGCGCTGGTGTCGGTGCCGGTGTGCGCAAAGGCGATGATGCCCTGCGCGAGGCGATCAATACCGGCATCGCCGCGATCATCGCGGACGGCACCTATGACGCGATCACGGCGGGCTATTTCGCCACCTCGATCTTGGGCAACTAGGCCCGGCGCAGCGGGTGTTAGACTGGCTATATGCCCTTTGGCCGGGGCTGGAAACATCGGTCGGTCTTTTGTCCCTCCAGCCGCCGGGCTGGGGGGGGAATCTTTTGCGCGGCGCGTGGGCCAGCCTGCAGATCGCAATTGGTGCCTTTGCGCTGGGCCTGCTGATCGGCACGGCGGGCGCGCTGGGCAAGCTGCATGGCGGGCCGGTCACGCGTGATTTGCTGGCGGTCTATACGGTCGTCGTGCGCGCTGTGCCGGAACTGATCCTGATCCTGATCCTGTATTACGCGGGCACCGATCTGCTTAATCAGGCTTTGCGCGCGCTGGGCCAGCGGCCTGTCGAAATCTCGGGCGTTGTCGCGGGTATCGCGGTGCTGGGTATCGTGCAGGGCGCCTACGCGACCGAGGTGTTGCGCGGCGCCATCCAATCCGTGCCGCGCGGCCAGCACGAGGCGGCGCGCGCCTATGGCATGGGGCCGGTGCAGATATTCCGCCGCGTGACCATTCCCGCGATGCTGCCCTTGGCCTTGCCGGGCCTGTCGAACCTGTGGCTGATCGCGACCAAGGATACCGCCCTGCTGGCCATCGTCGGCTTTTCCGAACTGACGCTGGAAACGCGGCAGGCGGCGGGGTCGACGCGGGCTCATTTCACATTCTTTCTGGCGGCGGGCGCGCTCTATCTGGTGATGACGCTGTTGTCGGGGCGTATCTTTGGCTGGATCGAGGCGCGCTATCGGCGCGGGCAGGCGGCGCAATGAACCGCCAGAGGATCGCACAAGAGGTCTTTGTTCCCCACCGGATCGTGATGGTCGCTGTGGCGCTGGGCCTTGTGCTCTGGGCCGCGCTGGCGATGCGCTGGGACTGGATCCCGCGCTATTTCGATCTGGCGGTGCAGGGGATCTGGCGCACGCTGTGGCTGCTTGCGCTCAGCTGCCTGATCGGCTTTGCGCTGGCGGTGCCGTTGGGGCTGGCGCAGGCGGCGGGGCCACGGGTTCTGGCCGCCCCCGCGCGTGCGTTCTGCACGGTGATCCGTGGCACACCGCTGCTGTTGCAGTTGTGGCTGATCTATTTCGGCGTCGGCAGCCTGTTTCCGCAATTCCCCTGGATCAGGGAAAGCGAGCTTTGGCCCTATCTGCGGCAGGCATGGCCCTATGCATTGTTAGCCTTGTCGCTTAGCTTTGCGGGCTACGAGGGCGAGGTGATGCGCGGCGCGTTCAAATCCGTCGCCGGTGGGCAGTTGGAGGCGGCACGGTCGATGGGCATGGGCCGGTTCGCGATTTTCCGGCGCATCTGGTTTCCGCAGGCCTTGCAACGCGCGCTGCCGACCTTGGGCGGCGAAACCGTGCTGCAACTCAAAGCTACGCCCTTGGTCGCCACGATCACGGTGATCGAGATTTATGCCGTGTCCAGCCGTGTGCGGCAGGATACGTTCATCATCTATGAACCGCTGTTGTTGCTGGCGGTGATCTATATGGTAATCGCGGGGCTGCTGGCGCTGGGCTTCAAGCTGTTGGAACAGCGGTTCAATCGCGGGATGCTGGGCTAGCGCGCAGCCCCGTGCCGATGTCATCGGGGGCTACGGCGACCGATTTGATCACGGCGTGACAGGTCTGGCCGGGGGCCAGCCCCAGCGCCTCGGCGGATCGGCGGGTGATGCGCGCGGCAAGGCGATCCTCGCCCACGGCCAGCGTGACCATCACGCCGGGGCCATCGCCAAGGCGCAGATCGCTGATCGTGCCTTGCAGGATGTTCAGTGCCGACAACCCCGCAGGCCGGTCGCGCGACAGGATCACATCCTGCGCCATGATCCGCACCCGCAGGGTCGCACCCGCCGCGTCAGCGATGCGCGGCAGCCAGAGCCTGCCTGCCGCTGTCGCCAGTTCCGTCAACCCGTCTGCGTGATGTGCCACGACCTGCGCTGTCAACAGCGATGCCGCACCCCGCGCGCCGACCACACCCACATCGCCCAGCACCTGCGCCGGTGGGCCGCAGGCGATCACGCGGCCCGCGCGCAGGGCAACGACGGTGGTGGCCAGACGCGCCACCTCGGCCGAGGCGTGGCTGACGTAAAGGATCGGCACCGCCACCTCGTCGCGCAGCCGTTCGAAATAGGGCAGGATTTCGGCCTTGCGCGCCTCGTCCAAGGCGGCCAGCGGTTCGTCGGCAAGGATCAGCCTTGGCCCGGATAGCAACGCGCGCCCGATGGCGACCCGCTGCTTTTCACCCCCCGACAGGGTGGCAGGACGGCGGGACAGCAGATGGCCGATGCCCAGCATCTCGACCGTGCGGTCCATGCTGGTGGCCTGTGCATCGCGCGGCGCGAACCAGCGCCCATAGGCAAGGTTCTGGCGCACGCTCAGATGTGGAAACAAGCGCGCGTCCTGAAAGATATAGCCTATCCGCCTGCGGTGGGGCGCGATGTTGTGGCGGCTGGCGGTATCGGTCAGCACCCAGCCATCCACCACGATCCGCCCCTGATCGGGGCGGATCAACCCCGCCACGGCATTGATCACCGTCGTCTTGCCCGAACCGGAGGGGCCGAACAACACGCTGACACCGGCTGGCAGGTCAGCATCGACATCCAGATCGAACCCCGCGAACGCGTGCTGCACCCTGATCCGCAACGTCATGATCCCGCCACCCGTTTGGCGACCCGCCGCGCAAGGTATTCGGACAGGATCAGCGCCGCCATGGCGATGGCGACAGCGATGATCACCAGCCGCGTCGCTTGGTCCTGCCCGCCCGGCACCTGTAGAAAGGCATAGATTGCGGACGGGATCGTCTGCGTCTGGCCGGGGATGTTAGAGACGAAAGTGATCGTCGCCCCGAATTCGCCGATGGCCTTGGCAAAGGCCAGGATTGATCCTGCGATGATCCCCGGCAGGATCAGCGGCAGTGTGACTGTGGCAAAAACCCATGCGCGGGATGCGCCCAGCGTGCTGGCGGCGGCTTCGAGTTTTGGGTCAACCGCCTCGATCGCCAGCTTGATTGCGCGCACCATCAGCGGAAAGGCCATGATCGCGGCGGCAACGGCAGCGCCCGTCCAGCGGAACGACAAAACGATGCCGAACCATGCGTCAAGGAATTCACCCACCGGCCCGCGTCTGCCAAAGGTGATCAGCAGCAGATAGCCTGTCACGACGGGGGGCAGGATCAGCGGCAGATGCACGATGCCGTTCAGCAGCTGTTTGCCCCAGAAATCCCAGCGCGCCAGCGCATAGGCGACGAATATGCCCAAGGGCAGGCTGACAACCGTCGCCCAGAACGCCACGCGCACCGACAGGCGCACCGCTTGCCATTCCGCCGGACCCAGCCAGTTTGCCCAATCGCCCCCCATCAATCCGGCACGCTGAACCCGTGGGCGCGCCAGATCGCGCGGGCGCTGTCCGATGACAGATACTCCAGAAATGCCGCTGCATGGGCGCTGTCGCTTTGCGCGGTGATCGCGGCGGGATAGATGATCGGCGCATGGCTGTCTGCGGGAAAGGTGCCGATCACGCTGACATTGTCCTGCGCTGCGGCATCGGTGGCATAGACGATGCCGAATGGCGCCTCGTTCAGCGCCACAAAGGCAAGGGCGGTGCGCGGGTTGTCCGATTGTGCCACCAGCGGTGCCACGCTGTCCCACAGCCCCAGCGATGTCAGCGCGGCCTTGCCATAGATGCCCGCAGGCACCGCATCGACCATCGCCATCGCCAGCCTGTCGTCGCCCAGCATGCCGGCCAGATCAAGGCTGGCGTCGATGGTCACGGGGGCCGCATCCGGCCCATGCGCGATCAGCACCAGCGCATTGCCCAGAATATCGCGCCGTGTCCCGCCCCGCAGATCGCCCGAGGCTGCGACCGCATCCATCCAGTCCACGCTGGCAGAGATGAAAATATCGGCGGGCGCACCCCGCTGGATCTGGTGGGCCAGCGTCGATGATCCGGCATAGGATGTCACGGCGCTATGCCCTGTTTCTGCCGCCCACGCCGCTGCAACGCGGTCCAGCGCGCCGGTCAGGCTGGCGGCAGCAAAGACCGTGACATCCTCTGCCACCCCGCGCAGGGGGGCCGCAATCAGGATCGCGGCAACAAAAGCCGTGACGATCTGTCGGCGCGCAAGGGCTGTTGGCAAAACGCTTTCTCCTGCTGGCGGGTGTTCCCGACATATCGCAGCAAGCGCACAGTGCAGGCAAGCGTCAACCGCGTTTTGCTGGCGCGCGCAGGGCTTCAGCGCCCTTTAACGATCCTTTAACCATGTTTCGCCACTCTGGCCGCAGGCCGGATGCAAGGTTGCTCTGGCTCGGTGAAACGGGTGCGGTGGTGCGTGGTATGTCGGATATGTCCCATCATGACGGCCTTGTCGGAAAGCGGGCTTGCGGGCGCGCGATGCGACCGGACACCGGACGCCCGTGCCTGTCCAAGCGGGTCTTTGACCATGTCGTCGCCCTGCTGCTTTTGGGTTTGCTGGTGCCGGTCGGGGCCGTGTTGCTGGTGCTGAACCCGTTTGCGAATGCCGGTCCGCTGATCTATCGGCAGGACCGCATGGGGTATCGGTGCCGGCGGTTCGCCGCATATAAATTCCGCACCATGCGCTGTGCGACAGGTGCGGCGCGCGGGGCGTTTGATGCGCTGGACGCGGACCGGATCACCGTGCTGGGCCGGTTCCTGCGCCGGTCGCGGTTGGATGAATTGCCGCAGATCATCAACGTCTTACCCGGCGAGATGAGCCTGATCGGCCCGCGCCCCGACAGCTATGACCATGCCTGCGTCTATCTGCGCGACATCGCAGGCTATGGCGCGCGGCACAGCGTCCGGCCCGGTGTCAGCGGTCTGGCGCAGGTCGAGCTGGGCTATGTCGACGGGATCGACGACATCCGGCGCAAGGTCGCGCTGGACCTGCAGTATATCGCCCATGCGTCATTCCGGCTGGACCTGTGGATCGCCTGGCGCACCATCATCGTGGTTTTGGCGCGCAAGGGGGCCTAGAACGGACGGACAACGCCTTCGCCGATCAGGACGGCGCAAAGCTTGCCGGTTTTCCATGCGCCGGTGTCGATAGACATCACGCCGTCGCGGATCGCCAGACGCGGCACGATCCGGTGGCCATGCACGCACCAGACCCCGTCCCGGCGCGGCACCACCCCGAAATCGGGATGCCCCCAGGCCATCGCCTTGGGCAGCTGGTCGGCCAAGGGCAGGGCCGGATCGGCACCTGCGTGCAGGACCGCCACATTGCCGCTTTGCCACCAAAAGGGCATGGATTGCATCCATGTCACGGTCGCGCCCATCGCGGCCAACAGCGCGTTGCGCGCACGGGCCAGATCGGCGGGGGTGACATCCGCGGGCAGGTCGGTGATGCCGTAGCTGGCCAGCGTGGCCCGCCCGCCATAGCGCAGCCATGTCCGGCCCGTCTTGCGCGGTCGTCGCAGAAAGCGCAGCAGCAGGTCTTCGTGATTGCCGCGCAGGCAGGTCAGGTCGATCCGTCCCGCGTGGTCGTGCAACAGGCGCAGCACGCCCGCGCTGTCGGGGCCATGGTCGATGTAGTCGCCCACTAGCACGACCGGCAGGGCGTGCGCCGCGGCACGCGCCAGCACGGGGGCCAGCAGATCGGCGCGCCCATGCACATCGCCGATGGCGACAAAAGGCCGGTCCGGCGCGGGCGGTGCTGCGTCAAAGCCGACAGGGGGCAGATGATCGGGCAAAGGCATGGCAGCCGTTCTAGCGCAACGATCACGGGCTTGGCCAGAGGCTGCGCCCGCACCGTTGCATCTGGTGCCGCACGGTCGTGCAACGCGGTTTTCAGACAAAAGCGGCATGATGACGGCTGCAACCAATCAGGAGTCTCCGATGCCCGATCCTTTCAGTGCCGATTATGTCAACCTGACCTCGCCCGCCGTGGCGCATTACGTCGTCACACCCTCGGACAGCACAGACTTGCCGGTGCGCCCGCGCGCGATTTTTGTGCAAAGCGCGGGCACCGCGGCCTTGCAGGACAAGGACGGGCAGGTCGTGACCTATGATGTCGCGGCAGGTGCGGTCCTGTCGATCCGGCCGGTGCGGGTGCGGGCCAGCGGGACGACGGCGCAGCTTGTGGCGTGGTATTGATCCATGATCGGGCTCGAGCTGTCACCCGCCTCTACCGGCCATACCGCGCCCGACCCGCTGGCGGCGTTTTTTGCCAAGGGCAGCGGCGCGCATGTCGCCCTTGGCCCCGGTCCGCAAGGCGGGCTGAGCATCTGGACCGAGACAGGCCCCGCCACCGCCGCCTGCCTGCGGCTGGACGGGGCCAATGCCGGCACGCGCCTGTCATGGCGCGAAACGCTGACCTGTGCCTTGCGCAAGGTCTATCCGGTGGCGGCCTTTGGTCTGTCGGCGGGCTGGTCGCAGTTGCAATCCTCGGGCTCTGGCCTGTCGGGCAGCTATACCGGCAACCGCGCGGTCAGCACCACGGCGCTGACCGCCACGATCAGCGTGACGGTGGACCGCGCCAGGCCCTATGACCTTTGGGTCTGTTTCACGGGGCGAACGGCGGGGGGCTATTGCCGTGTCGATATCGACGGCGGGCAGGCTTTGGTCGATGCGATCGGTGATCCGGCAGGGCTGGGGTTCAAGGCGTTCAGCACCCAGACCGACACCGACATGTCCCGCCGCCGCAGCATCCGCGTGGCCACCGGCCTGACCGGCAGCCATGTCGTGACCCTGTCGCATGGCGGGGCCGCGACACCGGGTGGCACCAGCCTGATGATCGAGGCCGTGGCGCTGTCGGCCGATCTGTTCGATGACGGTATCCTGCCCCCCGTCTGGCAGCCTGCAACCGCTTATGTCATGGGTGACGAGGTGCAATGGCAAGGCACCTTTTATGCCGCGCGCGCGACGGGTGTCAGCGGCACCACACCCCCTGTGCATCTGTCAGGCATCAGCGGTGATGGCGGGCTGGACTGGCGCGCCGATAACCGCCCGACCTATCCGTTGTTTCAGGCGATTGATTACGCGTCCGAGCGTGAATATGCCGCGCGCGTCAGCATCGCCGGTGCCAGCACCGAGATCGGCGGCCAGACCCATGGCAACGAGGCGTTGGTGGCGCGCGCCGTGACGCTGGATGCGCAGCCCTTTGTGCCTGTGACCAGCGGCACCGGCCTGTCCGTCGGGGCCGAGATTGCCACTGTTGAGAATACCACTTGGCAGGGTACAACAGGTGGTCCCATCGGTACCTGCCAGCTGATCCGCCGGATCACGCCGGGTGCGGTGCGCCATGACGTGCAGGTCACGGCAACAGGGCCGGATGTGGTGATTGACTGGCTTTATCTGGGGATGCTGCCTTTCGTGCATTGGGATGGCGAAAGTGCCGCCATCGCGGTGCAGGATGTGGCCGGACCTGCGGGCCGTGTCAGCATCGCGGATTTTGCAGGCACTAGCCCTGCGCATGTCAGCCTTGGCCGGACCGCGCGGCTGGGTCTGGTCGGGCGGGGGGTGACGGGTGATCTGCGCTATGGCTGTCAGGCGGCGGCCACGGGCATCGCGGGCAATCTGCTCGGGCCGGTCAGCACATTCCTGCGGCCCAATATCGAGGCACGCGCCGCCGCAGGACCGCTAGACTGGAGCGCCAAGGCCTATATCGCGGCAGACCTGCCTGCGGGCAGGGTGATGCAGGCGGGTGATGTGATCGGGTTTTCCAGCCGCCATGTTCTGGCGGTCATGCCAGTTCAGGCGTGAAAATAACCGCGCCCGTAATGGGCGAAACCGACACCACCGCGCTGCGCCTGTTTGCGGATGTCGATCTGCGTCAGGGTCACGCCGGTCACCGGCACACCGGCTGCCGCCAGTTTCTGGGCGGCGGCCAGCACCACGGACGCGGGCGTTTTGTCCCATCTGACGGCAAGGATCACCGCATCGCATTAGCGCGCCAGCACCACGGCATCCGCCACCGGCACCACCGGCGGTGCGTCGATGATGACGACATCGTAGGCCGCGCGCGCCTGTGTCACCACATCGGCCAGTGCGGGCGCGAACAGGGTTTCGCCGCCCGCCGCATGCTGTGCGCCACCCGCCAGCAGATCGACGCCGGGGATCGGGCTTGGCTCGGTCGCGGCGCCAAGGCCGATATGGCCAAGGATCACCGCCGCCAGCCCGTCTGTCCCCGCCAGCGCGAAATAGTGCCGGAACGCCCCCCGCCGCAGGTCTGCATCCACCAGCAGCACGCGTTTGCCCAACAGTGCCAGCGCATGCGCCAGCCCGATGGCCTGCGTTGTCTTGCCTTCGCCCGGGATCGCCGAGGTGGACAGGATGACCTGCGGCGGCTCTGTGCACTGCAGCATCAGCGCGGTGCGCAGGTGCCGGTAGCCTTCGGTCGCGGCCGAAGCTGTGCTGACATCAAGCGCGTCCAGCAACCGCGTGGGCCTGCGGGACGGCAACAGCGGCAGCTGCGCCAGAACCGGCAGGCCGGTGGCATCCTGCAAGGCCGCCGCATCGGTGAACCCACGGCGCAGGCTGTGGCGCAGCGCCACCAGCATCAGCCCGCCCAGCCCCCCGACCATGGCCGCGATCTGCACCATCAGCAGCTTTTGCGGCCCGATATAGCGCGCCTCGGTCGCGGCGTTCAGCACGCGGCTGTCGGGGGTGATCTGTGCGGCACCCAGCGTCAGTGCGCGCAGATCTTGTTGATAGCCGGCCTGCTGTGCGATGGCCGTGTCCAGATCGCGCTGCATCCGGTCGCGGGCATGGCTGGCTGCGGTCAGCGCCTGCAACGCAGCGGCCAGATCGGCGCGGCTGGCCTGCAAGGCGGCAATCTGGGCGGTCAGCCGCTGGGTATTGGCGGTGTCGCTGGCGCGGGCAAGCGCGGCCTGGGCGCTGGCCAGCCGTGCTGTGGTGTCTTGCAGGTCATGGTCCAACCGGTCGGGGCGTGTCGGGTCGTGCAGGCCCGCCCGCGCGACCAGATCGGTGATCGCGGCCTCGATCGCTGTCTGATGCCTGCGCAGGTCATCTGATCTTGCGCCCAGCAAGGCCATGCTGGCCGCCGTCGCATCCTGTTTGCGCGCCACCTGATCGGCCAGATAGACCGCTGCCAGCGTGTTGGCGATGGCCATGGCGCGGTCGGGGTCGCCTGTCGTGACGGTGACGCGCAACAGATCGCTGTCGCGCGGATTTTCGACACGGATCGCGGCCCGCAGGTTCTGGACCAGCTTGCTGGCGATGGCCGCGGCATCGGGAACCGGTTCGCTGCGGCCTAGCAACAGGTTGCGCAGGGTCGTGCGCAACCCGCGCGGCGACAGCGGCGGCACCGGCGTCAGATAGCGGTTGAAGGCAGGGTCGTCTTGCAGGTCCAGCCGTGCGATCACCTGTTCCAGAATAGGCGTCGCCAGCAGGATCTGCATTTGCGTGCCGGGTGGAAGCGGCGCGCTGGTCTGGTCTGGCATCGCAAGCGTTTGGGTTGTGCGGATTTCAATGATCGTGACGGCGGCATGTTGCGGGCGCGCGATGGTAAAGCCGTAATACCCTGCCATCAGCACCGCCAAAAAGGTTGTAAGCGCCACGGCCCATTTTCCCGCCCATAACACCCTGAAAATATGGCGAATATCGACAGCTACAGGCTGATCAACTTCGACCAGAGCGGGCATGGATTGTGACATGGAACGCGGCATCGGCGGGGCTTTCTTGGGCAGTGCGACCCGATGAGGAAACCATAAACCAGTTAACACAAAATTAATCACAATGAAGGCAAACTCAACCATAGAGATAGTTTGTCTGCGCTGTTCAAGTGGTTTTGTTGTATGATGGCCTTCTTGCGATATTGCCTGAATCAGCCCGTCGGCATTGCGATGGCGGTGCGCGCCGGGCTGGTGGTGGGCAATGTCGCAGTGCTGTTTGCGCTGGCGCTGTGGCTGGGGCTGGACGGCTTTGGCGGGCTGATCGTGCTGTGGGGGCTGGCGCTGGTGGCGGCGACCTGTCTGGGGTTTGGCGGGCCGCTGATCTTGCTGGCACGGCTGGGGGACGGCGCGGGGATGCATCCGCGCGCCGTCATCGGGCTTTGCATCGGCTGGCCTGTGCTGGCGGCCTGCGGAGCGGGACTGGCCCTGCGGCTGGTCTGGCCAGATTTGCCATGGCTGGTCGTACTGGCGGTGGCGGTTACGGTCAATCTGGCATCCTGCCTTGCCAGCATCCTGCGCGCCTTGGGGTCGGTACACCTGTCGATGGCATTGCGCGACGGGGCCCCTATGGTGGCGCTGGGGGCGGCGGGGCTGGTGCTGGCAGAGCCTGCGGCGATCCTGTGGGCGACCGCCACCGGGTTGGGGGTGATCTGTCTGGGCGCGGTGGGGCCGGTTTTGTGGCATCCGCAGCGCCCGTCGGTGATCAGCGGTGATAGGCCGGGGGCGGGCTTGGCGGCGGATCTCTGGGCGACGGCGGTGCTGGGCATGGGGCTGGCGCAGGTCGATATCACCCTGGGCGGGCAGTTTCTGACACCCGAACAGATCGGGGTCTATGCGTTGCTGCGACGGCTGGCGAACCTTGTCGCGCTGCCGTTGTCGGTGGCGACATGGGTCAGCGCGGGGCCGATCAGCGCCGCCTATGCCGCCCGCGACACCGCCGCCTTGCAAAGCGCCAGCGACACCGGCGCGCGGATCGCCTTGCTGCCGGGGTTGGGGCTGGCCGCGCTGTGCTTGCTGGCCCTGCCGGTACTGGAGATCTGGATGCCGGACCTGCCGGTACCGGTGCTGCTGGTGCTGTTGGCCGGCACGCTGGTGCAACTGGCCTTTGCGCAGGGGATGAGCGTTGCCACACTGACTGGGCAGGGCCATCTGGCCGCAGGGGCGCGGCTGGCGGGGGTGCTGGGCTATCTGGGGGCGGTCATGGTGTTCACGCCGCTTGATCCTTTGGGCAATGCGCTGGCCTATGCCTTGGCCACCAGCCTGTGCGCCGGGCTGCTGTGGCTGTGGGTCTGGCGCAGCATGGGGATCGACACCCTTGCCCGCCCGATGCGGAGGCGCGCATGGCGGATGTCCTGATCATCGCGCTGGCCGCACTTTGCACGCTGTTGCCGTTCTGGATCGCGGCGGGGCACGGGCTGCTGGGCTGGGTGTCGCCGCTGCATCTGTTGGGGTATTTCTGTGGGCTGGGGTTTCTGGCAAAGGCCGTTGCCTATGCCGCAGCCCCTGATCTGGCGTTTTACGCAAGGTTCGATCCCGCCCCCGGCGCGGCGCTGATGGGGGCGATCTATCTGGGTGGCTTTGTCGCGTTGATCTGTTTGGGCTACCTTTTGGCCTGCAAGCCGCAGCCCGCCGCCACGCGGATCATCGCCGCGCGCGCGGTGGCGGCGGCCGTGCAGCCGATGGGCGCGCTGGTGGGGATCGCGCTGGCCGTCAGCGTGGTGACGGTGCTGCTGATCCTGCAGGCGCGCGGTGCCGCGCCGGGCGAGACGGGTGTGATCGCCGCGCTGAACCGCGCCAAGCAGATCAACGTCAATGCCGATGGGGTGGGCGCGACGCTGGCCGGGATCAAGACGCTGTTCGTGATCCCCAAATACGTTTTTGTGCTGTGCCTTGCGCAGACGACCCTGCATCCGCGCCCTGCCTTGCTGGGTATGACGCTGGCGCTGGCGGCGGCGCTTTTGGGGATCGCGCTGGTGTCGGGTGACCGGTTCGAACTGGTGGAACTGGCCATCTATACGCTGGCGACCCATGCCATTCTGGGCGGGCGGATCGGCTGGCGGCAGGGCCTGCTGGGGCTGGCTGGCGCCACCGGGATCGTGATGCTGTCGGCCTATATGACAGAACTGCGGCTGGGGGCGCAGGGTGCCAGCCTGCTGCGCCAGATCATCGGATCGACCTATTTTCTGGATATCAACGTGGCGGTGATGGTCACGGGTCATCTGGAACCGGCGCAGATGCTGCTGGGGCAAAGCTATGGCTGGTGGGTCTTTGGCTGGGTGCCGCGCGACATCTGGCCGGACAAGCCCGCGATTGATCTTGGCGTCTATTTCAAGCGCGAGGTGATGGGGATCACCACGGGCGGCGCGTTCAACGTCACTGGCCCGGGCGAGGCGTTCATCAACTTTGGCTGGGCGGGGCTGGCGGTGGCCCCCGCGCTGGGCTGGGCGTTTCGTATGGGCGAGGCGGTCTTGCTGGATGCGCAGCGCACCGCGCGGACGGGGGCGGCATTTCTGTATCCGATCCTGTTTTATCCCTTTGTCCAAGCCTGCCTGCAATCGTCGTTCAGCGCCTTCATCGTCGGGGCCGCGGCGCAATTGGTGCTGATCGTGATGATCCGCGCGCTGTTCATCCGCCCGCTGCACTGGCGGGCCGTACCAATCGAAAGGCTGTCCCATGCATAAGACTGTTCTGCGCGTCCTGCGCCTGCCTGCGCAAATCCGCCGCCGGGCGGGGCTGATCGGCGCGACGCTGTGGCACCGCGCGACGCTCGCGCAGGTGGGCGCGGGCAGCCGGTTCCAGCCCGGTGTGCGGTTTGATGATCCGTCCTCGGTCATCATCGGGGCGGGCTGCTATTTCTGGCGCGGTGTGGCCGTTTCGGCCGAGATAGGGCGCGCCGGTCTGCGCATCGGGGATGGTGTGCAGATCAACCGCGATGTGCATCTGGACACGACCGGCGGGCTGGTGATCGGGGATGACACGCTGATTTCTAAGGCGGCGGTGATCTATACCCATGACCACGGGCTGCACCCCTGGTCGGTGCCGGAGCCGATGGTCAAGACCATCGGAACGGGCGTCTGGATCGGCCTGCGCGCCGTGATCCTGCCGCAGTGCCGCCGGATCGGGGATCATGCGGTGATCGGGGCAGGGGCCGTGGTGACGCGCGATGTGCCTGCGGGCGCTGTCGTCGCAGGCAATCCCGCGCGGATCATCGGTGAGCGCGCAAAGGTGGCAGCATGAAGGTTCTGCATGTGACCCCCAGCTTTTACCCCGCGACATTCTGGGGCGGGCCGATCTTTTCGACCAAGGCGATCTGCGACGGGATCGCGGCCGCGCCTGATTTTACCCTGCGCGTGCTGACCACCGATGCCGCGGGGCCTGCGCTGCGCGACAGGGTGCGCCGCGTGCCGTTGCCGTACCGCGTCGATTACACCTGCCGGATCGCGGGACATAGCATCGCACCGGGGCTGCTGGCGCGGTTGCCTGCGGCGATGCTTTGGGCCGATGTCGTGCATCTGACCGGCACTTATTCCTTTCCGACATTGCCGGTGCTGTGTTTGGGGCGGGCCTTGCGCAAGCCGCTGGTCTGGTCGCCGCGCGGGGCGTTGCAGGCGACGCAGGACTGGCCCTCTGCGCCGCGCCTGCGTGCAAAGCAAGCGTTCGAACAGGCCGCCAACCTGCTGCGTCCGGCGCAGACCATCCTGCATGTCACCGCCCCGATCGAGGCCGCACAAAGCTGCGCGCGCCTGCCGGATATTCAGGTGACGGTGATCCCGAACTGCGTGACCATCCCGCCCGTGACCAAGCGACCTTACCGCCCGCAGGGCGCGTTGCGGCTGATGTATCTGGGCCGGCTGCATCCGAAAAAGGGCGTTGATCTGCTGATCGCGGCGATGGCGGCGCTGCCTGTGCATGTCACGCTGGACATCTATGGCACCGGCACCCCCGCGCATGAGGCGGCGCTGATCGCGGCAGCAGCGGGCGATCCGCGCATAAGATTTCACGGCGATGTGCAGGCCAGTGCCAAGGCCCGCGCCTTTGGACGTGCCGATCTCTGCGTGCTGCCCAGCCATAGCGAGAATTTCGGCATCACCGTGGCCGAGGCGCTGGCGCATCGCGTGCCAGTGCTGACGACGACCGGCACACCCTGGCGCAGGCTGGCGATGATGGCGGCGGGGGCCTGCATCGACCCCGCGCGCGATGATCTGGCCGCGGCGATCCTGCGGCTGGGGGCGGGTGATCTGGCGGCGATGGGCGCGCGCGGGCGCGACTGGATGATCCGCGATTTCGCACCCGATGCGATGGTTGCGGGTTTCGCCAGCCTCTATCGCAATCTGGTCACAGGCGAGCCGCAGATGGTGAACGCATGACGATGCAGATCAATATCACCGCCAACCGGCGCCGGCGCAACTGGTCCGGACAGGCGCAGGCCGGTCGCGTTTTATGGCGCCTGTGCCAGCCCTTGTTCCGGTTTAGCCCGCGCCCGTTCTGGGCATGGCGGGTCTGGTTGTTGCGGCTGTTCGGCGCAAGGATCGGGCGCGAGGTGCATATCCATCCCACCGTGCGCATCACTATCCCCTGGAACCTGCATATCGAGGATCAGGCCGCCGTAGGCGACAATGCGATCCTTTATGCGCTGGGGTCAATCCATATCGGGCCGCGCGCGACCGTTTCGCAGCATGCGCATCTGTGCGCGGGCAGCCATGACTGGCGCGATCCGGCGCGCCCCTTGCTGCGGCCCGCCATCGTGATCGGGCCGGATGCCTGGGTCTGCACGGATGCTTTCGTGGGGCCGGGTGTGGTGATCCGGGCGGGCGCGATCCTTGGGGCGCGCGGCGTGGCGCTGCGCGATCTGCCCGCGCGCCATATCGGGCAGGGCAATCCGATGGTCACAAGGCCGATGGATGACTGACCTGACCGTCATCATCCTGACCCGTGACGAGGCGCTGCACCTGCCCCGCGCGCTGGCCTCGGTGCAGGGCATCGCCACCCGCGTGATCGTGGTGGACAGCGGATCGACCGATGCCACCGTCCAGATCGCGCAGGCTGCGGGGGCCGAGGTCTGGCAGCATCCCTGGACCACTCATGCGCAACAATTCAACTGGGCGCTTGACCGGCTTTATTGCGGCACCGGCTGGGTGCTGCGGCTGGATGCGGATGAATATGTCACGCCCGCGCTGGGCGCGCAGATCGCGGCGGGCCTGCCGGATGTGGCAGGTGTCACCGTCGGGCGCAGCATGTATTTCCAAGGCCAGCCCATCCGCTATGGCGGCCTGTTCCCCGCCCGGATGCTGCGGCTGTTCCGCCACGGCCAAGGGCGGGTCGAGCGGCGCTGGATGGACGAACATATCGTCGTGAACGGCCCTGTCGCGCATCTGTCGGGCGGGATCATCGACGACAACCGCAAACCGCTTGATTGGTGGATCGCCAAGCATAACGCCTATGCCAGCCGCGAGGTGGTGGATATCCTGAACCAGCGCCACGGGTTTTTGCCCGCTGATATGGCGCCATCAGGGGCGGCGGGGGTAAAACGCCGGATCAAGCACCATCTTTATGCGCGGCTGCCCGGCGGGCTGCGGGCGGGGGTGTATTTTCTGTATCGCTATATCCTGCGCGGCGGCTTTCGCGATGGCGCGCAGGCCCGCGCGTTCCATGTGCTGCAAGGGTTCTGGTACCGCTATCTGGTCGATGCCAAACTGGCCGAGGTGGACCGTTTCATGGCGCAAAATGATGCCGGTCCCGCCGCCGCGATCCATGCCGTGCTGGGGATCGACCTGTTTGCCGCACAGCAAAAGGAGGCCGCATGAAAATATCCGTCGTCACCGCCGTGTGCAACGGGGCCGCAACCTTGCCACGGATGCTCGACAGCCTGCGGACGCAGAGGCATGGTGATCTGGACCATGTGGTGCAGGACGGCGGGTCCACCGATGGCACGCTGGATGTGCTGCGCGTGCAGGGGCTGGATGGCATGGCGCTGGTTTCGGCCCCTGATGGCGGGATTTACGATGCGATCAACGCCGGCATCCGGCGCGCGACGGGCGATGTGATCGGGGTGTTGCATGCCGATGATGTGCTGGCGGATGCCAATGTTCTGGCGCGTGTAGCCGCGGTGCTGGCGGACCCCGCCATCGACGGGGTTTACGGCGATCTGCACTATGTCGCGCGCGCCGATCCGTCCCGCGTGATCCGGCATTGGCAAGCGGGGGCGTTCGACCCGCGCGCGCTGGCGCGTGGCTGGATGCCGCCGCATCCGACGCTTTACCTGCGGCGCGCGGTGTTTGACCGTACGGGGCTTTACGACACCAGCTATCGCATTTCGGGCGATTACGACGCGATGCTGCGGTTTCTGACGACAGGACAGGTGCGGCTGGCCTACATCCCGCATGTCATGGTGCGGATGCAGATGGGCGGGGCCAGCAACCGCAGTTTTGCCCAGATGATCCGCAAAAGCCGCGAGGATTACCGCGCGATCAGAGCCCATAACGTGGGCGGGATTGGCACGCTGGTCGCCAAGAACCTGTCGAAGCTGCCGCAATTCTGGGGGCAGTTCTAGGCGGGGCTGCGGGCGACACAAAGCCTAACGTCCGGTGATGCCTTCACGCGGGGGCAGCGGCCGGGGGCTTGTCACATTTTGTGGCCTGCGCCGTTCGTAAAACGCATTTCCCCCCGTCGTCAGCACGTAATGGATATTGTTGAACGACGCCCGATAGGTCGCGGCATGAAAGAACATGGCCTGCGCAATGTCAGGGTGTCTTTCGCCCGCAAGAACCGCCTGTGCAGCCGCGCGCGCCATCGGTGCTGACCGGCTGTCCATCCGCTTGGACATCACGCCGGGGGCGAATTGATTTTTCTGGCGGACCACGCCGCAGACCGTATCGGGGAACGCGTCGGATTCGACCCGGTTCATCACCACGCTGCCCACCGCGATCATCCCGTCACGGCTGGACCGGATCGATTCAAAATACATCGCGCGCGCCATGCAGTCGATATCGGCAGAGGGCGCCCTGAACGACGACCCCGATGGCCCGCCGCAGGCCGCAAGCAGCGCAAGGCAGGCCAGCGCCACGCTGATCGGTCGGGTTGGGAAACAGCGTTGCACGATCATGCCTTCACCGGCGCACCGCCCGCAAAGCGGTTCACCCCGTGATAGCCGATGGCATCTTCCTGCATCTGCAGATGCAGCCCGTCGCCGGTATAGGGATGGGCGCGGGCAAGGTCTTCGTCGAAATCGATGCCCAGACCGGGGGCGGTGGGGACGGGGATATAGCCACCCTCGACCGTCAGGCTGTTCTTGATCAGCGCCATGTGGAACGGCGTTTCGATGGTTTCGGCCATTAGGATATTGGGGATGGACGCGGCCAGCTGGATATTGGCCGCCCATTCGACTGGGCCCGCGTAAAGATGCGGCGCGATCTGCGCGTTATAGACTTCGGCCATGGCAGCGATTTTCTTGGTCTCCCAGATACCGCCCGACCGGCCAAGTGCCGGTTGCAGGATCGTCGCTGCCCCGCTGCGCAGCACGGACGCGAATTCGGCCTTGGTGGTCAGCCTTTCGCCCGTCGCAATCGGGATTGGCACAGCGCCCGCGACCTTGGCCATTTCGCCCACGTTATCCGGCGGGATCGGTTCTTCGTACCACAGCGGGCTATAGGGCGCGATGGCCTGGCCCAGCCGGATCGCACCGCCGGTGCTGAACTGGCCATGGGTGCCGAACAGCAGGTCGGCACGGTCGCCCACAGCCGCGCGGATTTGTTTGCAGAATTCCACCGACAGCGACAGGTCATGCATCGACGGCATATGCCCGCCGCGGATCGTATAGGGGCCGGCGGGGTCGAATTTCACCGCCGTATAGCCTTGGTCCACCATGTCCAGCGCCACTTCGGCGGCCATGTCGGGGCTGGACCAGAAGTCGGGCAGCGCATGTGTGGGGCGCGGATAAAGATAGGTATAAGCGCGGATGCGGTCATTCGTGCGCCCGCCGATCAGCGCATGCACGGGCCGGTCGCGGTCCTTGCCCAGAATGTCCCAGCAGGCCATTTCAAGCCCCGACCACGCGCCGATCACCGTCAGGTCCGGGCGCTGGGTAAAGCCGGACGAATAGACGCGGCGGAACATCAGTTCGATATTCTCGGGGTTCTCGCCGGCCATGTGGCGCGCGAAAACATCCGTGATGACGGCCTTCATCGCCTCTGGCCCGACCGATGAGGCATAGCATTCGCCGTAACCCACGACGCCGGTGTCGGTCGTGACCTTGGGGATGATCCAGTAGCGTCCGCCCCAACCGGGGGCAGGCGGGCCGGTGATGATGATGTCGAGATCGGCAAGTTTCATGGCGAGGCTTTCTTGTAGCGGGTAGGGTGGATCGTGATCCACCTTACATGATGCAGCTTTGGTCAGTCGAAAACGATTACATTGCGTTTGGCGCTGCCGCTTTTGGTATCGGTGATGGCTTCGTTGATCTGGTCAAGCCGCCAGCGCCCCGAGATCAGCTCGTCCAGTTTCAGCCGCCCCTGTTCATACAGATCGACCATCCACGGAATGTCGCGCGCGATCACCACGTCACCCATCTTGGACCCGACCATGCCTTGGCCGGTGGCGGCCAGCATCACGGGCTCATAGCTGGACATGGCCCCCGAATGGGGCATGCCGACCATGATAACCTTGCCGCCATTGGCCAGATATTGCGGTGCCTGATCATAGGCGGGGATCGCGCCCACGGTCACGAAGACCGCATCGGCCCCGCGCCCCATCGCCTTTTTTGCGGCGCGCCAGGGTTTGTCGCTGGTAGCCAGCACCGTATCGGTCGCCCCGAATTCCTGCGCGATGGCGAGCTTTTCCGGCGTCATATCCACCGCGACGATCCGGCGGGCGCCCGCGATCCGCGCGCCCTGGATGGCGTTCAGACCAACGCCGCCCGTCCCGATCACGACCACATCCTGCCCCGCGCGCAATTGCGCGGCATTCACCACCGCGCCGATGCCGGTGATGACCCCGCAGGCCAGCAGGGACGCCGCCTCCATCGAAATCGTGTCTGACAATTTGACGACCTGGCTTTGGTTCACGACGACCCGTTCGGCAAAACCGCCGGTGTGCATCGCCTGATGTAACGGGCTACCGTCGGCCATCGTCAATGGCCCGCTGGCCATGTCGCTTTCGCAGGCGACGGGCCGACCGCTCGCACAAGAGGGGCAGGTGCCGCAGGACCGGATCAGCGTGACCACCACCGGATCGCCCAAGGCAATCCCGCGCACGCCCGCACCAAGCGCTGTAACATGGCCTGCCGCTTCGTGGCCGTAAACCGCAGGCAGGGTGCCACCCCAGCCGCCCTCCATATAGGTGACGTCGGAATGGCAGATGGCGCAGGCTTTCAATGTGACTTCGACCTCGCCATGCGCTGGCGCTGCAAGGGTGACAGTTTCGATGGTCAGCGGTGTGCCGAAGGCATGGCAAACGGCAGCTTTGATCTGGGGCATGTTGGGTCCTGTCAACGGGTTCACCCCCCAGCCTGAAGCGGCGCGCGCCTGACTGCAACCCCGAACCCGACCTTATGTGCCGCGGGCGCGCTTTGGCCTTGGTGTCTGGATGAAAACCGCGATGCAGCCGATGGTCAGCAGGGCTGACAGCAAAAACGGCGCGCCGGGCAGATAGACGGGGGCATCGGGCGTGGTGAAAAACCAGAACGTTTGCGTCACCAGCAAAGGGGCCACGATCGTTGCCACCGCGTTGATCGAGCTGATCGTGCCCTGCAATTCGCCTTGCTGGTTGTCGGCGGCGGTGCGCGACATGATCCCTTGCAGGGCCGGGCCTGCGATGGACCCCAAGGCCGTCAGCGGCGTCAGCGCTAGCGCGATCCAGCCCTGCGTCACGAACCCAAGCGCGATAAAAGCCGCCACATCGACCCCCAGCCCGAGGATCACGGCGCGCCTTTCGCCGATCCGCGCGATGATGGGCCGGATCAGCAGCCCTTGCACAACTGCGATGCCCACGCCAAAGACCGCCAGCGACAGCCCGATCATCCCCGGCCCCCAGCCGAACCTTTCGGCCCCGAAATAGGCCCAGACACCCGGATAGACGAAAAACGCGATCGTATAGACAAAGCTGATCAGCAACAGCCGCTTCAGCCCTGGCAATGCGCCGATATTGCGCAACGCACCCAAAGGGTTCGCGCGGCGCCAGTCAAACGGGCGGCGGATCCGGTCGGTCACGGTTTCGGGCAGGACATAATAGCCAAAGACCGCATTCGCAGCCGCCAGCACCGCCGCCGCCCAGAACGGCGCGCGCGTGCCATATTCGGCCAGCACCCCGCCGATCAGCGGGCCAAAGATGAACCCCATCCCGAAGGCCGCCCCGATCAGCCCGAAATTGGCGGCCTTTTCTTCGGGGCGCGAGATATCGGCCATATAGGCCGCGGATGTCGCTTGCGTCGCCGCCGTGATCCCGCCGATGATCCGCCCGACCAGCAACAGCCAGATCATCTGCGCCAGCGCCATCAGCACATAGATCAGTGCCATGATTACCAGCGAGATGATCAGCACCGGCCTGCGCCCGTAGCGGTCCGACAGGCTGCCCAGCGTCGGGCCAAACAGGAATTGCATCGCGGCAAAGACCGTGGCCAGCACCCCGCCCCAGACGGCGGCTTGGCCCAGCCCTGTGCCTTCGATCTCTTGGATCAGGGCAGGCATCACCGGCAGGATCAGCCCGATCCCCATCGCGTCCAGCATGACCGATATCAGAATAAAGGTGACGGGCAGGCGTTTGTCCATCCGCCCAGCGTCCGGCGGTTCGGCCAGGTTTGCAAGCACCATTCAGATCGCCCTTGCGATCCGGTCCAGATGCTGCGCCAAAAGCGCGGGATCGGACAGGAAAGGCGAATGCGATGTCGGCAGGTCGCTGACCGTGCCTGCGGGCCAGTCGGCGGTCATGGTGGTCTGAAATTCTGGCGGAATGGTCCGGTCATCGGTGCAGCGCAGGTAATGGCGCGGCAGGCTGTGCATGGGTACCAGCGGTGTTTCCTGCGGCAGGATCGGCTGTGGCCCTAGCTGGCCAATCGCCCAGGCGGCGCGGGCAGGCGGGACATCGTGATAGAATTTCTCGGCGGCCTTTGCCGGATCGACGCGAAAGGTCACACGCGCCTCATCCACGTTGATCGCATCCAGTAAAGGCTGCGACGGTGCCATCCGGCGCATCTCGGCCAGCGACTTGCCCGCCATCGGCACATAGGCGCAGAGATAGACCAGCGCGCTGATCTTCTCGGGGGCCAGACCCGCCGCAGCGGTGATCGGATAGCCCGCCATGGAATGGCCCACCAGAATGACCGGTGTATCAATGGCCGCAACAATCGCGCGGGCGTAAAGGGCGAGTGTCACATCGCGCGCAGGCGTCGTGTCGTGTCCATGCGACGGCAGGTCGATCGCCGTCGCCGTGTGGCCCAAGGTGGTCAGATGCGGGATCAGGTCGTCCCAGCACCATGCCCCGTGGCACGACCCGTGGATCAGCAGGAAATCAGACATGATCAGACATGGCCCACAGCTTTCATGAAATCCGCCAGATGCGTGGCATAGGTCGCGGGGTCTTCGACACAAGCCAGATGGCCCACGCGGCGCATCAGCACGAATTGCGATCCGGGGATCAGATCAACGGTTTCGCGCACCAGGTCGGGCGGTGTTGACCCATCATCAATTCCCGCAATCCCCAGCGTCGGGATACGCAAGCCCGCGGTCGTGGTATAGAAATCGGTGCCAGCGATGGCCGCACAGGTGCCGGTATAGCCTGCGACCGGCGTGCTTTCCAGCATCGCGCGCCATGGCTGCATCGCGGGGGTGCCATAGAACCCCCGTGCGAACCAGCGTTGCAGCACGGCGTCCGACAGGGCCGTCAGCCCCTTGGCGCGCACCGTATTGATCCTGTCCTGCCAGAGTTTCGGATTGCCGATCTTGGCGGCGGTATTGGACAAGACCAGCGCGCGGATCAGGTCGGGGCGTTTCACCGCCAGCCCTTGGGCGACCATCCCGCCGACCGACAGGCCGATGAACAGTGCATCGCGCACACCTGCGGCATCGCAAACCGCCTCGGCATCGCTGACCAGCTGGCCCATGCTATAGGGGCCATCCGGCGCATCCGAGGCGCCATGCCCGCGCATGTCATAGCGGATGATCCGCAGACCGGCGGGCAGGAGCGCTGCGACCTGATCCCAGATCGCGCGGGTCGTTCCCAGCGCATTGGCAAAGACCACAGGCACGCCATCATCCGGCCCGCTGATCGCATAATCCAGCGCCACGCCGTCGCGGACGACCTGCATCAGGCCAAAGCTTTGCGAAAAACGGCAGGATCGACATTGCCGCCTGTCGCCACCGCGATCACCGCATCGCCCTCGCTGGCATCCGGATGAAACAGTGCCGCCGCCAGCGCCACCGCGCCGCCCGGTTCCAGCACGATTTTCAGCCGGTCGAACGCCAGCGCCATCGCCTGCAAAGCCTGACCCTCGGTCACCACCACGCCCGGCCCGCAATGTTCCTGCATGATCGGAAAGGTCAGGTTGCCCGGCTGCGGTGTGATGATCGCATCGCAAAGCGAGCCTGACAGGCGCGCGTTGCGTTCGATCCGGCCACTGGCCAATGACCGTGTCGCATCATCAAACCCTTCGGGTTCGACGGGGCGCGCGCGCAGGCCGGGCGCATCGGCCGCCAGCGCAAGGGCGATCCCCGATGTCAGCCCGCCACCGCCGCAACAGACCATCACATCGGCGCGGGTCACGCCAAGCGCCGTCATCTCTGCCGCGATTTCCAGCCCGCAGGTGCCTTGGCCCGCGATGACAAGCGGTTCGTCGAATGGCTTGATCAGCGTCAACCCGCGTTCGGCGGCCAGCCTGTCGCCGATTTCGTCACGATCCTCGGTCGCGCGGTCGTAAAGCACGACCTCGGCCCCCAAGGCGCGGGTATTGGCGATCTTCACCGCAGGGGCATCGGCGGGCATGATGATAACGGCGGGTGCGCCATGGCTGCGCGCGGCCAAAGCGACGCCTTGGGCATGGTTGCCGCTGGAAAAGGCGATGACCCCCTTTTGCAGCGCGGCGGGCGGCAAGGCCGACACGGCGGACCAGCCCCCCCGGAACTTGAACGATCCGGTATGTTGCAGGCATTCGGCCTTCACAAACACCCGCCGCCCCGCGATGGCATCCAGAAACGGCGAGGTCAGGATTGGCGTGCGCCTCGCATGGCCTGCGAGCCTTTGGGCCGCTGCGCGGATCATCTCGATATTCATTGGATTTTCTCCAGCCATGCATGCAGCGCATCCAGCGCCTGTAGTTCATCCAGAAACGGGATATGCCCGCGCCCCGGCACATCGGTGCGGATCATGTCGGGGCGGCGGCGGGCCATTTCATCCGCCGTCTGCACGGTCAGAAGGTCCGAATTCGCGCCACGGATCAAGGCCAGCGGTAGGCCCTGCAACGCGTCGAACAAGGGCCAGAGGTCCGGCACCGGCTGCGCGCCCGCCGCCAGCACCGTATCGCGCAGGCGCGGGTCATAGCGGACCACCAGCCCGTCGGGGGTTTGCGTGTAATGCGCCTGCACCTCGGCCAGCCAGCGGTCCATCGGGACATCTGTGAAATGGGTCCACAGCTTGGCGCGCGCCTCTGCCGCCGCGGCATAGGTTTTCTGCGGCGGGTTGCGGCCGATATACTCTTTGATCACGGCCAGACCAGCGGGCGCGATCTCTGGCCCGATATCGTTGAGCGCGACGCCGATCAGCCGGTCCTTGGCGGTCGCGGCCAGCAGCATCGCGATCAGCCCCCCGCGCGATGTGCCGAGGATCGCGGCATGGTCCAGCCCCAGATGATCCATCAGGGCCAGCATGTCCGCGGCTTCATGCGCAATGGTGTAGGTCGCGGGATCGGCCCAATCCGACTGCCCGCGCCCGCGATAATCGGGCCGGATCAGGCGGACGGGCAGATGTGGGGCGACATGGTCGAAATCCGCGCCATTGCGCGTCAGCCCCGCCAGCGCGATGACGGCCAAGCCGGTGCCTGCGTCGGTGTAATGCAGCGCTGTGCCGTCAGGCGTGGTGAAACGGGGCATCAGACAAGCTCCGCAATGGTGACAAGATCGCGCAGGGTATGGTGCGGCTGGGCATAGAGCCTGTCCGGCGGATCACCGGCGCGGTTGACCCAGATTGTGCGAAACCCGTAACCCGCAGCCCCCGCCGCATCCCAGCCGTTGGAGGAGACGAACAACACCTGATCCTTGGCACAGCCGAACTGCGCGCCCACCAGATCGTAAACGCGGGCATGTGGTTTGAAGACGCCCACGGCCTCGACGCTCAGGATGGCATCAAGCTGCGGCGCGATCCCCGCCGATGCAATAGCGGCGTCCAGCATATCGGGCGATCCGTTCGACAGGATTGCGGTGGTCAGCCCGCGTGCCTTGAGCGCGGCCAGCATGGCAGGCACCTCTGGATAGGTGGGTAGCTGGCGATAAAGCGCCAGCAGACGGGCGCGCAGTGCGGGATCGTCCAGCCCCTGCGCCGCGAGCGCCCAGTCCAGCCCGTCCTGCGTGACCTGCCAGAAATCGCAATGCCGGTCCGCCACGGCGCGCAGCCATGTATATTCCAGCTGCTTGCGCCGCCAGTCGCGGGCCAGCGCGGGCCAGACCGCCGCCAATGCCGGATAGGCTGGATCATCCGCAGCCTTGGCCGCTGCGGCATTGACGTCAAACAACGTGCCATAGGCATCGAAAACACAGGTCGTGATCGGCATGATGGCCCCCCTTGGCGCGACCTAAGCACGGCGGCGCGGCGGCGGAAAGAGGCAAAGCGGTTTGCAATCAGGGACCGGCCTTCCTACGTAGGTTGTGCGATTTATTGAGAAAACGAAAGGAAAGACGCGATGACACAGGCCAAAGCGGGCGATACCGTCCAGATCCACTACACTGGCACCCTGCAGGACGGGGTGACATTCGACAGCTCTGCGGGGCGCGATCCGCTGGAATTCGTGATCGGCTCCGGCCAGATCATCCCCGGCCTTGATGCCGCGATCCCCGGCATGACTGTGGGCGAGAAAAAGACCGTCCAAGTCCCTTGCGAAGAGGCTTATGGCGCGCATAACCCCGAGGCGCAGCAGGCCGTCCCGCGCGACAACATCCCCGCCGATATCCCGCTTGACCCTGGCACACAGTTGCAGATGCAGACCCCGCAGGGGCAGGTGGTGCCGGTGACTGTCGCCGAAGTGACCGAGACCGAAGTGATACTGGATGCTAACCACCCGCTGGCGGGCAAGGATCTGACCTTCGCGGTCGAAGTCGTGGTGATCAAGGCCGCCTGACGCTATGGGGGCGCGGATCTGCACCGCGCCCCCATCTTCCGAGAATAAATATCCCCGCGCGGAGCGCTGCGGCAAAGCCGCATTGGGGCGCTGCCCCTCGGCGCTGGTGCGCCTTCACCCCGGAGTATTTTTGGAAAAAAGAAGTCGGGGTCTCAGACCAGATGGTCGGGCTGTGGCATTCCCAGCACGTGAAAACCGCCATCGACGCGGATGATCTCGCCTGTGGTGCAGGCCCCTGCGTCCGAGGCAAGATAGACGGCGGTGCCCCCCACGGCCTCGAGCGTGGCGTTGGCGCGGAGCGGCGTGTTCATTTCCGTGTGTTTGTAGGTCTTGCGCCCGCCGCCGATCGCGGCACCGGCCAGGGTTTTCATCGGGCCGGGGCTGATCGCGTTGACGCGGATGCCTTGTGGACCCAGATCATTGGCCAGATAGCGGGTGGCGGATTCCAGTGCGGCCTTGGCCACGCCCATCACGTTATAGAATGGCGTGACGCGGTTGGACCCCTGATAGGTCAGCGTGAGCAAGGTGCCGCCGTCGGGCATCAGGTCGGAGGCCCGTTTGGCCACGTCGATGAACGAATAGCAAGAAATCGTCAGCGAGTTTTTGAAATTCTCGCGGCTCGTGTCGATGATCCGGCCTGCCAATTCATTCTTGTCGGAAAAAGCGATGGCATGGACGACGAAATCCAGCGTGCCCCAAGTGTCTTTGATCATCGCAAAGGCGGCGTCCATGCTGGCTTCGTCTGTCACATCGACATCGACCATCATGCTGGAGCCGACCGATTGCGCCAGCGGTTCCAGCCTTTTGCCGAACGCCTCGCCCTGATAGGAAAAAGCAAGCTCTGCCCCCGCATCAGCCATCGCCTTGGCGATGCCCCAGGCGATGGACCGTTCATTGGCGACGCCCATGATCAGCCCGCGTTTGCCCTGCAATGTGATCGTCATCGTCTTACCCTTGATATTTTGACAAAAGCATCGACCCGTTGGTCCCGCCAAAGCCGAAGGAATTGGTCATCACCGTGTCCAGCCCCGCATTGTCCACGCGCACCGTCGCAATTTCGGCCGGATCAAGGGCAGGGTCCAGCGTTTCCACGTTGATCGACGGCGCGATGAAATCGTCCTGCAACATCAGCAGGCAATAGATTGCTTCTTGTGCGCCTGTCGCGCCCTGGCTGTGGCCGGTCATGGATTTTGTGGAACTGATCGGGGGGGTCGTACCGCGGCCAAAGACGCGGCGCACGGCCTCGACCTCGCCCACGTCGCCCACCGGGGTCGATGTGCCATGCGCGTTGATATAGCTGATCTTGCGCCCCTCTGGCAGGGTGCGCAGCGCGCCGCGCATCGCACGTTCGCCGCCTTCGCCGGAAGGGGCGACCATATCGGCGCCGTCTGATGTGGCCGCGAAACCGGTCACCTCGGCGTAAATCTTCGCACCGCGTGCCAAGGCGCCGTCCAGCGTTTCCAGCACCACCATCGCGCCGCCGCCCGCGATCACGAAACCGTCGCGGCCTGCGTCGAACGCCCGGCTCGCGCGCTGTGGCGTATCGTTGTATTTCGACGACATCGCACCCATCGCGTCGAACAGGCAGGACAGGGTCCAGTCCAGTTCCTCGCCGCCGCCCGCGAACATGATGTCCTGCGTACCAAGTGCCACCTGCTGTGCGGCCATCCCGATGCAATGCAGGGACGTCGAACAGGCCGAGGTGATCGAGAAATTCATCCCCTTGATCTGATGCGCCGTCGCCAGATTCGCGCTGATGGTCGAGGACATGCATTTGGGTACCGCAAAAGGCCCGATCCGTTTGGTCGCGCCCGTTTCGGTCACGACGTTATGGGCGGCGAACATGGCCGAGGTCGACGGCCCCCCCGACCCTGCGATCAGGCCGGTCATCGGGTTGACGATCTGGTCAGGCGTCAGCCCTGCATCGGCAATCGCCTGGCCCATCGCGATATGGGCATAGGCCGCACCGGGGCCCATGAAGCGCAAAGTGCGCTTGTCCACATGATCGGCCACGTCGATCTTGAGCGTGCCGGCCACGCGGCTGCGAAAGCCGTGTTCGGCCATTTCCGCACTGGCGACGATGCCGGACGTGCCGGCCTTCAGCGCGGCGGTGACTTCGGTGGCATTATTCCCGATGGGCGAGACGATCCCCAACCCGGTGATGACAACACGGCGCATGCGGCCTCCCTAACTGGCTTTGGTTGTGTGTAGGGGAGAGGAGTGGGCGGGGCAAGTGGGGGAGGGGGCCAGCTGAGGATTGCGGTCGATACAGAGCAACCTTAGTTCACTAAGATTAACGCTACCAAACCTCTTAAAAAAATCACCAGCGTCTACTCGCTGATTCCTTGATTGCTTCACAAGCTCTTAGAGTCTGATTCGAAACTAACTGAACTTTCTCAATCCCTTGCGAGATGCCGTGTGACGCGTCTGATGTGTGCGATGAGTATCCACGCTTCAGCGCTGGCGATGGATTTCTCCCAATCTTTCG
>Ga0222710_1000014_pt1 | contig 100468 bp, 95 predicted proteins | sample AntAcemetage1696_FD_181143 | JGI IMG/M metagenome (GOLD analysis project Ga0222710, IMG submission 181143) | Saline water microbial communities from Ace Lake, Antarctica - #1696 | ecosystem: Environmental > Aquatic > Non-marine Saline and Alkaline > Saline | place: Antarctica: Ace Lake... | reverse complement strand
CGAAAGATTGGGAGAAATCCATCGCCAGCGCTGAAGCGTGGATACTCATCGCACACATCAGACGCGTCACACGGCATCTCGCAAGGGATTGAGAAAGTTCAGTTAGTTTCGAATCAGACTCTAAGCGCGATGGCCGGTGTTTCCAACCCCTGCTTCGCGGTTGCGCAGATCGGCCAGCACATCCAGCACGGCCAAAGACCGGCTTGTGTTGGGTTTGGCGCGGCTGGCGGCATCCACCAGAAAGACCACCTCGTCCAAGGGACGCGCATAGATGATCGGCGATCTTGGCGTGATAACAGAAAAGGCGGTGCGCAGTGCAGATTGCCCGACCCAGCCCAGTTTCTGGGACACGGATGTGCGCGCGCGCATCGTGATACTGTCATAGCCGTTCTGCCGGACCTGTTTGCCAATTCCCGCATAGATCAGCCGTGCGGCCCAAATGCCAGTGCGCGCCTTGACGGGCAGCGCATTGATGCCGGATTCGGACCGCAGATAGAGCCTGTCCGCCTCGGCCAGCAGCCGTTTGACCATGCCGCGCAAGGCCGTATCCGGCAGCGGGTCGCGGGTAAAGTTCAGCGGGTCGATCCCCGCTTCGGCCAGCCAGTCCAGCGGCAGATAGATCCGGCCCATACGCGCATCTTCGCCCACATCGCGCGCGATATTGGTCAGCTGCATCGCGACACCCAGATCGCAGGCACGCGCCAGCGCGTCGGGGTCGCGCACCCGCATCAGAACGCACATCATCGCACCCACGGCGCTGGCCACCCGCGCGGAATAGGCGCGCACGCCGGACAAGGTATCATAGCGGTATTCGGCCGCATCCCATGCCAGACCTTCCAGCAGGGCATCGGGTAAGGCGCGGGGCATATCGAATCCGTCGATGATCGCGGCAAAGGCGCGGTCTTCGGGCGCGTTGCGGGGACGGCCAGCATAGGCAAAATCCAGCCGTTCCTGCAGGCGCAGTACGGCACCGGCCTGCTGCGTGCCTTCGTCCACCTCGTCATCGGCGAGCCTGCAAAAGGCGTAAAGCGCCAGCGCGGGATCGCGGACCGAGGATGGCAGCAGGCGCGAGGCCGCGTGAAACGACAATGACCCATGGCGGATCGCGTTTTCGCAATGCGCCAGATCATCGGGCCGTATCATTCTGCCGCCACTTTCAATGGCATCTGCACGGGCGCATCGGGGACCAGTTTCGCTAAAACCTCGGCGCTGGAAATCACGCCCGGCACACCGGCACCGGGATGAGTGCCTGCGCCGACCAGAAACAGGCCCTTGGCCTCTTCGCTGATGTTATGGGGGCGGAACCAGGCGGATTGCAGGATGCGCGGCTCGATCGAAAACCCCGATCCGTTAGGCGACAGATACCGGTCGCGAAAATCTTCGGGCGTCAGGATCATTTCGGTGCTGATGCGGTCTGCAAAACCGGGGATGGTTTTTTCCACCTCGGCCATGACCTTGGCCTTGTAGATCGCGGATTCCGTGGCCCAATCGACGGGGTTGTCAAACCCCAGATGCGGCACAGGCGACAGGACATAGAAGGTATCATCGCCCTTGGGTGCCACGCCGGGGTCGGTGACACTGGGGCGGTGGATATACAGGCTCATGTCGTCGGACAATTTGCCCTTGATGAAAATATCGCGCAGCAGACCCTCATATCGCGGGGCGTTGGTGATCGTGTGATGGCCCACGTCGGGCCACATCTGCGCCGTGCCTTTGGTGCCGAAATACCAAACAAACAGCCCCATCGACCAGCGGCGCGATTTCAGCTTGGCATCTGTCCAGCGTTTGCGCGGATGGTTGCGCAACAGGCGCTGATAAGTATGGCCCGCATCGGCATTGCTGACGACCAACGGCGCATGGATCACGGTGCCGTCGGTCAGGCGCACGCCTTTGGCGGCCCCGTTTTCGATCAGCACCTCGTCAACTTCGGCATTCTGCACCACGGTGCCGCCCTGCCCCTTGATCACCTTGACCATCGCATGGGCAATCGCCTGCACGCCGCCCATCGCGTAGTGCACGCCGTAGGTCTTTTCGAGATAAGCGACGAGCGCATAGATCGACGTCACCTTGCGCGGATCACCCCCGATGAACAGCGGGTGGAACGACAGGGCCATACGCAGGCGGGCGTCCTTTACCCGCGCCTTGGCCAGCCCAAGGATCGACCGGTCCGCACGCAGGCGCACGAATTCAGGCAGCACCTTGATCGTTTCCCAGATCCTATTCATCGGCTGGGCGACCATGCCTTCGAACCCGACCTTATAGCAGGCCTCGCTGTCCTTCAGGAACCGCTTGTATCCTGCCACGTCAGCAGGGCTAAGGCGGGCAACCTCGGCCAGCATGGCGTCGGTGTCCTGACGCGCGGTGAATGTCGATCCGTCCGGCCAGCGCACTTCATAGAACGGGTCCATCGGGCGCAGGCTGATATCCTTGTGAAAATCCCGCCCGCAGTTGCGCCACAGGTTTTCATAGACCTGCGGCACGGTGATGATCGTCGGGCCCAGATCAAAGCGGTGCCCGTCCTGCGTGACGGACGACCCCCGCCCACCGGGCAGGTCGAGCCGGTCCAGAACGGTGACGGCATAACCTTTGGCGCCCAGTCGCATCGCGGCGGCAAGGCCACCAAGCCCCGCGCCAATCACGATGGCTGCATTTGAATCGGTGTGATCATCTGTCAACATAAACCCACACTAGATGTGTAAACCAAAGTTGACAAATATTATTCGCTCTCCCTTTTCAAAAGACGGTCTCTATGTCAGACTTAGTTGACACCAATGCAGGCAAACCCTTGACCCAGATCGTGACATTGTCGTTTTTCCGCTTTGCTGGGCCGTTGGCGCGGGCTTGGGCGCTGGTGATGATGGGCGGCGCGCGCTTGCCGCTGTCACGCACTCCCGACATCGGTTTCTGGAAACTTTGCGGGTCGGGCAGCGGCGAAGGGTTCACGCCTGTGCCCAACACCGCCGTCTATGCGATCCTTGCAACATGGCCCGACATCGCGACCGCCAAGGCGCGCACCAGCACCGGCGTTTTCGCCCGCTACATGGGCCGTGCGGCGGAAAATTGGACGGTCTTTCTGCAAACACAGTCATCCCGCGGGCAGTGGTCGGGCAAAGAACCTTTCGCACCGGATGCCACCGCAACGCCCGGTCCTTTGGCCGCGCTGACGCGCGCGACGATCAAGCCCCGCATCCTTGCGCGGTTCTGGGGGCGGGTGCCAAATATTTCGGCCAAGATCGGCGCGGACAGCAATGTGATGTTCAAGATCGGCATTGGCGAGGTGCCGATGCTGCATCAGGTCACATTCTCGATCTGGCCGTCCGAGGCCGCGATGGCCGCTTTCGCCCGCACTGGCCCGCATGCCGAGGCGATCCGCGCCGTGCGTGACGAAGGCTGGTTTGCCGAAGAACTTTATGCCCGTTTCGCCGTGCATTCCGATGCCGGCACATGGAACGGCACCTCCCCCCTTGCCAGACCAGAGGCCGCATGAAACAGCCCTTCCCCTTTTCCGCCATCGTCGGTCAGGACGAGATGAAACAGGCCATGATCCTGACGGCCATCGACCCGTCCATCGGTGGCGTGCTCGTGTTCGGCGACCGTGGCACCGGCAAATCGACCGCCGTGCGCGCGCTAGCCGCTTTGCTGCCGCCGATCATGGCGGTGCAGGGCTGCCCGGTGAACAGCGCAAAGGCTGGTGATGTGCCCGATTGGGCTGTGTTAGAGACGAAAACGCTGGTCGAAATGCCAACCCCCGTTGTCGATCTGCCGCTTGGCGCGACCGAGGATCGTGTGACCGGCGCGCTTGATATCGAAAAGGCGCTGACAAAGGGCGAAAAGGCGTTTCAGCCCGGCCTGCTGGCCCGCGCCAATCGGGGATATCTCTATATCGACGAGGTGAACCTGCTGGAGGATCACATCGTCGATCTGCTGCTCGACGTGGCGCAATCGGGTGAAAACGTCGTGGAACGCGAAGGTCTGTCGATCCGCCATGCCGCACGTTTCGTGCTGGTCGGGTCCGGCAACCCCGAAGAAGGCGAATTGCGCCCCCAATTGCTCGACCGTTTCGGCCTTTCGGTCGAGGTGGCATCGCCCAAGGATATCGCCACGCGGGTCGAGGTCATCAAGCGCCGCGATGCGTTCGACAACGATAACGCCGCTTTCATGCTGCGCTGGCAGGCCGAGGATGCAGCGATCCGCGACCGGATATTGACGGCAAGAAAGGCTCTCACACGGCTGAAAACGCCCGAAAAGACGCTGCACGACGTGGCTGAACTCTGCCTTGCGCTGGGGTCCGATGGTTTGCGCGGGGAACTGACCCTGCTGAAAGCCGCTCGCGCCTATGCCGCGTGGCGCAACGACACCGCGCTGACCCGTGCGCATGTCAAGGATATGGCGCCGATGGCCCTGCGCCACCGCCTGCGTCGCGATCCGCTGGACGAGGCGGGCAGCAGCACGCGCGTTGCGCGGATCGTGGAAGAAACCCTTGGCTGAGGCCGTCTGGCGCCGCGCTGTTCTGGCGATGCAGTTGCTGGCGATTGATCCTGCGCTGGGCGGCATGGTTTTGCGCGCGCGGTCAGGGCCGGTGCGCGACGGGCTGGTCGGCCTGCTTGACTGGTTGCCGCAGCCGCAGCACCGCATCCACCCCGCGATTTCCGACGAGGCGCTGTTTGGCGGGTTGGACCTGTCGGCGACACTGGCCAAAGGGCGGTTTGTGCAAGAACAGGGTCTGTTATCGCGCCCCGGCACGGTGATCCTGACCATGGCCGAACGGGCGGCGACGCAGCTTGCCGCGCGGCTGTCAATGGTGCTGGATGCAGGCAGCACCCACCGGCTGATCGCGCTGGATGAAGGCGCTGAACCCGACGAAGCGCTGAACCCGAAACTGGCTGAACGGCTGGCATTTGCTGCTGATCTGTCAGATGTCAGCGTGACAGAGGCCACCCTGCCCGATGCTTTCGACCCCGCCGCCGCGATCACCCATCTGCGCCATGTCGCTGTTCCCGATGATCTGTGTGAACAACTGACCCGTATCGCCGCACAATTCGGCATCGACAGCCTGCGCGCGCCCTTGTTCGCGCTGCGCGCGGCAAAGGCGCATGCCGCATTGCGCGGCAAGATGACGGTCGATGCCAATGATGTGGAAATCGCCTGCCTGCTGGTGCTGGCCCATCGCGCCACGCAGATGCCGGGCAGCGATGAAGAAGAACCCGAATCCCCCGAACCCGACCAGACCGACAGCGACGATCAGGACCAGACCGACACGCGCGACCTGCCGGACGAATTGCTGCTGGAGGCGATCAAGGCGCTGTTGCCGGACAACCTGCTCGACCGGATCGCCGCGCAAAAGGCGCGCCAGGGCAAGGGCAGCGGGTCCGGCGCCGCGCGCAAGGGCAACCGGCGCGGCAGGCCGATGCCATCGCGCGCGGGGCGTCTGGGTGACGGCGCGCGGGTTGATATTGTCGCCACCTTGCGGGCCGCCGCCCCTTGGCAGACGATCCGCAAGCAGTCAACAGGGCGCGACAGCCTGCAAGTGCGCAATGACGACATCCGCGTCAAGCGGTTCGAGGAAAAATCCGACCGCCTGCTGGTGTTCACCGTCGATGCGTCGGGCTCTTCCGCCCTGTCGCGGCTGGCCGAGGCAAAGGGTGCGATTGAACTGCTGCTGGCACAAGCCTATGCGCGGCGCGACCATGTGGCGCTGGTGTCGTTTCGTGGCACGCAGGCCGAGGTGCTGTTGCCACCCACCCGGTCACTGGTGCAGACCAAGCGCCGGCTTGCCGCATTACCGGGGGGCGGTGGCACGCCGCTGGCTGCCGGGATCGTCGCCGCCTTGGAACAGGCCATTGCCGCCACGCGCAAAGGGCTGACGCCAACCATTGTGATCCTGACGGACGGGCGCGCGAACGTGGCGCTGGATGGCGCAGGTAACCGCGTGCAGGCCGCCGCCGATGCCCAGCGCATGGCGCAAGTAGTGCGCGCGCAAAGGATCGACGCGCTGGTGATCGACACCGGCAACCGGCCGGAACCGGCACTGTCAGCGCTCGCGCAGACCTTGGGCGCGATCTATCTGCCCCTGCCCCGCGCAGATGCGGCGCGCCTGTCGGCCAGCGTCGCCACCGCCTTAGGCGATTGATGCGCTGGCCGCCACGCGACTGGCCGCTGTCAGACCATTCCCGCCAGATCCTGCACCGGCCCCACCGCTGGCATGTGCAACAGGCGGGCAGCGGCCCCATGATCCTGCTGATCCACGGCGCAGGCGGGGCCACACATAGTTTTCGGCACCTGTTCCCGATCCTGATGCAGACCCATCACGTCGTCGCCATCGACCTGCCCGGTCAAGGCTTTACCCAGATGGGCGCGCGGCAACGCTGCGGGCTGGATCACATGGCCGAGGATATCGTATCGCTGTGCCGCGCGCAGGGCTGGAACCCCGCCATTATCCTTGGCCATTCAGCCGGTGGCGCGATTGCGCTGCGATTGTGGGAACTGGGGCTACGGCCTGCTGAAATCGTGCTGATCAATGCGGCGCTCAGCAATTTCAAAGGTGTAGCCGGGCTTTTGTTTCCGGTCATGGCCAAGGCGCTGGCCGCCACGCCATTCAGCGCCAGTATCGTGACCGCGACCAGCAGCCGCAATACGATCCGCAACCTGATCACGGGGACAGGGTCAACACTGGATGATGCGGGGATCGACCTTTATTATCGCCTGCTGGGCGACCGGGGCCATGTCGACGGCACCTTGTCGATGATGGCGCAATGGTCACTGGATGGCTTGCTATCGCGCCTGCCGCAGATCACTACCCCTGTCCATCTGATCAGCGGATTGAACGACAGGGCTGTGCCGCCATCTGTCAGCCGTGACGCTGCCGCCCGCCTGCCACAGGCGCGCCTGACCGAATTGGCACAACTGGGCCATCTGGCGCATGAAGAAAACGCAGCCCTGATCGCAGCGCTGATCACGGAGCAATGAAAAAGGGCTGACAGGTTTCCCTGACAGCCCTTGGATCAAAGCAAAACAGCGCGTTGCCGCGCCGCCGATTTCTTACATGTCAGAGAAAGTCGCCAGATAGGCATAAAGGTCATAGGCGTCCTGTTCGGCGCGCACCTGATAGGCCATCTTGCCGCGTGCGCGGCGATCTTCCAGTTTTTCGCGGATCCAGCCGGTTGGATCCTGAACGTAGCCGACGAAGTTCGCCTCGTTCCACACTTCACCAGCCTCACCAAGTGCGACAAGGCCGTCGCTATACTTGAAATCTTCTGTTGAACCTAGCACACGGCCAATCAGACCATATTGGTTCGGGCCCGTCCGCGAATTGCGCCCTGCCAGAACGTTGCCATCAGCGTCTGCCACGATATGGCATGCCACGCACTGACGGTTGAACTGTTCTTCACCGTTCGCGGCATCACCGAGCGTCGGCGTAAGATCTTGTGCAAATGCTGGTGCTGCCAGAATGGCCAGCGCCGCAGCGATTGTAAAATTTTTCATGATCGTATTCCTTTTCGACCTGATTAAGTGACCGTTGCCCCAGTCACGTTGTACTGTAGAGCATCCTGTGCGGCGGTCCACCCCCGCGCAGGAAAAGAAGTGGCCCAGCATTCAGGCAACAGCATGCGCCAATGCGCATTGTTTCCACAAAACGCGCAGCGCCGTGACCAGATGGTCAATATCTTCATCCGAATGCAGCGGCGATGGGGTAAAACGCAGCCGTTCCGTGCCCTTGGGCACGGTGGGATAATTGATCGGCTGCACATAAATGTCCCATTCGCGCATCAGGTAATCCGCCAGCATCCGGGTTTTGACCGGGTCCTTGATCAGGACCGGCACGATGTGGCTGTCGTTATGCATATGCGGAATGCCTTCGCGGTCGAGAGCAGCGCGCAGACGCGCAACCTGACGCCGCTGGCGGGCGCGTTCCATCTCGGACTGCTTGAGATAGGCGATGGATGTGCGCGCCGCGGCGGCAATCGCCGGCGGCAAGGCGGTAGTAAAAATGAACCCCGAGGCAAAACTGCGGATGAAGTCGCACAGCGCCGCCGATCCGGTGATATAGCCGCCCACGACGCCAAACGCCTTGCCAAGCGTCCCTTCGATCAAGGTAATCCGGTCGGCCAGCCCTTCGCGTTCGCTGACACCGCCACCGCGCGGGCCATACATGCCGACGGCATGAACCTCGTCCAAATAGGTCATAGCACCATATTTTTCGCAGACCTCGACGATCTGGCGGATCGGCGCGATATCACCATCCATAGAATAGACGCTTTCGAACGCGACGATCTTGGGGACATCGGCGGGCAGGGCGCGCAGCTTCATCTCCAGATCATGGTAATCGTTATGCTTCCAGATCACCTTATGCGCACGCGAATGGCGGATGCCCTCGATCATGGAGGCGTGATTGCCCGCATCCGACAGGATCACGCAGTTTTCCAAACGGCTGCCCAATGTGGACAGCGCGGCCCAGTTGGACACATAGCCTGATGTGAACAGCAGCGCCGATTCCTTGCCATGCAGGTCGGCCAGTTCGCGTTCCAGCAACAGGTGGTCATGGTTGGTACCACTGATGTTGCGGGTGCCGCCCGATCCGGTGCCGGTGCGCTGTACAGCCTCGCACATTGCGCCGATCACGGCGGGATGCTGGCCCATGCCCAGGTAATCATTGGAACACCACACCGTCACATCGCGCACGGCACCGTCCACAGCATGGCTGGCCGCGCGGGGAAACTTGCCGCACTGGCGCTCCAGTTCCGCGAAATAGCGGTAATTGCCATCGGCCTTCAGTTGATCCAGCTGCGCATTGAAAAGGGCATCAAAATCCATTGGTCTTATCTTTCTTCTTTGGGCATCGTTTTGGGCGCGGGTAACATCCAGCGCCAGAGTTTCGCATCCGGCAATGGAATGACCATCAGCCAATGTTCAAGAAGCGCCAGCGCGACAAGCGCCGTCAGCAGGCCGTAGCCCGCAACCGCCGCGTCAGACCCGGCAAACCACAACCGTTCGGTGCAAAGCGCAAGCAAGGCGGTCAGCGCCGTGATCGCCGCAGGAAAGGCCAGCGTGACAGGTCCACGCCGGAAATAGCTTTTCAGATGGATCAGGCGCAGCGGGATGAATTCCATATTGATCCGCGGCACGCCAAAAAACAGGTTCAGCTTGGCAAAGATACGCGCCAGATACAGAATCAGATAAGTCGCCACAGCCATCTGGTTTTCCGCTCCGCCAGCGGCCAGAACCAGCCCCAACAGACCGGCCGTCAACAGCAGTTCGTGATGGGAAACGGTAGCAAAGGCGCGAAAGAACCGCGCTTTGCCAAACAGGCCGGGCAGGCAATCGGTGCGCATCGGGCCGGTGACGACACCGGCCAGAAACGCAAGCTCGATCCAGCCCCAGATCGCCAGCGCGCCCAGAAACCCCAGATAAACCCCCGCCACATCCGCCCGCATCAACGAGGCCGCAACAGCCCCGACACCGACCACCAGCAGTGGCAGAGCCGCCAGAACGAGCGCCTGATGGCGCCCGCTGCGATCCGCGCGGCGCACCGCCAGTAGGATCACCCCTGTGGAAAACCACCACAGAAATATCGCCGCAATGATAGCTGTCACCGCGCCGGTCATGTTTCATCTTCCGAGCAGAAATATCCCGGAGGTGTGGAGGCAGCGCCTCCACCGGTTTTCAGGATGAAAACCGCCCACGCCATCAGTAGGCCGGCACCATCATTGGGCTGTCAGGCACATTGCTTTTGACGACTGGGATCATCAGCAAGGACACGAATGACGTTGCTGCCCGTGCCGATCCCGCCATGCGCTTGACCCAGCCGCCGACACCGCCCTGTTTGCGTCCCAATGCGATCTGCACATTGGCGTCCTGAATCCGGTTCAGCGCAGGAATCCAGCGCGGATGGTCGATATCCAGCACCATGGGAAACACCTGCCGTGAGATGTCCGATGTCTTGCGGAACACTTCCTGCCCGTACCATGCCGGATCAACGCCCAGCGCCTTGTGGAATTCGGGGCGCTGGTGGTCGCGCACCCACATGGTGGAAAACACCGCTGTCAGGAAAAACTTGATCCAGAGCTTGTTCATCCGGCTTTCCGTCAGCGCGGGGTCGGTTTTTAGCAGCAGCGCAAAGGCCTCACCATGCGAGAACTCGTCATTGCACCATTCGCGGAACCATTTGAAAATCGGGTGGAACCGGTATTCCGGATGCGCCTCGAGATGGCGATAGATCGTGATATAGCGCGCATAGCCGATCTTTTCGGACAGATAGGTTGCGTAATAGATGAACTTGGGCCGGAAATAGGTGTATTTCTTGGCCTGCGTCAGAAAGCCAAGGTTCACGGCGATCCCTGCTTCACGCAGGGCGTCGTTGATGAAACCGGCATGGCGGGCCTCGTCGCGGGCCATCAGTTGGAACAGCTCGGTGATGTCCTTGTTCGATCCACGGCGTTTCATTTCCTTATACAGCACACAGCCCGAAAATTCGGCAGTACAGCTTGAGATCAGGAAATCGATAAACTCGGCCTTCAGCTTGGGTTCCATCCCGTCCCAATCAACATGATCCCAGTCTTCGTTCTTGCGAAAATGGCCCTTGTTGGGGTCGGCCTTCATCTGCGCGATCAGGACATCCCAATCCTTGCGCACAGGTGTGACATCAATCGCATCCATTTCGGCGAAATCGGTGGTGTAGAACCGCGGCGTCAGCAATGTGTTGGACATCGCGACCTTGGTTGCTTCTTCATTGGTCAAGGGCGGCAGGGCCTCTTGCGCGGCGATGGCTTCTTCAGCGGTGGCGGCATTGGATGAATGCATGTTCATGACAGCACCTCGTCGCTAAAGGAAAATTCACACAGTTCCATGAATTCGAAATCACCCGTCGCGCGGGTCCAAAGCTGTTCGAGCTTGCTGGCGCGCGTGATGACCGCCGTGCGCTTTTCCTCGATCAATTCGCCAAAGGCGGCCATGATTTCCGGCCCCTGCACCTGCACGGTATCCCCCGGATAGATCACAGCGCCGTTGTCCAGCCGGACATGCGCCGACAGTTCCTCGAACCGGTGGGAAATGGTCACCGTGCAAGGCGCGGTTTCCGTCTCTCTTAAAAATAGTCCCATGTGAGTTCCCTTTCACATCATCGCGTGCAGGGGGCTAGCCTGCGCGCAGTTTCAATCCAGCAGCTTGGCAAAGGCTGCCACGTTATCCCGGCCATAGCCAATCAGTTCGGTCGCCATACCCGTGCTGGGATCAAGAATAGCGACATTGCCGTTCTCACGGCGCACGATCTGCAAGGGCGGCGTGCCGGCCACGCCCGCGACCAGACGTTCGCGGTCGATCACGCGCCCCATGACACCCAGAAAACCAGCCAATTCATCGGACGACCGTGCCAGCAGCGTGCCATCAAGACTGGTGACGGTATAAATCCCGCTTTTGTCGCCGGTGATGATGACATCAAGGCTTTGCGCAACCGGCGCCTGTTGCACCACCGCAACCAGCGGCGTGTCGGTGATCTTGGCATAGGCGACCAGACCGACCGCGGCGATCATCAGCGCGAACATCGCCCGCGCGACGAAGGGCGGCACAAGGATCGTTTCAGGATGCTTCATCGTGTTGGGGGCATGGGCCATGATACTTACTCCGCTGCGACGGCAGATGCGCCGGTTTCGGGTGCGACACGGGTGACCTTGGGCGCGGAAATGCGGGTTTCCGCGGCTTCGGCAAACAGCCGCGCGACATTTTCCGCATCGGGGATGCAGCGCAGCGCAGGCTGGGTGCGGGTCATGTACCAAGGCCGGATATGCGGCCATGTCATCAGATAGGACACGCGGCTGTCACCGATCAATTCGAACGCCAGCGTGCCGGTACCTTTGGAGCGCAGGTCCAGCTTGGCCGTGCCGATCCATGTATAAGGCAGGTTCAGCGTCATCGTGAGCGCCGCACCGATCCGCATCGCCACGCGCTTGTTGGTCAGCGTATAGATCGTGGCACGCGCCTGCACATAGGCGACCAGATACAGCAACCCGCAGGCGACAAGACCCGCCACGACGAAAGGCACGCCATGCATGACCGACACATCCATCGGATAATCCGCCGAGGACGCGCCGATGCGCCACACCGTCAGCAGGGCGAAATAGCCCGCCACCCAGCGCAGCGACAAAGCTTCGCGCGCCAGTGCTTTGTGGTCGGGTGATCCCTGCCAGATGATATATTCATCGGCGGGCAGTCTTTCAGGCAGTCCGGGGATCGGTTCTGCAGCGAAATCGTCGTGGCTCATGGTCGTATTCCCTTGGGTTGGCGGACCCCGGTGGCGAGCCGGGGCCAGTAGCGGTTCAGACTTGTGGCTCTAGACGCGCAGCCGACGCGTAAAGCGTCCCACCAGCGTAGTAGCCCATGATCTTTTCTTCCTCGAGCAGGGTGACGACATCCGGTGATTTGGTCACAGGAACGCCATCCCAGTTATGGGCGTACAGCGACCGGACGACGACACGGTCGCCTTTGATCCGCGCCATGTTCATCGGGATCAGGCGGGTCTTGCCGCTGCCTTCGGGGTTCAGATCGACGGTCAGGAAACGCACCAGCGCTTCTGGCACATCAACCCACATGTCGGTCACACGGCCAACAACCTCGCCATCACCGCCGACGACGACCTTGCCGCGCGGATCGGTGCCAGCAGAGATTCTGAAATCAGGCAACATTGACATCGGCTTGATCTTGACGTGACCATGCGCGTCCAGTTCGGGCGCGTCACGGCGTGGTGCCCAAGATGCCGGACCAACGCCATCCATCATCGGATCGCCGGTCGGAATATAGGGCGATCCCGCCGCGCGCGACGATTGCACCAGCGCCAGATCGTCACGATCGCCGCGCTGGCCGCTTGGCAGGGCCAGTTCACCGCGACCATCGCGCAGGTGGAATGTCTTGTCGGACGGGACCGGGTACGGCCCTTGGTTTGGGGCAGGCTTTCCTTCTTCGTCCAGAAGCGGATAGCCTTCGCGCATGTTTTCGGTTTGCAGGTAATAGATCAGACCCGCAAAGAAGATCCAGAAAAGCCAGATTGCTGCGCTCGCCAGATCGAAGTTGCCAAAGAATGTAGTTCCAACCATGTTGTGGTCCTTTCGAGATCAAGTCGGGAAGTCTGCTAATTCCAGCTTGGCAGACCCCCGTTGTGTTATTGGCCGCAACCGCACAAGCGGCCCCAGCACGATCATTGTGATGAACAAAAGGGCGATTTCGGTGTGATAGACCACCGAATACCCCGTGGCAGGCGTGGCGAGCGCCTCTCCCAATATGCCGTTCCCAGCGGCGTGGTTTACAAGGTCACGCAAAGTGCCCCCGATAAAGATGGATAGCCCCGCGCCGGTGGCTTGCGCAGCCCCCCAGGCACCAAGGGCCAGACCGCGACCGGCGCGCCCGATCGTCGGCATGGTCATTGCGGCGGTCAGGGTGGACACCCCGAACAGGCCGGACCCGAACCCGATCAAGCCCGCGCCGATATAAAACAGCGTCGCGGACCCGACAGGCTCGGCAAAGATCACGGCACAGAACGCGGCCACTCCGGCCAGCAATCCGCGCGCGCACATACGAAACGGATCATCACCGCGTGCCAGCCAGCGGGCCGCAACAGCAAAACCGACCAAAGCGCCGCAGGCCCACATCGCCGTCAGCATTGTGGTCGCGGATACGGATAGGCCAAGGATTTCACCGCCATAAGGTTCCAGCAGCACATCCTGCATGTTGAAAGCCATCGTCCCAAAGAACACCACCGCCAGCAATCGTCCCGCATCACCGCCCTTGGCCAGATCGGCCCAAGCTTCGCGAAAGGTGGGGCCGGGTTCTGACCGTTGCGCCTTGGTCATCGGCACAACGCGTTCCTGTTTCCAAAGCGCGATCAGGTTCAGCAGCAAAGTGATGACGGCCGTGCCCTGCACGACCTGCACCAAACGCAAAGCGCTATAGTCGCGCAGCAGCGCACCGATGATCAGCGCAGCAAAGGCCATCCCAACAAGATTCATGACATAAAGCAGGGCAACAACCTTGGGCCGCGTTTGCTCGGTCGCGCGGTCGGCGGCCAGCGCCAGACCGGCGGTCTGGGTCATGTGCATCCCGATGCCGGTCAGCAAAAACGCAAGGCCCGCACCGACATAGCCCGCCCAGCCAACATCCAGCGCGCGATCCCCCGACAACACCAACAGTGCCATCGGCATGATCGCGAGCCCGCCGAATTGCCACATCGTCCCGAACCAGAGATAGGGAATCCGCTTCCACCCGATGGCGGACCGGTAATTGTCGGACTTGAACCCCACCAGCGCGCGGAACGGTGCCACCAGCACCGGAATCGCGATCATCATCGCCACAAGGGTCGATGCGATGCCCAATTCCACGATCATCACCCGGTTCAGCGTGCCCAGCAGCATCACAGCCGCCATGCCCACCGACACCTGAAACAGCGACAGGCGCAACAGCTGGCCCAGCGGCAGGTCATCGCTGACCGCATCGCTGAAAGGCAGCAGGTTGACCGAAATCCGCTTGAGTGATGACGCCTTGAAAATCATCTGCGCGCCCTTTCAAAGACCAACGCGTTCGAGATGTAGAAACCCGATTTGACCCGTTCGATATCGCGCAAGGCCCCTTTCACGCCGCCCTTGCGCAGGGCATCTGCGACGCCTGCTGTCGTGTGCGGGATCATCACGGGGCTGCGGTCCCCGGCGGGGAACAGCTTGCCCGCCCGCCACATCAGCATCAGCGCAGGTGTGCGCGGGGCAAGGGTAAAGACGAATTTGCCGTTGATCCGTGGCGATGCCCGATCCAGCAGCGCGGCAATATCGGGGGCGGTGTAATAGATCAGCGAATCCATCGCCAATGCGTGGTCGAATGCGCCGGTGGTCGCGTCCAGCATATCGCCAACGACCCAAGTGATTGTGCCGGGCAGACCGGCCGGCATCCGCTTTGCGCCGATCTCGACCAGCGCGGGGGAAATATCCACCGCCACCACATCGGCCCCGCGCTGCGCCAGTTCCACCGCCATAGCCCCCGTGCCGCAACCCGCATCCAAAATCCGCGCACCGCGCAGATCGTCGGGCAATTGCGCCAGCATCAGTGCGCGCATCCGGTCGCGGCCCGCGCGCACGGTCGCGCGCACGCCCGACACCGGCGCGTCGGAGGTCAACCGTTCCCAGACCTTGGTCGCGGTGCGGTCGAAATAATGTTCGACCCGGTCACGGGTGGCGGCGTATTGCGTCATCAGTCAAACCCGAGCAATTCAAAGATTTCACGATCAGGCAGCGGCGCAGGCGCCAGCGCCTCGGTCCCGTTCCACAGCGTTTCGGCAAGGCGGATGTATTCCGCCCGCACCATGACCACGTCTTGGTCATCGGGCATTTCGAACAGGGTTTTCTTTTTCAGACGGCTGCGGCGGATCGCATCCAGATCGGGCATATGCGCGATGCGGTTGAACCCGACCGTGGCGCAATAGCGGTCCACCTCGTCCGTGGCCTTGGACCGGTTGGCGACGCAACCCGCCAGACGGACCTTGTAGTTGGCGGATTTCGCCTGCACCGCCGCGATGATCCGGTTCATCGCATAGATGCTGTCGAAATCATTGGCGGTGACGATCAGCGCACGGTCGGCATGTTGTAGGGGCGCGGCAAAACCACCGCAGACGACATCGCCCAGCACGTCAAAGATCACGACATCGGTGTCTTCCAGCAGGTGATGTTGCTTGAGCAGTTTCACCGTCTGGCCCACGACATAGCCGCCGCAACCGGTACCAGCGGGGGGGCCGCCCGCCTCGACGCATTTGACGCCATTGTAACCTTCGAAGATGAAATCTTCGGGGCGCAGTTCCTCAGCGTGGAAATCAACCTCTTTGAGGATGTCGATCACGGTGGGGACCAAGGTGCCGGTCAGCGTGAAGGTGCTGTCATGCTTGGGGTCGCAACCGATTTGCAGAACACGCTTGCCCAGCTTGGAAAACGCCGCCGACAGGTTCGACGATGTCGTCGATTTGCCGATGCCGCCTTTGCCATAGACCGCAAAGACCTTTGCGCCTTCGATCTTGGCGTCATCATCCTGATGTACCTGAACCGAGCCTTCGCCGTCTTGGCCGCGCAGGTTGGGGATTTCGTCTCTGGGGCTCATGGGAGCCTCCTTTCAGTTATATTCATGGTGAAAGGGGTCATTCTGCGGCGATCCCTTCCATGCGATCTTCAAGGGCGTCGGCTGCGCTTTGCAGGGCGGCCAGCGTTGCGGCATCGGGTGCCCAATATTTGCGGTCCGATGCTTCCAAAAGGCGGTTGGCCATCCGCATCGAGGCTTGCGGGTTCAGCGCCGCCAGCCGTTCGCGCATGGCATCGTCCAGCACGAAGGTTTCCGACAGGCGCTGGTAGACCCAAGGCTCCACCTCGCCAGTCGTTGCAGACCAACCCATGGTATTGGTGACATGGGCCTCGATCTGGCGAACACCTTCGTGGCCGTGTTTCAGCAGACCTTCATAGAATTTCGGGTTCAGGCTGCGGCTGCGGGTTTCCAGTGCGACCTGATCCTGCAAGGTGCGCACCTTGGCCGATCCGCGCGTCTGGTCGCCGATATAGACGGGGGCAGACACGCCACCCTTGGCGCGTTTCACGGCGCGGGAAATGCCACCAAGCGTGTCGAAATAATGGTCAACGGTGGTGACGCCCAGTTCAACGGATTCGAGGTTCTGATAGGCCAGATCAACGTCTTTCAGCGCCTTTTGCAGCAGGCCGGGGTTTTGCGTGGCCTTGCCGTTGACACCGTAAGCAAAGGATTTGCGGGCCTCGTAGGCATCGGCCAATTCATCCTCGTCACCAAAGGCAGAGCTGTCGACCAATTGGTTGACGTTGGACCCATAGGCACCTTCAGCGTTGGAAAACACACGCAGCGCGGCGGTTTCCAGATCGCAGTTCATTTCACGCGCATAGGTCAGCGCGTGGGCGCGGATGAAATTCTGGTCCAGCGGTTCGTCGGCTTGGGCGCATTTCAGCGCGGCCTCGGCCAGCATGCGGGTTTGCAAGGGCAACAGGTCGCGGAAGATGCCCGACAGCGTCATCACCACGTCAATGCGCGGACGCCCGAGTTTTTCCAACGGCACCAGATCGGCACCAGCCAGGCGGCCGAAGTTGTCGAAACGTGGCACGGTACCCATCAAGGCCATTGCCTGCCCGATGGGGCCGCCATCGGATTTGATATTGTCGGACCCCCACAGCACCAGCGCCACGGTGCGCGGGAAGGTGGGGTGGGTTTCCAGCAGCAGATCGGCCTGCTTGCGCCCTTCGGAAATCGCAAAGGCGGTCGGCATGCGGAACGGGTCGAAAGCGTGGATATTGCGGCCTGTCGGCACGATGGACGGCGACCGGATCAGATCACCCCCCGGCACGGGGGCGATGAAATGGCCAGACAGCGCGCGCATCAGCGCGGGCAGTTCGTGGTCTTCTTTCAGCAGTTCGGCGGCACGGTCGGCGGCTTCACCCGCTGGCATCAGGCGGATCATATCGGCGCGGGCGGCGGCAGACATCGGCTGGCCCACGACATGGAAACCTTCGGTGATCAGCGACCCTTCGGTTTCCAGCAGCTTCAGCCAGAGCGTGTCGATATTGCGCGCGTTCATATCGACCGCATTCGCCTGATCGCGGATCAGCTGTTCCAGATCGTCGCGCTGGCTATCCTCGGCCTGCATTTCGCGCCAGCGTTTCAGGCTGTCCTTGAGGTCGATCAGACCCTTGTACAGCCCCGCTGTCGTCAAAGGCGGCGTCAGATGAGTGATCGTGATCGCATTGGACCGGCGCTTGGCCAATGATGCCTCGGACGGGTTGTTGGCGGCGTAAAGATAGACATTCGGCATCTCGCCGATCAACCGGTCGGGCCAATCGCGCGCACCAAGACCCGCCTGTTTGCCGGGCATGAATTCCAGCGCGCCATGCATACCGAAATGCAGCACGACATCGGCGCTGAATGTGTTGCGCAGGTAGCTGTAGAAAGTGACGAAAGCATGGGTCGGCGCGAAACCGCGTTCGAACAACAGGCGCATCGGGTCGCCTTCGTAGCCAAATGCGGGCTGCACGCCGACGAAGACATTGCCAAAATGATGGCCAAGCACGAAGACGCCACGCCCGTCGGATTGCACCTTGCCGGGTGCGGGGCCCCAAGCGGCCTCGACCTCTGGCAAATGCTTGGACGTACGCACGATGGTATCGGCATCGACATGGGCCGCAACATTGGCCTGCTGGCCGTATTGCTGGGAATTGCCTTGCAGGATCATCGCGCGCAGATGGTCTACCGTTTCGGGGGCTTCCAGCGCGTAACCTTCGGATTTCATCCGGTGGAGCGTGTTGAACAAGCTTTCGAACACGGCAAGGTAAGCAGCCGTGCCAACAGCGCCTGCGTTGGGTGGAAAGCCGAATAACACGATGGCGACCTTTTTGTCGGCGTTATCCTTGCGACGCAGCACGGCCAGACGGCGCGTTTTCTCGGCCAGGCTTTCGATGCGTTCGGGGCAGGGGGCCATCGCTTTGCAATGCGATTGCAGTTGGCATTTATGGGCGCAGCCGTCACAGCCATCAGGTCCGTGGCGTCCGGCGAAAACGGTGGGGTTGGTCGCGCCGTCGATTTCGGGCAAAGCGACCAGCATCGTGGTTTCAATCGGGCCAAGGCCCTGCGCCGATCCGGCCCACTGGCCCAGCGTCTGGAATTCCAAGGGCTGCGCCGAGATGTATGGCACATCAAGTTTCGACAGCAGCGACACAGCCGCATCACTGTCGTTATAGGCAGGGCCACCGATCAGCGAAAAGCCGGTCAGCGACACCAATGCATCGACGCGGCCTTGGAAGAACTGCTCGATCGCGGGGCGACCATCCAGCCCACCGGCAAAGGCGGGGATGACGCGCAGGCCCTTGGCCTCGAACGCGCGGATGACGGCGTCGTAATGCGCGCAATCGGACGACAGGATATAGGACCGCAGCATCAGGATGCCGACAGTCGCCACGGGAGCTGTGGGGCAGGGCAGGTCGGCCAGATTGGTGCTGATATGATGGCCCGGCAGGTCAGGGTGATAGACGCCGACATCGGGATATTCGATGGGGGCCGCGATCTTGACCGGCTTCCAATCCTGCCCTTTGGCGTAACGTGACACCAGCATGCGGACCATCTGTTCGATATTGTCGTCCGACCCGCCCAGCCAGTACTGCATCGACAAGAACCAGTTGCGCAGATCCTGGCTTTTGCCGGGGATCAGGCGGAGTATCTTGGGCAGGCGGCGCAGCGTCTTCATCTGGCTTTCGCCGGATTTGCTGGCCTTGGCAGTAGGTTTCAGCCGCTTGAGCAGACCCATCAACCCGCTGGCGGGCTTGGACATGTCCAGATCGCCCATTTTCGTCAGTTTGACGATATCGCTGTCGGCGATGATGTTGATCATCGCATCGCAGCCCGCGCGGCGCGCCAGCAGGTCAGGCAGGATCGCGGCGGTATGGGCTTCGAGGAACAACAGGTTCGTGACGATGATATTGGCCGTCGCGATGGATTGCTTGGCGTCGATCAGCGCAGCGGGGTTTTCGCCCCATTCGGCGGCGGCGTGGATGGTAATATCCAGCCCAGGAAAAGCCGCCGTCAGCTTGTCACTGGCGCGCATCGCAGGGCCTGCGGAATGCGAATCCAGCGTCAGGATGACAAAGCGATACGCGCTATGATCGACATTATCGCGCATAATGTGCCTTTGCTTCATACAGCGTATCAAGGCTGATCTGGTGCAGACCCTTTTGCGTCGCATAGGTTTCGGTATTGCGGCGGGCCTTGCCACGGACAAAGAACGGGATTTTTTTCAGCTCTTTTTCGGCATCCGCCAGCCAGATGATATTGTCGTCCTGCGGTGCGGGCGCTTCTTCAACGACAGCTTCGACCTTGGCTTTTGCCTTGCCGCCATGGTGGCTGGGACCGGCATCATCGTGGAATTCGAAATCATCGCGGAACATGGTCAGCAGGTGTTCTTCCAGACCCATGACCAGCGGATGGATCAGCGTGTCAAAGATGACATTCGCACCCTCGAACCCGACCTGCGGGGAATAGCGGGCGGGGAAATCCTGCACATGGACAGGCGCAGAAATCACGGCGCAGGGGATGCCCAGACGCTTGCCGATATGACGTTCCATCTGGGTGCCAAGGATCATTTCGGGGGAAAGCGCCTCGATCGCGGCCTCGACCTCCAGATAATCGTCGGTGATCAGCGCTTCGAGGCCGTAAGATTTGGCCAAAGCACGGACAGGCCGCGCCATTTCGCGGTTGTAGCAGCCGATGCCCACCACCTCGAACCCCATTTCATCGCGCGCGATACGGGCATGGGCGGCGACATGGGTGCCGTCGCCAAAGATGAACACGCGCTTGCCGGTCAGATAGGTGCTGTCCACCGACCGCGACCACCACGGCATCCGCAAACGGCTTTCGTCGATCAACACGGGTTTGCCGATGATGTCACCGATTTCAGCGATGAAATCGCGGGTGGCACCGACACCAATCGGGACGATTTTCGTAAACGGCTGGTGATGGTTCTTTTCCAGCCAGCGCGCGGCGGCTTCACCCGTTTCGGGCGACAAAAGCACGTTGAAATGCGCGGCAGGCAGCCGAGCGATGTCGGATGGCGTCGCACCCAAGGGGGCCACGACATTCACCTGCACGCCAAGGTCGGACAGCAACCCTGTCAGTTCTTCAACATCGTCACGGGCGCGAAACCCAAGGGCTGTGGGCCCAAGGATATTGCAGGTCACCCGCGCAGTGCGTTCCTGCGGTTTGGCCAGCGCCTTGACGATCTGGTAAAACGTCTCATCCGCGCCAAAGTTTTCCTTGCGGCTGTAGCTGGGCAGTTCCAGCGGGATGACGGGGATCGACAGACCCATCGTTTCCGACAGGCCTGCGGGATCATCCTGAATCAGTTCGGCAGTGCAGGACGCACCCACGATGATCGCCTCGGGCTGGAACCGGTCGACGGCATCCTGACAGGATTTCTTGAACAAGGTGGCGGTATCTGCGCCCAGATCGCGCGCCTGAAAGGTGGTATAGCTGACCGGCGGGCGGTGGTTGCGCCGTTCGATCATGGTAAACAAAAGGTCGGCATAGGTGTCGCCCTGCGGGGCGTGCAGGACGTAATGCAGACCCTTCATCGCTGTGGCGACGCGCATCGCGCCGACATGGGGCGGGCCTTCATATGTCCAGACGGTCAGCTTCATTCGGGCCGTCCTGAGATGAGTATTTTGAACAAAGCGAGGGCAAGTGTCATTCGGCGGCCTCCAGATGAAGCACAGCCTTGCGGCGCAGCGGGCGCGAAAACAGACCTGCCAGATCGCCTGCCTGTTCGTAGAAATGCACAGGCGTGAACACGAGTTCGATGGCCCATTTGGTGGATAGGCCCTCGGCCTCGAGCGGGTTGGCAAGGCCAAGGCCGCAGATTGTCAAATCAGGCCGTGCGGCGCGGGCGCGGTCGAGTTGTTTGTCCACGTCCTGCCCTTCGGAAATCTGTGGGCCAGCAGGCAGCAGGTCCAGATCGGGGCCATGCAATGCATCGTGGATATAGGGGCTGCCGACCTCGATCGCGGTCATGCCGCATTCGCGGGTCAGGAAACGCGCCAGCGGGATTTCCAGCTGGCTGTCGGGGAAAAAGAACACCGATTTGCCGCGCAGCACCTCGGCGGCTTGCGCAATCGCCTTGCGCGCCCGGGCGCGGGGGGCGGCGGTGACGGCCTCGAACGTTTCTTCACTCACGCCGAATTCCGTGGCGATTACGCGCAGCCAGGCGGTGGTGCCTTCGTCGCCAAAGGGGAAGGGCGCTGCCAGGTGACGCGCGCCGCGCCGTTCAAGGGCGGAATGGGTTTCGCCAAGGAAAGGCTGCACCAGGGCGAAAACGGTATTGGGGCCAACGGCGGTTGTGTCGTCGATCCGGCGGGCGGGCAGCAGGCGGACGGGGCCCACACCCATGTCGGCCAAAAGCGACAGCATCTGATCTTCGACCACATCGGGCAGCGCGCCGACGACCAGCAATTCACGGGCTTCGGTCGATTTCAGCACGGGGACCATGCAGGCAAGGCAGGCGTCTTCGCCTTCGGTAAAGGTCGTCTCAATCCCGGAGCCAGAGTAATTCAGCACGCGCACATGCGGCGCGTGGATCTGGGACAGGCGTTCAGCGGCCTTGGCAAGGTCGATCTTGATGACTTCGGACGGGCAGGACCCGACAAGGAACAACTGCCGGATATCGGGGCGGCGGGCCAGCAAGCGGGCGACTTCGCGGTCGATTTCGGTCTGCGCGTCTTTCATGCCGGCGAGATCGGTTTCTTCCAGAATGGCCGTGCCGAATCGGGGTTCGGCGAAAATCATCACGCCGGCCGCTGATTGCAGCAGATGGGCGCAGGTGCGCGACCCAACGACCAGAAAGAATGCATCCTGCATTTTGCGGTGCAACCAGATGATTCCCGTCAGGCCGCAGAACACCTCGCGCTGGCCACGTTCCTTGAGAACGGGGGCCGTGCGGCAACCGCCGTTGGAAGGGGTCAGGGCGTTCATGTGCGGCCCATCGCGTCAAGACGGGCCATGCGCAGTTTCCACAGAAATTGACCGGCGTTGATGACATAGGCGGCATAAGCGGCAAGGGCGACATACATCAGCGACACAGGGTCCATCGCAGATGTCAGCAGGGCGACCATGTACCAGCAGTGCAAGGCAATCACACCAAAGCTGAACACATCTTCCCAGAAAAAGGCAGGGGCGAAAAGGTATTGACCGAAAACGACTTTTTCCCAGATCGCGCCGGTGATCATGATGGTGATCAGCAAGACGGTCTTGATCACGATCGAGAGTGTCGCAGCGTCATATCCGGCACCGGTTGCCAGATAGCGCAACACCAGCCCCAGCGAGACCAGGAAGACCACAAACTGCACCGGCGCCAGAATACCCTGCACCAAGGTCCAGCGGGTGCCGTCACGCCGCGCCCGCTCTGCATCGGAATACAGCCGGCGGGCCGCAGGGCGGTCCCGAACGACGGTATTTCGCGGCGCGGTGCTTGTGACTGACATGTGGCCTCCCGTTATGACTGTGCCCAGATTAAGGGCGATCTAGGGCATGTGTCAACTTTAACTTACACTTATCTTGCCGCATGTGTCAGGTGACCACCCAAACCATTTAGGGGCATTAAATAACATATAAAACAGCAATTTATCACATAAAACGGGAAGCTCGTTTTACGTTGTGTCAATTTACTTTGACATTGTGGGCGGCAAGACCGACAATAGCTTAATTCTATTGATGCGCGCTCATGCGGGTCAAAGGTCAGGAGCAGGCATGGCTGATCGCCGGAACATAGACGTCAAGGCGGCAAACGCGCCTCGCCAGATTCCGGACCCGATAACACAGGCTGCCGGCGCTGGGCTGACGCTGGTGCCTTTTGCCCCACGACATTTGGACAGGCAAGTCATCGCCGCAATGCGCGCCGCCGCGCTGGCCGTGAACCGCGATGGGTGTATCACAGTGATGCAGGATGCGATTTTGGCAGGAATCGGCCGTGATGATATCGCAGACTTTTATATTCCCCAACTTGCGCGCGAACTTGGTGACGATTGGTGCTCTGACGGGCTTAGCTTTGCGGCTGTAACAATCGGCGTGTCGCGGTTGCAGGCGATGCTGCGTGAACTTGGCCCCGAATGGAAAGGCGACCAATCGGCCAATCCGGCTGCACCATCCATCATGTTGATTGTCGGACAGGACGTGTATCACACATTGGGCGCCATGGTGCTCAGCGGACAGTTGCGTCGCAAAGGATTGTCAGTCCGGCTGATGCTGGGTGCGGACCCACAAGAGCTTGCACAGAAACTGGCCAAGACCAGCTATGACGCCGTGTTCATTTCGGCATCCTCGGGCGAAAGTCTTGAATCGCTGCGGCGTATTGTCTACGTCATCCGCAGTTCGTCCAAGACATCCATGCCTGTCGTGATAGGCGGGACCATCCTCGAGGTCGAAAAACAATATGATGTGACGGCTTTGACAGGCGCGGACCATGCAACCAATGTGCCAGGCGAGGCGTTAGAGCTTTGCGGCCTGACAACAAAATATCTGACAATCGCGCGACAGCCGCGCGAGGTTTAGATCATGCCAAAGACGCTGCCCGAAGGAAATTTGCGATGACCTCGCGTGGTGCGAAATTCTGGAAAAGCGGCGCAATTCCCCTGATTGCCCCCGAAATATTGGGCGACATTATCGCCGATGTGGCCGATCTGGCCATCGTGATTTCCGGAGACGGCCTAGTGCTGTCGGTCATCGTCAACCCGAACCATCGGTCGTTTCTGGTGCTCGAACATTGGGAGGGCAAGGATATCCGCGATTCCCTGGCTGTCGAAAGTCTACCAAAGTTCGAAAACCGGTTAGCGGAATTCCTGGACGGCAAGGCCGATGTGCGCCCGGTCGAATTGAACCATTCGCGTGACGTCAGCGATTGGGATTCGCCCGTCCGTTATAGCTTCCACCGGATCGCGCCCAACGGCGCCGTCTTGATGCTGGGCCGTGACCTGCGCGCGATTTCCGAGATGCAGCAGCAATTGATCAAGGCGCAGCTGGCGCTGGAACGCGATTACGAGGTGCAGCGCGAATTCGACACGCGGTTCCGTGTGCTGCTGGGCAGCATGGCCGAACCCGTGCTGTTTGTGTCTGTTCAAAGCGGTGAAATCACCGAAGCAAATGCCGCCGCCACGACATTGCTGGACAGATCACGCGACGATCTGATCGGCGATCCACTGACGAGCTGTTTCGAAAGCCGCAAGCGCGGCGATCTGGTCGAGGCGTTGACCACGCTTGCAATTTCGGAACGTGCTGATGGCATGAAGATCGAATTGCGCGGCAAATCCAAAATGGTCCAGCTTGCGCCGACATTGTTCCGCGCGGCAGGCGAACGTATTCTGCTGTGCCGGATCGTGCCGGATGATGACAACAGCCTCAAGGCCGACAACCTTGCCCGCAATATGCAGGACCTGTATCTCAGCGGGCCGGAAGCCATTGTTTTTGCGTCTGAAAATGGTGATGTTCTGTCGGCTAACGATGCGTTTCTTGACCTGATCGACGTGGCCCATGACATCAATGTGCGCGGGCGCAGCCTTGGCGATTATCTGCAGCGCGGCAGTGTCGATCTGAAGGTGATGACAGAAAACGCCACCCGCGCAGGCCGGATGCGGATTTACGCCACCCGGATCGCCGGGCAATACGGCAGCCCCCGGTCAGTTGAAATTTCAGTCACCAAGCTGCACGCAGGCACCCATTCTGTCTTTGCCTTCGTGATGCGCGATTCCAACCATGCCGATACCAGCCGTGGCGCAATGTTGCCCAGCAACGACGAAAGCATGCGGTCAGTGGTCGAACTGGTGGGCAGTGCCACGCTCAAGGAAATCGTGGCCGAAACGACAAATGTCGTCGAAAAGATGTGTATCGAAACAGCGGTGGCGCTGACCATGAACAACCGCGTTGCAGCGGCGGAAATGTTGGGCCTGTCACGCCAGTCGCTTTACGTCAAACTGCGCAAGTTCGATCTGTTGATACGGGAACCCGACGACAATCAGTGATGGCTGTGATCGGTCAGGTCGCTGATATCTTCGACATAAAACGTCACGGGGACCTCCCCTGCGGCTTCAAAGACAAGCACGGCATCAAAACTTTCGCCAGTTTCGAACGGATCGCCGTTCAGCCCCATGAACATCACATGCAATCCGCTGGGCGCAAAGGTCACGGTTTCGCCTGCGGGAATATCGACAGCTTCAAGATGCACCATCCGCGCGATATCGCCGTCCATCTGGGTTGTGTGGATCATCACACGCGGGAAACCAGCCGTCACCCCGATCAGCCGGTCTGGCTGGTCACCTTTGTTCACGATCTGGAAATATCCCGCACCGGCCTGCGCCGTGGGCGCCGTGGCCCCGGCGGCAGGGTGAATGATCTGCAAGCCACCGACAGTATGGTCATGCGCAATCAGGGCAGTGGGCAGCAGCAGCGCGGCCAGCATCATCATACGTTTCATCAAGCTCTCCTTTTGCGGGTGCTTTAATACGGCAAAGCACGCCGGGCAAGGACAGCTAGCGTGGACTGCGTTTGGCCAATATGCGCTGCAGGGTGCGCCGGTGCATCGACAACCGCCGCGCGGTTTCAGACACATTACGGTCGCACAATTCATAGACGCGCTGGATATGTTCCCACCGCACGCGGTCGGCGCTCATCGGGTTTTCGGGCGGCGGCGGCAAGGTATCGGTCAGGGCCAGCAGAGCATTGGTCACATCGGTCGCATCCGCTGGTTTTGCCAGATAATCTGTTGCCCCGATTTTGACCGCAGCGACGGCGGTTGCGATGGCGCCGTAACCCGTCAGCACGACGATCCGGCTTTCGGGGCGGCGGGCGCGCAAGACCTCGACCACATCAAGCCCGTTGCCATCCTCGAGACGCAGATCAACGACGGCATAGGCAGGCGGGCGGGCAGTGGCAATCGCCTTGCCTGCGGCGACAGACCCGGCCATTTCAACCTCGAACCCGCGCTTTTCCATGGCCTTGGCCAGACGTTTTAGAAAAGCTTCGTCATCATCTACCAAAAGCAGCGATTTATCGTCGCCAAGGTCCAACGGATCGGTCATCATGCGGGTCATCCTTGATCTTTCAGCACAATAACTAGGCCGCAGTGACAGCCAGTCAACGGCGGCACGCCGATCGTCGATTGGTCGCATTGATCGCAGCGCGGTCAGGCATTATCACGGCGCTTTCAGGTGCAAGGGCGCTGCCAATGTCCATTTCCGAATTCCAGGTGTTTCAAGATCAAGAACGCAGCAACTGGGTGCGTTTGCGCACGCTGGTCACGCTGCGCTGGTTCGCGGCCTTGGGGCAGGCGGTTGCCGCGATTGTTGCGGCGAACCTCTATAAACTGGAGTTTCAATACGGGATGGTTGGGCTGGTCATCGCGAGCGCGGTTCTGGCCAACCTGCTGTCGCGCTACAGCAGCCCCGAAAACAAGCGGTTGTCAGAACGCGAAGCCACGTTGTGGCTGTTTTTCGACCTGACGCAGCTGGGACTGTTGTTGTATTTGACAGGGGGGCTGAACAATCCTTTTGCCCTGCTTTTGCTGGCCCCTGTGACTATCGCGGCGACGGTTTTGCATTTGCGCAGCACGGTGTTTCTGGGGGTTGTGGCGATCTTTCTGATCACGCTGATCAGCAATTATCACATGCCATTGGTCATGCCTGACGGGAACCCGCTCGCCTTGCCCATGTTGTTCCAGTTCGGGTTCTGGCTAGCGCTTGTGATCGGTGTCGTGTTTCTGGCGATCTATGCGCGCCAGGTCACGACCGAGATGCACGCCATGGGCGAAGCCCTGCTTGCTACCCAGTTGGCACTGGCCCGCGAACAAAAGCTGACCGATCTGGGTGGTGTCGTCGCCGCCGCCGCGCATGAACTGGGCACGCCGCTGGCGACGATCAAACTGGTCAGCACCGAATTGATGGAAGAATTGGAAAACCACCCCGAATTGCTTGAGGACGCAATCCTGATCCGGACGCAAGCCGACAGATGCCGCGATATCCTGCATTCGATGGGCCGCGTCGGCAAGGATGACCTGCATTTACGTCAGGCGCCCTTGGAAACAGTGGTGCGCGAAGCGGCTGAACCGCATCTGAGCCGCGGCAAGATGGTCACGTTCGAGATCGCCCCCGAGCAAGGCGCAAGCCAGACCCAACCGGTTATCAACCGCAGGCCCGAAATCATCCACGGCCTGCGCAACCTGATCCAGAACGCCGTCGATTTTTCCCAAAGCGAAGTTTGGATCGAAATGACATGGTCCGACAGCGCGATCAGCATTCGCATATCGGACGATGGCAGCGGTTTTCCACAATCGGTCATCGGGCGCATCGGCGATCCCTATGTCCGGCGGCGCAGGCTGGCCGAAGACGGCTATCGCCGCCCAGGATACGAAGGCATGGGGCTGGGACTTTTCATCGCCAAGACGCTGCTGGAACGAGCCGGCGCACAGCTGACCTTTGCCAACAGCCGCAGGCATGGTCATGCCAGCTGGACAGGGCAGGCCACGGGTGGCGCGATCGTTGATGTCGTCTGGCCGCGCGAAAAGTTAGCATCCGATTCCAAGGGTAATGCCCCTGCGCTGGGGCAGAATATACCGATCAGGCCCTGGCCGTGATTCTGCCTGACGCTTAACCGGCGATTAACTTTGCTGGGTGAGGGTCTTGACGGAACTGGCAAGGATTGCAGCATGATGTCGTTGATTCTCTTGACGGTCACCGTTCTGGCGGTTGTCGTCGGACTTGGATCGCAATGGCACATAACCGCGCGCGCGGCGGCGGTTGATCCAGAGCCTGTGATGGCGTCGTCAGGGCCGGTGTTCCTGCTTCATGGCGACAAGTTGATCGACACGACGCTGGATGCCCAGCAGATGATCGCACCGTTCAGCCTGATGCCCGAACGCGCGGCGATGATTCATATCCTTGATCCCGAATTCCCCGGTCTGGCCGCGTATCTTGACGCCACCGAACAAAATCCGTGCAGGATCGCGCATCGTCAGTACGAGACCATGTGGATCGACGTGGACTGGCCGCTTGGCCAGCTGCGCGTGGCCGTCTGCGGCGCGTTGCCTGCCGATCCGGCTGGTGCGCCGGTCCCCTTCGCAACCAGCCAGCAGGCGGGCGAACTGGCCATGCTGCGCGATGTGGTGCGGCATACGCCACAATTGATCTGGCGCACAGATGCCGGCGGCAAGGTGACATGGTCCAATCAGGCCCATGCCGATTTCTGGGCAAAGCGGGACGTGAAGTACTGCGATATCAAAGCGCAAACCTTGGTGTCAGAGGCAGGAGCAAGCAGCACATGCCGGATCGCCTTTCCAGCGGCTGGCAATGATGCCGATCAATGGTTCGACGTGTTGTCGGTGCCGCAAGAGCAATCGACGTTACATTTCGCCACCGATGCAAGCGCGGCCGCCCGCGCGGACCAGGACCGGCAGACCTTTGTCCAGACCATGGGCAAGACCTTTGCCGAACTGTCCATCGGGCTGGCGATTTTCGACAAACAGCGCCGGTTGGTGACATTCAACCCCGCGCTGCTGGATATGACACGGCTGGGGTTCGAGTTTCTGAGCACGCGTCCGGCAATCGACACCGTGCTGGACCGATTGCGCGAAACCCGCATGCTGCCCGAACCCAAGGATTACGCATCCTGGCGAGACCAGTTCACCGCGGTTGAAGCTGCCGCCAAGAACGGCACCTACCGCGAAATATGGAACCTGCCTGACGGCCAGGCCTTTCGCGTGACGGGCCGGCCGCATCCCGATGGTGCCTTTGCCTTTCTGTTCGAGGATATCACCGCCGATCTGTCCCTGACCCGCAGGTTCCGGTCGGACATAGAAACTGGTCAGTCCGTGCTGGACGCCCTGTCAGACGGGATCGCGGTGTTCACGGTGGCGGGCACGCTGGTGATGTATAACCGCGCCTATGCATCGCTGTGGGGGATGACGGCAGATCCGGGGTTGGAACATCGCGCCGCATCATCCGAAATCGCCCGATGGCATGCCTATTGCGCGCCGACGACAGACTGGACTGATTTGCACCATTTCATCCACCAAGCTGGGCCACGCGAACCCTGGTCCGATGATGCGCTGCTGGCGGATGGACGGATGCTGCGCTGTCAGGCGATACCGATTACAGGCGGCATGACGATGGTGCGTTTTACGCTGGCCCCGCGCAACCTGCCGGTTTTGCGCAAACTGACCCAGTCCGATCCCACGATCCGCGCGCTGAAACGCTGATTTGGACTTGCAGGCGGTGGCACAGACCATAGAGTCCGTCCATGACCACCACAGCCCGCCAGATAAGCCTTGCCGATGAAGCGGCGACCAATCGTTTTGCCGCAGCGATGGCCGCATTGTTGCGCCCCGGTGATACGATCCTGTTGCAGGGTCCTATCGGTGCGGGAAAATCCGCCTTTGCGCGCGGCGTCATCCGCGCCCGCCTGAACCGGATGGAGGAAGTACCATCCCCCACCTTCACGCTGGTCCAGACCTATGACGCGCCAGACGGCGATATCTGGCATTGCGATCTGTATCGCCTGACCGACCCGTCCGAAGTGCTGGAACTTGGTCTGGATGATGCGTTCCAGACCGCGATCTGCCTGATCGAATGGCCTGACAGGCTGGGGCCTGATACGCCACAAGATGCGCTGACACTGACCTTTGTAGCACGCGCGACGGATCATGTTGTGACCTTTGATGCACCGCCCGCATGGCAGGACCGCCTGACAGGTCTGCATGTCTGACCGCGACCTTGCCATCACCGGTTTTCTGTCACGTACAGCGCATGAACGCTGGACACGGCAGATCATCGCTGCCGATGCGTCCAGCCGGCGCTATCTGCGGCTGACCGACGGGACCAAGACCGTGATCTTGATGGACGCACCACCCGAGACGGGCGAAAATATTGCGCCGTTTGTCGAGATTGCGCATTGTCTGGCCCGTGCTGGGCTGCACCCGCCCGCGATACTCGCGCAGGACAGGCAGGCGGGGTTGCTGCTCTTGTCTGACCTTGGCCGCGACAGCGTGGCAAAATGGCTGGACCAACACCCGACCGAGGCGCTGCCGGTCTATCGCGCCAGCACCGATGTGCTGATCCATCTGGTCAAGCTGCCACCACCTGCGCTGACGCGGCTGACGCCGCAGGTTGCGGGAGAGATGGTGGCGATCACCGGCACCCATTACGCCCAGCGCCCCCTGCCCGACCTTGTTGCCGCCGTGACCCGCGCGATGGCGGCACTTGCCCCCACCCCCGACACATTGGCGCTGCGCGATTACCATGCGGAAAACTTGGTCTGGCGGCCTGATCTGGATGGGCTGGCACGGGTTGGCCTGCTGGATTTTCAGGACGCCTTTGTCGCGCCATTGGGCTATGATCTGGCGTCGCTGCTGCGTGACGCAAGGCGGGATGTACCGGATGATATCTGCGCCGCGATGGTCGCGCATTTCATGGCAGCGACCGGCGCAGGCGCGGAATTCCCCGCACAACTGGCCTGTCTGGGCGCGCAGCGGAACCTGCGAATCCTGGGCGTCTTTGCGCGGCTAGCGACCGAGATGGGCAAGACCCGCTATATCCCGATGATCCCGCGTGTCTGGGCGCAGTTGCAAAAAGACCTCGCACATCCTGCGCTATCCAATCTGCGCGACGTGGTGGCTGACTTGCTGCCGCCACCGGATGCAGCCGTGCTAGCACGGTTGCAACGATGAAGTTTCCTGTGCTTTTGTTCGCGGCGGGGTTGGGGACCCGCATGGGCGATCTGGTCAAGGACCGGCCCAAGCCGCTGGTACAGGTCGCAGGCAAGCCCTTGATCGACCATGCGCTGGCGCTGACGGAGGTGCCAGAGGTCGGCACAAGGGTCGTCAACCTGCACTACCATGCACCCATGCTGCGGACCCATCTGGCCGGGCGGGATGTTCTGTTTTCCGACGAAACCGACCTTTTGCGCGAAACCGGCGGTGGCTTGCGTCATGCGCTGCCACTCTTGGGCACAGGGCCGGTGATCACGATGAACAGTGATGCTGTCTGGCGCGGGCCAAACCCGATTGCGCAACTAACCGCCGCCTGGCGCGACGGGATGGAGGCGCTGTTGCTGATCGTCCCGCGCGACCGCGTCCACGGGCATAAAGGCGCGGGCGATTTCACCCGCGACGCGGATGGCCGCCTGCACCGCGCGCCAGACGCGATTTATACCGGCGTGCAGATCATCCGCACAGAAACACTGGCCGATGTGGCGCAGGACGCCTTTTCACTGAACCTGATCTGGGACGCCATGGCCGCGCGCGGCGGGCTTTATGGCGTGGTTTATGATGGCCAATGGTGCGATGTGGGGCAACCATCCAGTATTCCACTGGCAGAGGCGATGCTACATGTTTGACCCAAGCCCCAGCCCGCGCATTTTCGGCGAACCATGCGGCGTCGATTACGCCAAAGGCCTTGTCGCAGGGCTGGTGGCGCGTGCGCAGCATATGCCGCCCGAGGATTTCGCGCGGGTCGAAATCTACGTCAACACCGCCCGCATGCAGCGGCGTATCCGCGCAATGTTCGATGACGGGCCTGCGCTGCTGTTGCCGCGCATCCGGTTGGTGACGGACCTTGCCCGCGACCCGATATCAAAGGACGTGCCCCCCGCCGTGGCCCCCTTGCACCGTCGGTTGGAACTGTCGCAACTGGTGGCCCAACTGCTGGAAAGCGAACCCGATCTGGCCCCGCGTGCGGCGCTTTATGATCTGTCCGACAGTCTGGCCAGCTTGATGGATGAAATGCAGGGTGAAGGCGTCAGCCCCGATGCCATTGCTAAACTTGATGTCAGCGACCAGTCGGGTCATTGGGCGCGCGCGCAGAAATTCCTGACGATTATCGCACAGTTTTTCGATACTACCACCCAGCCCGATACAGAGGCCCGCCAAAGGCTGGTGATCGAAACACTGGCCGCGCGCTGGGCGGACGCGCCCCCCGATCACCCGGTGATCGTGGCGGGGTCTACCGGTTCGCGCGGGGCGACGGCGCTGTTCATGCAGGCGGTGGCGAAACTGCCGCAAGGGGCGATCGTGCTGCCGGGCTATGACACCGACCTGCCCGATACCGTCTGGTCCGCGATGGATGACGGGCTGACGCATGAGGATCATCCGCAATACCGGTTCAAACGGCTGATGGACCTGATCGGTTTCGCGCCTGCCGCTGTGGCGCGCTGGTCCGACCTTGCGCCACAGCGCCCCGCGCGCAACCGGCTGGTGTCGCTGTCGCTACGGCCTGCACCCGTCACCAGCCAATGGTTGCAAGAGGGCCCCGACCTTGGCTGTCTGATCGCCGCGACCGAAGGGCTGACCTTGCTCGAGGCCACATCGCCGCGCGCCGAGGCAGAGGCCATCGCGCTGCGCCTGCGCCAAGCGGTAGATGAAGGGATCACCGCCGCGCTAATCTCGCCCGACCGGATGCTGACACGGCAGGTGACCGCCGCCTTGGACCGGTGGGACATCAAGCCCGATGACAGCGCTGGTGTGCCCTTGCAACTGTCGCCACCGGGGCGGTTGTTGCGGCACGTCGCGGACCTGTTCGGCACGCAGCTGACAGGCGAGGCTTTGCTGATATTGCTCAAGCATCCCCTGTGCCATTCCAGCAATAACGACCGCGGTGATCACCTGCGCCACACGCATGATCTGGAACTGCAGTTGCGCCGACATGGGCCGCCGTTCCCGACAGCCGACACGCTGTTAAAATGGGCAGGCGCGCGCGCGGATCGCCAGCCTTGGGCGCAATGGGTGGCAGAGCTGGTCACGGGCCTTGATACCGTGGGCGACAAACATCTGACCGACCATTTGGACGCGCATCTGACGCTGGCGGAATCGTTTTGCGCCGGTCCCGCCCTGTCCGGTGCCGGTGGTTTGTGGGCCGAGGCGGCAGGCCGCGAGGCACAGCGCATCTGCACCGACCTGCGCACCTATGCCGATGCCGGTGGCGTCATGTCGCCCCGCGATTATGCGGCTTTGTTTGGCAAGATTCTGTCGGCCGGTGTCGTGCGCGACCGCGATGCAGGCCATCCGCAAATCCTGATCTGGGGCACGCTCGAGGCGCGGGTGCAAGGCGCAGATCTGACCATCCTTGGCGGCATGAACGACGGCGTCTGGCCAGAAGCACCTGCCCCCGACCCCTGGCTGAACCGGATGATGCGGGCGCAGGCCGGGCTGTTGCTGCCAGAACGCCGTGTGGGGCTGTCGGCGCATGATTACCAGCAGGCGGTGGCAGGGCGCGAGGTCTGGATTACCCGCGCCAAACGGTCGTCAGACGCGGAAACCATCCCATCACGCTGGGTCAACCGGCTGACGAACCTGTTGGGCGGCTTGCCTGACCAGAACGGGCCAGAGGCCTTGCGCCAAATGCAGGCGCGCGGTGCGGCGTGGCTGGCGATGGCGGCAAAACTGTCCGCCCCCGTGGCTGATGTCGCAAAAGTGAAACGCCCGGCCCCCTGCCCGCCTGTTGCGGCACGGCCCGACCAGTTTTCCGTCACCCAGATCAAGACGCTGATCCGCGACCCCTATGCGATCTATGCACGCAAGGTGCTACGGCTGGACCCGCTTGATCCGCTGACGCCCAGCGCCGATGCCCCGCTGCGCGGGGTGATTATCCACAAGATTCTGGAAGAGTTCATCAGACATCAACATGCCCCCGACGATCTGGATACCTTGCTTGCTATCGCCGCGCGGCATTTCGCCGAAAAATGCCCATGGCCCACGCATCGCGCGCAATGGATGGCACGCTTTGCGCTGGCCGCGGATGCATTCTGCAAGGCCGAGGTAGGCCGACATGCCCTGTCAGACACACGTCTGGTCGAACAAGAAGGCAAGCTTGTGATCCCCGGCGTTGAGGTCACGCTGACCTGCAAGGCCGACCGGATCGACCTGACGCCAGACGGCACAGCGATCCTGTATGATTACAAGACCGGCACGATGCCAACCAAACCGCAGCAAGAAAAGTTCGACAAGCAATTGCTGCTAGAGGTGGCGATGGTCGAAAATGGCGGATTTGAAGATGTGGGTCCGGTGCAGGTCACGGATGCGCAATTTATCGGCATAAAACCTGATGCGAAAACCGTTCCCGCCCCGATGAAAGACAGCCCCACAGATACAACCATGGCAGGCATGATCGCACTTTTGCAACATTGGAAACAGGCTGACAGCGGCTATACCGCCCGTTATGCGCTGTTTTCCAAGAATGATCTGGGCAGCTATGACCACCTGTCCCGCTTTGGCGAATGGGACAGCAGCGATCCGGCGCAACCACAGGTGCTGACATGATCCGCGATGATGCGACCCAGCGGCAGGTCGATGCCGCCAACCCGCAGATATCCACATGGCTGGCGGCCAATGCGGGGTCCGGCAAGACCCGCGTGTTGACCGACCGCGTCGCGCGTTTGCTGCTAGAGGATGTGTCGCCGCAGAATATCCTGTGCCTGACCTATACCAAGGCCGCCGCCGCCGAGATGCAGAACCGCCTGTTCAAGCGGCTGGGTGACTGGGCGATGATGCAGGACGATGCTTTGCGCGCCAATCTGCGCCAGCTGGGCGTGGACCGCGCGATTGACGCCGACCAATTACGCGCCGCGCGCACCCTGTTCGCGCGCGCCATCGAAACGCCGGGTGGTTTGAAAATCCAGACGATCCACTCGTTCTGCGCCGGTGTTCTGCGCCGTTTCCCGCTGGAGGCCGGGGTCAGCCCACAGTTTCGGGAAATGGAAGATCGCGCCGCGCAACTGTTGCGCGCCGATGTGATGGACCAGTTGGTGCAGAGCGAGGCATCAGGTGTCGTCCATGGGATGCTGCATCATTTCAGCGGCGATAATCTGGCCAAACTGACCGCCGAGGTCGCGCGCCACAAGGATGCGTTTCTGCAGGATACGGGCCGCGCTGACATCTGCCGGACGCTCGACCTTGATCCGGCGATGACAGTGCAAACGCTGGTTTTGCGGGTGCTGGATGCCGATGCCATCGCCGCCATCCGCCAGCTGCAGCAGATCTGTGCCACCGGCAGCGTCACGGACCAAAAGGCCGCTGAAAAGCTGCGCACTGTCGCTGCCGATAGCATAGCACGACTGTCGGACCTGCAACTTCTGGAAGGTGTGTTTTTGTTCGGGGACAGTGCAAAAGATCCCTTTGGCCCCAAGATCGGTAGCTTTCCGACCAAAGCCCTGCGCGAAGCCCACCCCGAATTGATCGCGGATATCGACATCATGATGGAACTGGTCGCAGGCGCGCGTCAGGATCGGATGGCGCTTGCTGCCTTGGACCGGACCCTTGCGCTATATGCCTTTGGCCGCGCTTTCGTGCCCACCTACGAAGCACGCAAGCTGGCCATGGGGGCGCTGGATTTCGACGATCTGATCAGCAAGGCACGCGCGCTTTTGACCGATCCGGCAGTGGCGCAATGGGTTTTGTTCCGGCTGGATGGCGGCATCGACCATGTGCTGGTGGACGAAGCCCAGGACACCAGCCCCGCGCAATGGGATGTGGTCGAAACGCTGACGCAGGAATTTGCCACCGGCGAAGGGTCGCGGCCCAACCGCGAACGCACGGTCTTCATCGTCGGTGACAAGAAACAATCGATCTATTCGTTCCAAGGAGCCGATCCCGCCGCCTTTGACAAGATGAAGGCGCATTTTCGCGCAGCGCACAAAGCGATCGGCAAACCTTTCGAGGCGACATCGCTTGACCATTCGTTCCGGTCGTCGCAGGCGATCCTGTCAGTCGTTGATGCCACGTTCACCGGCGATCAGGCGGCGGGAATGGATGACGCCCTGACTCATATCGCGTTCAAGGACCGGATGCCCGGGCGCGTCGATCTGTGGCCCGTGATCGAAGCCGCCAAGACCGAGGATCACCGCCCCTGGTATCAACCCGTCGATCAGCCGGGCGAGGCCGACCATCATGTGCAGATGGCCCAGCGCATTGCGGACCAGATCAGTCATATGATCGCGCATGAAACCATACCCGTCGAGGACGGCAATACTGGCACCTACAAGCGCCGAAGGATCACAGCGGGGGATGTCCTGATCCTTGTGCAGCGCCGGTCGGACCTGTTCGCCGAGATTATCCGCGCCTGCAAGGCCGCAGGGCTGAACATCGCCGGTGCCGACCGTTTGCGCGTGGGGGCGGAACTGGCGGTCAAGGATCTGGCGGCGCTGCTATCCTTTCTGGCGCTGGCCGAGGATGATCTGTCACTGGCGGCTGCCTTGCGCTCGCCCCTGTTTGGCTGGTCGGAACAGGACCTGTTCACGCTGGCGCATCATCGCGGTGACAAGGAATTCCTGTGGGAAGCCCTGCGCAAGTCGCCCCATCACGAAACGCGGGCGGTGTTGGACGACCTACGCGGCAAGGCCGATTTCCTTCGCCCTTACGACTTGATCGCCCGTATCCTGACCCGCCACGACGGGCGGCGCAAACTGCTATCGCGGTTGGGGCCAGAGGCCGAGGACGGGATCGACGCGCTGTTGTCGCAGGCGCTGGCCTATGAACAGACCGGCGTGCCCAGCCTGACGGGGTTCCTGACCTGGATGCAGACCGATGACCTAGAGGTCAAACGCCAGATGGACAGCCAGGGTGACAAGATCAGGGTGATGACCGTGCATGGCGCCAAGGGGCTGGAAGCCCCCATCGTGATCCTGCCCGAAACAATGACGCGCAAAAAGGATTTCAAGGGCGAAATCCTGCCTGCGCCCGATTGCGTGATCTGGAAAACAACCAGCGCCGCAACGCCCGCGTCGATCGTCACGCTGCGCGATGCCGTCTTGGCCAAACAGGACGAAGAACGCTTGCGCCTGCTGTATGTCGCGATGACGCGGGCGGAAAAATGGCTGATCGTCGGGGCCTCTGGCGATGTCGGCGATGGGATGGACAGCTGGTACAACATCGTCGCCGCGGGGATGAAAGACCGGCAGGCCGAAACCGCGATGTCGGGCGATCTGCAGGTGCAGCGCGTGGCGCATCTGCATTGGGACGGGCTCGATCTGGTGGACAAGGCGGCGGTCACAGCACCGGAAGTCGTCGTGCCGGAATTCGGCCCGCTGCCGGATATTGCGCGCGCCAAGACGATTTCCCCGTCGGATTTGCCGGGGACCAAGGTGCTGCCAGGCGATATAGCGGAAGATGACGAAGATGCCAAGGAACGCGGCACGCTGATCCACCTGCTGCTGGAACATCTGCCACGCGCCGCCCGCGCCGACAGGGCAGGGCTGGGATATGCTTTGGTACCGACCGACACGGCCCTGACGGACAGCGTGATCCGGTTGCTGGACCAGCCCGCGCTTGCCCATCTATGGACCGATGACGCGCTGACCGAGGTTCCAGTCACGGCCGATCTGCCCCGTTTGGGCCGCATCCACGGCACGATTGACCGGCTGATCCTGACCCCGACAACAGTACTGGCAGTGGATTACAAAACCAACCGCATCGTGCCGGACCAGCCCGCACAAACGCCGCTGGGCGTGCTGCGCCAGCAAGCGGTCTATCACGCGGCGCTGCGGCAGGTGTTCCCGAACCGGCAGATCACGGTCGCAATCTTGTGGACAGCGACCGCACAGTTGATGGATTTGCCTGAAACGCTGCTTCACGAAACGATGACGGGTCTTGCCACGGCTTGACCATTCCAGCCTGCGTTCATACCTTCGCCTTCCAATGATTTTCGCCAAGGAGCATCCCAATGGCCACCGTAGCAGTAACAGACGCAACCTTTGACGCCGAAGTGCGCCAGTCCGATATCCCCGTCGTCGTGGATTTCTGGGCAGAATGGTGTGGCCCATGCAAACAGATCGGCCCCGCTTTGGAAGAATTATCCAACGAAATGGCCGGCAAGGTGAAAATCGTCAAAGTCAACGTGGACGACAACCCCAATTCGCCGGCACAGATGGGCGTGCGCGGCATTCCTGCGCTGTTCGTGTTCAAGAACGGTCAGGTCGTCGCCAACAAGGCGGGCGCTGCGCCCAAGGCCGCGATCCAAGGCTGGATCGAAGACTCGATCTAACCCCTAGACAGGCCAGCCATGGCCGCGCAAGGCCTGTGCAATCCGGTCTTGCGCCTCTGGCCTGCCTGCGTTGATCGCCTGTATTTGCAGGAACCAATACAGATAGGCCGCAAAATCGGGCGCGTGTCGGGCCACCATGCCAAAGGCCGCCTCTGCCCCGATATCGGCCACATTCAGCGCGATATGGTGAAAATCGGACCGTCCGAACAGGATCGCAGGCTTGTTGAAAAAGAACCCCTGAAGCGCGACACCGGAATTCTGCGAAACAATGTAATCACAGGTGCGCAGATACCTGTCAGGGTCGCCCTTGCGGATATATAGCCGGTCATTTTCTGCAAGCAACTGTTCCAGCGCGCGTTCTTCATCAGGCTGATAGGTTTCAGACGGATGCAGCGTGGCAATAACAGGACGGACAGGATCATGCCGCAGGACGGCGTGGATCATGTCAATCGGGCTGCAGTACTGGAATGACCGCTGCTCCATCAGCCGCCCTTGCAACGGCACAAAGACGAAACCGTCCTTGCGTGGCACATGGATCGTGTCACCGAACAGGCGATTTTGCCAGAACCGTTGAAAATTGGCGGCCTTTTGGGGATCGACCACTGCCGGATCGAACGGCGTTTGCGCGACAGGCCAGTCCCAGCGTTCTGCCTGTTTTTCGATATGCCAGAACGGGGTGATATAGGTCTGGCGCAGTGTCAGGCTGCGGTCGTTGGCTGGCGGGTCCATCAGAAAGATCCCGCGCCCCGGCCGCGCCAGCGCACGCAGCCGTGCAAGGGTGTCGTCACTGTCAAAAGCAACGGTCAGCCCGGCATCGGTCAGCACTTTGCCAATCAACGCAGTGAAATTGTGGTTGCCCTCTGTGGCTTGCTTGCGCAGCTTGGGGTCCAGGTAAAACGTAACTTTACTAGTGATACTCATGCAATGACGCTAGCCTTGGCCTGTGGCGACGACAAGATGGCGGGGTTGTTTGCCGCGCGCGGTGCCGCCATATAACCACAACCGATATGGAGATGGTGACGATGGCACAAGACAACTTTCCGGGCTGGCACGGCACCACGATCATCGCGGTGCGCAAAGGCGGCAAGGTGGTGATCGCGGGTGACGGGCAGGTCTCGCTTGGGCAGACCGTCATCAAGGGCACCGCGCGCAAGGTGCGCCGCCTGTCACCGGGCGGACAGGATGTGATCTGCGGCTTTGCCGGATCGACTGCCGATGCATTCACCCTGCTGGAACGGCTGGAAAAAAAGCTGGAGGCGACGCCCGGCCAACTGGCGCGCGCCTCGGTCGAATTGGCCAAAGACTGGCGCACCGACAAATACCTGCAAAAGCTTGAAGCGATGCTGATCGTCAGCGATGGCAAGGACCTGTTGGTCATCACCGGCGCGGGCGACGTTCTGGAACCCGAACATGATGTCACCGCCATCGGATCAGGCGGCAATTACGCCTTGGCCGCGGGACGGGCGCTGATGGACAGTGATTTGTCCGCCGAGGAAATTGCCCGCCGCGCCATGGCGATTGCGGCGGATATCTGCGTTTACACCAACGGCAAACTGACGGTGGAAAGTATCGGATGATCGACCGCGACGATCTGAAAGCTGCCGTCGGCAGCGGGCTTTTGTCGGAAAGGCAGGCGGCAGGGCTGATCAGCCTTGCCGACAGCCGCCGTGGCGCACGTGCGGCGTTGCGCGCCGGTGACGAACCTTTCGAATTGTTCAAAGGCTTTAACGAGATTTTCATCGTGATCGGGCTTTTGATCCTGTCGTCAGGCTGGTGGGGTGTGGTCACGCTCGCGTTCGGTGACCGGATCGTGAATTTGCAGGATTACGCTTTGGGCGTGTCACTGGCGGGGGCGGTCTTTCTGTGGCTGCTGTCGGAATATTTCATCCGCAAACGGCGCATGGTCGCGCCCGCCATCGCGCTGTCGGTGATGTTTGCGGCCAATGCAGCATTCGGATTCATCGCCGTGATGTCGGAACCGTTCATGATCGCGCAAGGCGATTATACCAGCGTGCCGTTTCCACTATTCCTCGCCACCCTCGCGCTTGCCGCCTATTGGTGGCGGTTCCGCGTCCCGTTTGCCATGGCGATGATCGCGGTCGGGCTGTTCGTCGTGGCGATCATTTTCGCCGCCAGCAGGGGTGGCCGGATCGCAGGGATCAGTGATCTGTACTTGTTGTCGGCGGGCGGGCCTTTTGCATGGATCACGCTGGCGCTGGGCCTGATTGTCTTCGCCGTGGCGATGGCATTCGACATGAGCGACCCACACCGCGTCACGCGCCGGTCTGCCAACGGGTTCTGGCTGCATGTGGTTGCGGCCCCTGCTTTGGTGAACACGGTTGCGCTGTCCTTGCTGGATCAAGATTCCGCAGGGTCCAACATCATTCTGGTGGCTGTCCTGACGCTGTTCGCCGTCGTCGCCATCGTCATTGACCGCCGGTCGTTCCTGATTGCCGCCATCGGGTATATCGTCGTGCTGGCTGGCACCGTGCTCGACGGTGACGGCGCGGCGCTGACCGTTCTGGCGCTGGGTCTTGTCCTGTTGCTGCTGGGTGCATTCTGGGGACGGATCCGCGCCCGTATCTTGCGGCTGATGCCGGGCTTCGTGCCGTTGCACAAACTTCCCCCTTCTCATAGCCAAGGACTGACATGACAGACCTGACCCCCCGCGAAATCGTATCCGAACTGGACCGTTTCATCATCGGACAGGCCGAGGCAAAGCGCGCCGTTGCCGTCGCCCTGCGCAACCGTTGGCGGCGCAAACAATTGGGCGACGACCTGCGCGACGAGGTGTACCCCAAGAATATCCTGATGATCGGCCCCACCGGCGTGGGCAAAACCGAAATCTCGCGCCGTTTGGCGAAACTGGCGCGCGCGCCGTTCATCAAGGTCGAGGCGACCAAATTCACAGAGGTCGGCTATGTCGGGCGCGACGTCGAACAGATCATCCGCGATCTGGTGGATACTGCTATCCTCGATACCCGCGAACACATGCGCGAGGACGTGCGCACCAAGGCCCGCGAAGCCGCCGAGGAACGTGTCATCACCGCCGTCGCCGGCACCGACGCCCGCGAAGCCACGCGCGAGATGTTCCGCCGCAAGCTGAAGTCAGGCGAGCTGGATAACACCGTGATCGAGCTGGAACTGACCGACACATCCAACCCGATGGGCGGATTCGAGATCCCCGGACAACCGGGTGGCATGATGAATCTGGGTGATCTGTTCGGCAAGGCGATGGGCGGACGCACCGTCAAGAAACGCATGACCGTCGCCGACAGTTATGACGCATTGGTCGCGGACGAGGCGGACAAACTGCTCGACGATGAAACCGTCACCAAGGCGGCATTGGAAGCAGTCGAACAATCCGGCATCGTGTTTCTGGACGAAATCGACAAGGTTTGCGCGCGGTCCGACGCGCGCGGTGCCGATGTGTCGCGCGAAGGCGTGCAACGCGACCTGCTCCCCCTGATCGAAGGCACGACCGTGTCCACCAAACATGGGCCGATCAAGACGGATCATATCCTGTTCATCGCATCCGGTGCGTTCCATGTCGCCAAACCGTCCGACCTGCTGCCCGAATTGCAGGGGCGTTTGCCGATCCGCGTGGAACTGCGCGCCCTGACAGAAGGCGATTTCGTCCGCATCCTGACAGAAACCGACAATGCGCTGACCCTGCAATATTCCGCACTCATGCTGACCGAGGATGTCACAGTCACCTTCACCGAAGGCGGGATAAAAGCGCTGGCCAAGATCGCCGCCGATGTGAACGAAGCGGTGGAAAACATCGGCGCACGCAGGCTCTATACCGTGATGGAACGGGTGTTCGAGGATCTGTCCTTCAACGCGCCAGACCGGGGCGGCGACGAAATCGCCGTCGATGCCGATTTCGTGGAAAAGCATCTGGGGGAATTGTCCCGCTCGGTGGATGTCAGCCGCTACGTTCTGTGAATTCGGGTTAGCGCTATCACTTTGCGCTGGCACCAGCCGCTTGACCGGATCATGACTACGGTATGACCGGTTTGCGCAGCTACCTGACCTTTATCCGCGACAACGCTCCGTTCCTTTTGACCGGGGCGTTGTTGTCGTTTCTGTCGAGCTTCGGGCAGACCTTTTTTATCTCGATCTTCGGGGGTGAAATCCGCGCCGATTATGGCCTGACCAACGGCGAATGGGGCCTGATCTATATGGTGGGCACTGGCGCATCCGCGGCGCTGATGGTGTTTGCAGGAGGGTTGGCGGACCGGTTTCGCGTGCGCACGCTGGGGATTGTCGTGGTGTGGATGCTGGCGCTGGCCTGTCTGGCGATGGCGTTCAATCCGGCGGCGATGCTATTGCCCGTTGTGATCTTCGCGCTGCGGTTCACCGGCCAAGGCATGACCAGCCATGTCGCTGTCGTTGCAATGGCGCGCTGGTTTGTCGCAACGCGCGGCCGCGCGCTAGCCATCGCCGCCTTTGGTTTCATGCTGGGCGAGGCGGCCTTGCCGCTGACGATGGTCTGGCTGAAATCCTTTATCGACTGGCGGATGCTGTTCGTCGGCAGTGCGCTGTTCTGCATGCTGGCAAGTGCGGTTCTGTTCCGCCTGTTGCGGCTGGAACGCACGCCGCAATCCGTGGCGGAAAACAACCAGTCATTCGGCATGAACGCCCGTTTCTGGACAAGGGCAGAGGCGCTGCGCCACCCGATGTTCTGGGTCATGGCGCCTGCCGTCATGTCATTTTCGGGGTTCGGCACGGCCTTCTGGTTCCATCAGGCGCATTTCGCCGAGATCAAAGGCTGGTCGCATCTGTCTTTGGTCGCGGTCTTTCCGCTGGGCACAGCGGCGCTGTTGGTGTCCACCATCATCTATGGCTGGGCCGTCGACAGGTTCGGCGCGGTACGGTTGTTGCCGGTCTACCTGCTGCCGCTGGTCGTGGCCTTCGTGCTGCACTGGTATGCACCGTCACTGTGGTGGACGGCGATTGCCATCATCCTGATGGGACTGGCGGGCGGCGGGCAGGCGACGATCCTGAACGCCTGTTGGGCCGAACTTTACGGCACGCGGCATATCGGCGCGATCAAATCGGTAGCGACGGCGCTGATGGTGCTTGGCTCCGCCATCGGGCCGGGGTTCAGTGGCTGGCTGATCGACATCGGCGTGGGGTTCGAGGTGCAGCAACTGGGCTATGCCGCACTATTCGCCTTTGCCTCGCTGATCATGATCATGCCTGTCAGACATGCGCGGATCGCGCTAGCGGCTGCGGCTGCGGCGTAGGTAAACGTAATAGGCCCCGTGCCCGCCGTGTTTCAGATGCGCGGGTGTCACTTGCAGGATCGCCTGCGCCAAAGGCGGCATAGCCATCCATTGCGGCACCTGGTGGCGCAGCACGCCGTTGCGCGTTGGGATCGGGCCGCCATCATCGCGGTCCTTGCCCTTGCCAGTGATGACCAGCACCAGCCTGCGCCCCAGCGCATGCGAACCCAAGATGAAGGCCAGCAGTTCGGGATGCGCCTGCGCCATCGTCATGCCGTGCAGGTCGATCCGCGCCTCTGGCACCAGCTTGCCGCGTTTCATCTTGCCAAAGGATTTGCTGTCCATGTTCACCGGCGCATTGGCCAGACGGTGTGTGATGCCGGGCAGCAGATCGTTGGGCCGGTGCGCATCCGCCTTTTGACCAACCTGAAAATCGGGCAGGGGATCGCGGGGCACGAGGGCTATCTTGCGCACGGGCGGCAGCGGGGTGGGGTCAGGTTTCACATCAGGCGACATCGGCTTGGCCGTACCTTTGACGCGATCCCACAGCGCACGTTCCTCAGATGACAGATGGCGGGGCCTGCGCATCAGATGACCCCCGCAACCAGTCGATCCGCGACAGCGACCGGCAGCAGCACGACCATGCGGCCACCGTGTTTGACGCCGCCGGCCATGGTACCTGCCGCAGCACCTGTCCCGAAAAAGATATCCGCACGCTGTGCGCCTTTGATCGCTGATCCGGTGTCCTGCGCGACCATCAACCGCGTCATCGGGTCGGGCGCGTCTTTTTCGATCCAGACCGGCGCGCCCAACGGCACATGATTGGGATCAACCGCGATGCTGCGTCCTGCGGTGACGGGGCGTTTCATCGCGCCAATTGGGCCGTCATCAGTAGCCAGATCGGCCAGTTCACGGAAAAACACATAGCTTTCGTTGGTCCACAGCAGGTCGCGCCCCGCATCAGGGTTCTGCCTCACCCAATCGTGGATAAACGCGGCAGACACCTGATCCGCTGACACGACACCGCGCGCGACCAATTCCTTGCCCACCGATGTATAGGGCAGGCCGTTCTTGGCCGCGAAACCCAAGCGCAAGACAGACCCATCGGGCAACCTGATGCGGCCGGACCCCTGCACCTGCAGGAAAAACGCATCGACCGGGTCGGCAAGCCAGACGATCTCGTAGCCCTTGGCAAGGTGCTGTTCCTCGATCTGGCGTCGTGTTGCGCCTTTGGGCAGGTCGGGCGGCAGAGCATGAACTGGATACCGGAACGTGGCACCAGCCACGCGCGATCCGGACAGTTCCGGTTCAAAATAACCGGTGAACAGCATGGGTTGGCCATCGATAATCATCACGGGCCGGAAATAAAGTTCAAAGAAACCGCGCGGATCGTTGCTGGTGGGGGCCAGATGGCAGGCGGCCTGCCACCACGGGTCGGTGATCCGGTCCGCGGTCTTGCAAAAAACGTCAAGGGCGGCGCGATGATCATCGGCCGCCCATCCGTTCAAACCGTCGAAACCACAGATATGATATGTCGCCTTGGCCATCCCGCCGCCTGTTGTGTCACTGGGCCGCCAAAAGCCGGCAGATCATTCGCCTGTGGCGACCAGTTTCCAGTTCGGATCGCCCGCATCCATCTTGCGCGCGAATGTCCATGTATCAACCAACCGCTTGATTTCTTTCGTGCTACCCTCGACAACTTCGCCTTCGGCATTTCGCACGACGGATGTCATCTCGCTTTTGAAGCGGACAGAGACATCGCCTTCCTTGGTCGCCTCGTCGAATTCTGCATGGGCCAAAGTCATGTCACTGATCCCGATGAAACTGGCGGTGACAGTCAGGCCCTGACGCTGGCGGTCATCGACGACGCTGGCAAAAGCCTCGTACACATCATGCGAAATGAACGGCACGATACTGTCCAGATCACTATTTTCGAACGCCATCAGGATCATTTCATAGGCCCCGCGCGCGCCACCCAGAAATTCGGTGACGTTGAAATCGGGATCGACGCGTTTCATCGCGGCCAGCGCCTTGGCGGCGGCGGAATCTGCTTCGACGTGGTCTGTGATATCAAGGTCCGGCCCACCTTCGATGACGTCGAAACTGGGCTTGCGGCGGGTGGTGGTTTCCTGCCGGGTCACGGCGGGTTTTTCGAACCCTTCGCGCGTGCCTAGGACACCGCGCAACCGCAGGATCAGGAAAACAGCGATGCCCGCAAGCACCAAAAGCTGAATAATCGGAGAGTTCATCAGGACCTCGTGTCAGAACAAAGCATGGAAACATGCTGCTTGGCTTCTTATGTAGGTCACGGGTGCGGTCAAGTCCACCGTACCACCAACAAGTTGTGAAAGGCCCACGCCATGTGGCTGTTATTTGCATTCATCGCCGTCCCGATGATCGAGATTGCCCTGTTCATTCAGGTCGGTGGCCTGATCGGGGTCTGGTGGACCCTGCTGATCGTGCTGGCGACCGCGCTGGCGGGGTCATATCTGGTGCGCCATCAGGGGCTACGCGAGCTGGGAAACCTGCAACGGTCGTTTTCCGATCTGAAGGACCCGACAGAACCATTGGCAAATGGGGCCATGATCCTGTTCGCGGGGGCGTTGTTGCTGACGCCGGGGTTTTTCACAGATGTAGTCGGCCTGTCCTTGCTGGTGCCTGCGGTGCGGCAGGCGGCATTCCATTGGATCAAGGCGCGCATCAGGTTTGCGAAATTCGAGACCCGCCCGCATTCCGCTGACACGCAGCGGCCCGCCGATACTGTCATTGATGGCGAATTTCAGGAAATTCCACCCGAAAAACACCCAACCCATCCACCCTCGAAATGGACCCGGCATTGAGCCTGCGCGCGGGGGCTGTTAGGAACAGACAACCCAATAGCAACCAAAGCAGGTTTCCATGACTGATACACCCGACAACGCCGCGCCAGCCGCCGGTGCAGCGCCCCAGCCCCAGCAGATCACCAGCCGTGTTCTGGCGCAGTATATCCGCGACATGTCGTTCGAAAACATTCTGGCGCAAAAGGGTGTCAAGGGTGATGCACAGCCCGAAGTGCAGGTGCAGGTCAATCTGGACGCTCGCAAGCGCACGGCGGACCACCAGTTCGAGGTGATCACCAAGCTGAACATCACCAGCAAGACCAAAGCAGCGGGCGAGCCCTTGTTCGTGCTGGAAATCGAATATGCCGGGCTGTTCCACGTCGAAGGCGTGCCAGAAGAACAGATGCATCCCTATCTGCTGATCGAATGCCCACGCATCACCTTCCCGTTCCTGCGCCGCATCGTCAGCGACGTGACCCGCGACGGCGGTTTCCCTGCGCTGAACCTTGAAACGATTGATTTTCTTGCGCTTTACCGTGCCGAATTGGCACGTCGTGCAGAGGCCGACAAGAAGGTCGTCAACTAGGCGCGTTTCCAGACCGCATCGTCGCCCATGGCAGTGACAAAGGCTGTATGGGCGGCGGTTTCTTCGGCCGTTCGGCGCGATGACAAAGGTACGGGACGCGGACCGGCGCGCCATACGGTGCCATCCTGCTGTGTGCTGTCTGCGCTACCTTGGGCCAGTGCGAAATCGGGCTGACGACCACCGATCAGTTCTAGATAAACCTCTGCCAGAATTTCACTGTCGAGCAATGCGCCGTGCAGGGTCCGCGCTGCATTGTCGATGCCAAAGCGGCGGCACAGCGCATCAAGCGAGGCAGGCGACCCTGGAAACTTGCGCCGCGCGATCATTAGCGTATCAACCGCGCGATCTATCGGCAGGGCAGGTTTATGCAGCCAGCCAAGTTCGGCATTCAGAAATTTCATATCAAAGGCGGCGTTGTGGATCACCAGTTTCGCGTCACCGATGAAGGTCAGAAAATCGTCGGCGATATCCTTGAACAGCGGTTTATCGGCCAGAAAATCATCGCCTAGGCCATGCACGGCAAAGGCCTCCGCAGGCATGGTCCGCTGGGGATTGATATATTGGTGATAGGTGCGGCCCGTGGGCATATGGTCGATCAATTCGACAGCGCCGATTTCAACGATGCGGTCGCCTTCGCCGGGTTCAAAGCCGGTGGTTTCGGTGTCCAGAACGATTTCGCGCATGTCTTATCCCGTCAGCTTGCCGATCAGTTCTTGCACGGCGGCGCGGGTGCCGTCCAGCGTCAGCGTCTCGATCACATGATCGGCGCGCGCGCGTTTTTCGGCATCGGGCATCTGGCGTTGCAGGATCTGGTCCAGATGCTGTCGCGTCATGCCCGGACGGGCCAGCACACGGTCGCGTTGCACCGCGGGGGGCACAGTCACGACAAGAACAGAGGACAGCCAGCTATCCGCGCCCGTTTCGTACAGCAACGGAATGTCAAAGACCAAAAGCGGGGCATCATGGTTTGCCACAAAGGCGCGCCGGTCTGCTGCGACCAGCGGGTGAACAATATGTTCTATTTTAGCCAAGGCTGCCGGATCAACCGCGATAATATGTTTCAGTTTATCGCACGACACTGTGCCATCAATGACGGCATCAGGAAAGACATCGCCAAGGAGGGGAACAGCTGCACCGCCCTTTGCATATAGCCTATGCACGGTAGCATCAGCATCCCAGACCGGCACAGCGGCATCGCGGAACATCTGGGCTGTCGTGGATTTGCCCATGCCGATGGACCCGGTGAGGCCCAGGTGATGTGTCATGACAGGATCGCACGGCGCAGGTCAGCGTCAACCTCTGGCCGTTTGCCGAACCAGCGTTCGAAACCTGGAACACCTTGGTGCAACAACATGCCCAGACCATCGACGGTCACGCAGCCTTTTTCAGCGGCGACATCAAGAAATTTGGTGCGCAGCGGCGTATAAACGATATCGGTGACAACAGTGCCGGAGCGCAATCCATCCAGCGGCACGCGGAATTCCTGTCCGCCTTTCATCCCAAGCGACGTGGTGTTCACCACCGTCGCGGCATCTGACAGGACAGAGCCTGCCTGCACCCAATCGACAATCCTGATCCGCGCACCAAAATCTGCGCGCAGGGATTCCGCCTTGGGACGGGTGCGATTGGTCAAGATGATTTCGGGCACGCCAGCCTCGATCAAGGAAACGATCACGGCACGGGCGGCGCCACCGGCACCAAAGACGACGGCAGGGCCTGATTTGGCATCCCAGCCGGGCGCACCCTGACGCAGGTTTTCCAGAAATCCATACCCATCTGTATTGTCAGCGAAAATCCGGCCATCGTCCTTGAAAGTCAATGTATTCGCCGCACCGATCAGCGTGGCGCGGTCGGTCAATTGATCCGCGATCTGCAAGACGGCGACCTTGTGCGGCAGGGTGACGTTCACACCGACGTAACCTTGGGCAGGCAAGGACCGAAGCGTGCGTTCCAGCGCGTCTTCGGTCACTTGCAAGGCGTCATAGCTTCCGTCGATACCATAGCGCCGCAGCCAATGGCCGTGCAGCTTGGGCGAGAGTGAATGGCTGATGGGATTGCCGATTACACCGGCGCGGGGAAAATCTGTCATGTCTGCAATGTTCCGCGAAGCGTCAGATATGACAAGAGTTCAAGCAAGGGCAGGCCAAGAACATTGAAATAATCTCCTTCGATGCGTGTAAAAAGACGCACGCCTTCTTCTTCGAGCTTATAAGCACCGACAGCATGCCGGATACTGTCCCAATTGCGGTCAACATAGGCGGCGAGATAGTCATCGGATGCGTCACGCATGTGAAGGCGCACGGTCCCGACGTGGCGCCAAAGCGGCTTTCCCTCGCCATAGATGACGGCGGCTGACAGCAACTGATGTTTGCGTCCGCGGAGCGCGCGTAGCTGATCCACTGCCTGAGCCTTTGTATCCGGCTTGGTCAGAATTTCCTGATCAAAAGCAAGGATCTGATCACACCCGATGACCAATGCATCGGGGTGTTTTGAGGCGATCTTTTGCGCCTTAAGTTCAGCCAAGGTATCCGCAATGTCGCGCGGTGATGCGTTGTCGGCTTGCAAGGATGCGCGCACGGCGCCTTCGTCTATCCGTGCGATCTGCACGGTGAAGGCTACATCGGCTTGACGGAGCAAGTCTGCACGGATCGCAGAACCTGATGCGAGGATGATCTTGTCTTGCATGTGGATAACCCGATGGAAAACGTGGTCATAATGGGGCCGGAGATGGAGGTTGAAAACCCTGTTACCGCCAAGCTGTGGAAGAACCTAGGCTTGTTCGCGGAACCAGCCAGTCTTTTCCACCGTGGGGAAGTATAAGTGTTGGCTGTGGACGAATCGTTTAGAGAGGAGCTGTCAAGACACATGTCAGGCTGATTCTCCTATGACGTAATTACATTAACTTACTGATTATGAACAATTCTTACAAAGTGTGTATTGTGAACAAAGTTTATTTTCAGGCATGTGATGCTGTTGATAAGTCTGCGGATGAAAAAAGAAGCCACAGAAAAATGATGCACTAAATTCAACATCATCTTTTCTTTCTATCTATATAATTATTTAAGAGGTCTGACTAAATCACAGCGAGTGCCCGATGTCTGACCTGTTCTTCAGCCTGTATCCCTGGATCAAGGCATTACACATCATGGCAGTGATCGCCTGGATGGCGGGGCTTTTTTATTTGCCACGGCTCTATGTGTATCATGCGGAAAGGGCAGCGGTCGGGTCAGAGCTGGATCAGACTTTTCAGGTCATGGAAGAAAAACTTCTGCGTCTGATCATGAACCCCGCGATGATCGTGGCTTGGCTGGCGGGCCTGGTATTGTTGTCCATGGGTGTTTTTGATTGGGGTGCCGGGTGGTCCTGGATCAAGATTGCGGCTGTGCTGGCGATGACGGCGGCGCATGGCTGGATGGCAAAGCGGCGCAAGGAATTTGTGTCGGGCCAGAACACGCGGTCGGGGCGGACGTATCGGTTGTTCAACGAGGTGCCGACGGTTTTGATGGTGGTGATCGTGATCGCTGTGATCGTGCGGCCATTTTGAAGATGCATTGACTCGGGCTGCATCGCCGCTTATCTGACAGCAATGCCCCGTCCGGGACATCGATTTCCCCATCTGTCCCTCTATCGCTGGCGACGCTGCCCGCACTGGAATTTCCCATGCAACAAGACCGTTTGAACCTTGCCGATTTGAAGGCGCAGAGCCCCAAAGACCTTTTGTCGATGGCAGAAGAGCTGGAGATCGAGAACGCATCGACCATGCGCAAGGGCGATATGATGTTCGCGATCCTCAAGGAACGCGCGGATGATGAATGGGTTATCGGCGGCGATGGTGTGCTGGAGGTGTTGCAGGACGGGTTCGGTTTTCTGCGGTCGCCAGAGGCGAATTATCTGCCGGGACCCGATGATATCTATGTCTCGCCCGATATGATCCGGCAGTATTCGTTGCGCACCGGTGACACGGTCGAAGGTGTGATGAAGGAACCCAACGACAACGAGCGGTATTTCGCGCTGACATCGGTGGAACGGATCAATTTTGAAGATCCGGAGAGGGCGCGCCACAAGGTTGCGTTTGATAACCTGACCCCGCTGTACCCCGAAGAACGGTTGACGATGGAGATCGCTGATCCGACGGTCAAGGACAGGTCTGCACGGATCATCGATCTGGTCGCGCCAATCGGGAAAGGGCAGCGGTCGCTGATCGTGGCGCCACCGCGCACCGGTAAGACGGTGCTGTTGCAAAACATCGCCAATTCGATCGAGAAGAACCACCCGGAATGTTACCTGATCGTTTTGCTGATCGATGAGCGTCCTGAAGAGGTGACCGACATGCAGCGGTCGGTCAAAGGCGAGGTCGTATCATCGACCTTTGACGAACCGGCAACGCGCCACGTTGCTGTGGCCGAAATGGTTATCGAGAAGGCCAAACGGTTGGTCGAGCATAAGCGAGATGTCGTGATCCTGCTGGATTCGATCACCCGCCTTGGCCGCGCGTTCAACACGACAGTGCCGTCGTCTGGCAAGGTGCTGACGGGTGGCGTGGATGCCAACGCATTGCAGCGGCCCAAGCGGTTCTTTGGTGCGGCACGCAATATCGAGGAAGGCGGGTCGCTGACCATTATCGCAACGGCGCTGATTGATACCGGCAGCCGGATGGACGAGGTGATTTTCGAAGAATTCAAAGGCACTGGCAATAGCGAGATCGTTCTGGACCGCAAGGTTGCTGATAAGCGCGTGTTCCCGGCGATGGATATTCTCAAGTCCGGTACCCGGAAAGAGGAACTGCTGGTCGAGAAATCGGACCTTGCCAAGACATATGTGCTGCGCCGCATTCTGAACCCGATGGGCACAACGGATGCGATCGAATTCCTGATCGGGAAGTTGAAGCAAACCAAGACGAATTCGGACTTCTTTGATTCGATGAATACTTAACTTATTGTTTTGTGACAATGAGTTAGCGATATGGACACGATTTTCGCACTTGCCACTGCCCGGGGACGGGCGGGTGTTGCTGTCGTTCGCATTTCCGGACCGGAGGCGGGTTTTTCTGCTGCGCGGTTGATGGGTGTTGTGCCGGTGGCACGCGGGTTGCGGGCCTTGCGTGACTCTGCGGGTGATCTTGTCGACGAGGCGCTGGTTTTGAGGTTCGCCTCTGGCCAAAGCTTTACCGGAGAAGATGTGGTTGAGTTGCACTTGCATGGCAGTCCGGCGGTTGTTGCAGCCGTATTGCGGATTCTTGGTGATGATCCCGCGCTGCGGCCGGCAGAGGCAGGCGAATTTACCCGCCGCGCGTTGTCCAATGGGCGGCTGGATTTGGCCCAGGTCGAGGGTTTGGCCGATCTGATTGATGCGGAAACAGAAAGCCAGCGAAGACAGGCAATACGCGTGTTTTCCGGTGCATTGGGCGTGATTGCGGACAGTTGGCGCAAGCGGTTAATCCGCGCGGCGGCCCTGCTTGAAGCGACGATTGATTTCGTGGACGAGGATGTGCCCGTCGATGTTGTGCCAGAGGTGCGCGACCTGTTGCAGGGCGTGCGCAGCGAGATGGCACACGAGGCAGCCGGTGTGCGCATGGCTGAGCGGTTGCGCGACGGGTTCGAGGTGGCGATCATTGGTGCGCCAAATGTCGGAAAATCCACCTTGATGAACCGGTTGGCGCAGCGTGATGTGGCGATTACATCTGACATCGCCGGAACAACGCGTGATGTGATCGAGGTGCGGCTGGATCTTGATGGTATCCCAGTGACGCTGCTGGATACGGCGGGCCTGCGGGATACTGATGATATTGTTGAAAGCCTCGGCGTCGCGCGCGCGCGCGCGCGTGCAAAACAGGCGGATCTGCGGGTTCATATGCTGCTGGATGCGCCGGTACCACCACATGACTTGGCGGCGGGTGATATCTATGTTCAGGCCAAGGCCGATATGGGGATTAGTGGTGGTCTTGCTGTTTCCGGGCTGTCAGGTGCCGGTGTTGATGATCTGATTGCCCTGATCGCAGGGGAATTGGGCAGGCGTGTTGCGTCTGTCGGGCTGGCGATGCGGGAACGGCATCGGCTCGCCCTGCTGCGGGCGGTGACATCACTGGATGATGCCGGTGCGGGGCTGGATGCCGGACACGGTATGCTGGACTTGATCGCCGAGGATCTACGCTCTGCAATCCGCGCAGTGGATAGCCTTGTCGGCCGGGTTGATGTAGAACAGGTGCTGGACGAGATTTTTTCTAGCTTCTGCATCGGTAAATGAGGAGTGTTTCACGTGAAACATCATGACTACGACGTCATCGTTATCGGTGGTGGCCATGCGGGTAGCGAAGCGGCGCATGCCGCCGCGCGGATGGGCGCACGGACCGTGCTGGTCACGTTGACCCGTCGGTCAATCGGGGTCATGTCGTGCAACCCTGCCATTGGTGGGTTGGGCAAGGGGCACCTTGTCCGCGAGATTGATGCGCTTGACGGCGTGATGGGCCATGTTGCTGATCGGGCGGGGATTCAATTCCGCTTGCTGAACCGTAAAAAGGGGCCTGCGGTTCAGGGTCCGCGTGCGCAAACGGATCGGGCGATTTACCGTGACACGATGCAGGCTGTGCTGGCCACGCAGCCCCATCTGACAATTCTGGAAGGTGAAGCTACTGATCTGGTGATGGAGGGTGATCGCGTTGCTGGTATCCACCTGCGCGACGGACAGGTGGTGACGGCGCAAAGCGTGATTCTGACGACGGGCACCTTTTTGCGTGGCGTGATCCATATCGGTGACCTATCCAGGCCGGGTGGGCGCATGGGGGATGACCCGTCTGTGCGTATGGCCGAACGGCTGGACGGATTCGGTTTACCAATGGGGCGGTTGAAAACAGGCACGCCGCCACGGCTGGACGGGCGGACAATCCGTTGGGATGCTTTGGAAAGCCAACCATCTGACGATGATCCCGTGTTGTTTTCCTTCCTGTCTACATCCGTTTTTGCACAGCAGGTCAATTGCGGGATCACCCATACCAACGAACAAACGCACCAGATTATCCGTGATAACCTTGGACGGTCGGCGATGTATGGCGGCCATATAGATGGGGTTGGGCCGCGCTATTGCCCGTCGATCGAGGATAAGGTCGTGCGTTTTGCCGACAAGACATCGCACCAGATTTTTCTGGAACCCGAAGGCTTGAACGATCACACGATATATCCGAACGGCATATCCACATCACTGCCCGAAGATGTGCAGCTGGACTATGTCCGGTCAATCCATGGGTTGGAAGATGCCATGATCCTGCAGCCTGGCTATGCCATCGAATATGATTATGTCGATCCACGCGCCCTGCGTCCGACGCTGGAACTGCGCGATGTGCCAGGCCTGTACCTTGCGGGCCAGATCAATGGCACGACAGGATATGAAGAGGCGGCCGCACAGGGGTTGGTTGCTGGTTTGAATGCTGCTGCAGTGGCGTTCGATAAAGACAGTGTTCTGTTTAGCAGGCGTGAATCCTACATCGGGGTGATGATCGATGATTTGATCACGCGCGGTGTGTCAGAACCATACCGCATGTTCACCTCGCGGGCAGAGTTTCGGCTGTCCCTGCGCGCCGATAATGCCGATCAAAGGTTGACAGGTCGTGGTCGTGACATCGGTTGTATTGGTGACATACGGTGGGCCGCATTCAGCGCCAAGATGGATCAGATCGCAGATGCCAAGATGCGGCTGGGACGAATCGCTTTGTCCGCTCGGGATATTGCCGCGGCAGGGGTGCAACTGAACCCCGATGGGCCGCGCAAAACAGCGTTGGAGGCCTTGGCCCTGGCGGATTTCGGGTTTGCACAATTGACCACTATTGCCCCCGAGACATCCGACATTGCGCTGGATATTCAGGAACAGGTCAAGAAAGACGCACTTTATGCGCATTATATTCTGCGTCAGGAAAAGGATGTTTCTGCCCTCGAACGGGACGAGGCGCAGGTGATTCCCGATGATCTCGATTATGCGGATGTGCGTGGGCTATCGACGGAGTTGGTGACCAAGCTGCAAAAAACCCGCCCCATCTCTATTGCACAGGCAGGCCGCATCGAAGGGATGACCCCTGCTGCCCTGATGCTGTTGATTGGCGCGATAAAGCGGCGCACGCTGGCTGCGACAGGGACCTGACCGTATGGCTGATGTCGGGGGGATGGATGTTTCACGTGAAACAATGGCGGATTTGCAGGCTTTCGCGGCGCTCGTCCTGAAATGGACGCCCAAAATCAACCTGATTAGCGCCAGTTCAGAATCGTTGATCTGGGATCGTCACATTGTCGATTCCATACAGATCTACCGTTTCGCGCCGGATGATGTCCGCCTATGGCTTGATATCGGCAGCGGTGGTGGCTTTCCGGGGATCGTTGCTGCGATTCTTGGTAAGGCCCGCCACCCTGATGCACAGTTCGTTCTGATTGAAAGCGACCAGCGTAAGGTTGTCTTTTTGCGCACCGCGATCAGGGATCTGGGTCTTGCCGCCAGTGTGCATGCCAACCGCATCGAAGACGTGCCGCAAATCGGCGCAGACGTGGTCTCGGCGCGTGCTTTGGGTAGCTTGCCTGTTCTGCTTCCGCTTGTTTCGCGCCATATGAACCCCGCCGGTGTCGCAATCTTGCACAAAGGCCGGCAGGCAAGTGCAGAAATTGACGAAGCGCGTGAAAACTGGCGCTTTGAGCTTGAAGAAAAGCTCAGCTTGACTGATCCTGATGCGCGACTCCTCTTGCTCCAAAGGATACACCGTGCCGCTTGATACCGCGAAAGTTGGCCCAAGAATCATCGCAATCGCCAATCAAAAGGGCGGGGTGGGCAAGACAACCACAACAATCAATCTGGGTGCGGCGCTGGCAGAGCAAAAGAAACGTGTCTTGCTGATCGACCTTGATCCGCAGGGAAACGCTTCGACAGGTCTTGGTATTGCGACGGATCAGCGCAACATCACAACATACGACGTCCTGTCTGGTGATTCGACAGTGTTGGAGGCGACGCAGCCAACAAATGTCGCTGGTTTGATGATCGTGCCGGCCACAACAGACCTGAGCTCTGCCGATATGGAGCTGCTCGACAACAAGAATCGCAGTTTTCTGCTGCGCAATGCGCTCCAATCTGTCACTGGATACGACTACATATTGATTGATTGCCCACCATCCCTCAACATATTGACTGTGAATGCGATGGTGGCTGCGCACTCCATCCTTGTCCCGCTCCAAAGCGAGTTTTTCGCCCTCGAAGGTCTATCGCAACTCATCCTCACAGTTCGCGACGTCCGTCAATCTGCTAACCCTGATCTGCGGATCGAAGGGATCGTGCTGACAATGTACGACGGCCGCAATAACCTGTCGCAGCAGGTCGAACAGGATGCGCGCGAAAACATGGGTGACATGGTGTTCAAAACTGTGATCCCGCGCAACGTCCGCCTCAGCGAGGCGCCATCTTTTGCCATGCCGGTACTGACCTATGATTCGTCATCAAAAGGCAGCATCGCTTACCGCGCATTGGCCCGCGAAGTGATCAAGAAATCAAAGAAACAAAAGGCTTAGCATCATGGCACGCAGCACCAAAAATCCGCGCGGTCTGGGCAGGGGCCTGTCTGCTCTGATGTCCGATGTCGGCCAGCCTGAAACATCGCAGACAAGCGCACCACGACCCGACATGATTGTTCCGGTCGAACGGATTCGTCCGAACCCTGACCAGCCCCGCCGTACCTTCGCCGAAGACGCGTTGCGCGAGTTGGCAGCATCCATCGCGGAAAAAGGTATCATCCAGCCTTTGATCGTGCGCCAGTCCCCTCAGGACCCTGATAGCTATGAAATCGTCGCTGGTGAACGCCGCTGGCGTGCCGCGCAGATGGCCAAGCTGCATGACATTCCGGTGCTGGTGCGCGATTACACCGATACCGAAGTCCTTGAGGTCGCGATTATTGAAAACATCCAGCGCGCCGATCTTAATGCCGTGGACGAGGCTGCCAGCTATCGTCAGTTGATGGAGAAATTCGGCCATACCCAAGACCAGATGGCCACCGCTTTGGGCAAAAGCCGCAGCCATATTGCCAACCTTCTCAGGCTCTTATCCCTGCCGGACGAGGTGCAGGGCTATCTTGTCTCTGGCGCGCTGACGGCTGGTCATGCCCGCACGCTTGTCGGCCATCCGCAGGCTGTGACGCTCGCGCGCGAATATATCCAGCGGAAACTTTCTGTGCGCGAGGCTGAAACCCTTGCCAAAAAAGGCCCTGCGCTGAAACGCCGCTCGGTTCCCGGCGCGCCCGTCCCCAAAGACCCCGATACAATCCAGATCGAAAATGAACTTTCTGCCACCCTGCATATGAAGGTCACGATTGATCACAAGGCGGGGGATGAAGGGGGCAAGATCTCGATCAGTTACAAATCGCTCGATCAACTTGACGATTTGCTTCGCGCCTTGGCCGGGAATTAATCCTCCAGCAAAACCCGCAAGACAGCGTTCAACACAGGCCGGCCCGCCGCTGTTGCGCGCAGCCGGTCTTCTGCAATTTCGATCATGCCCATGCCAGATAAATAACTGATTTTGCCGGACAAAGCAGACATATCCAGCCTCTCCGACAACACGCCTTCAGTCAACCGCATCCCCATCAAAAGGCGTTCCGTCGCCTGTGCCGCATCATCTAGCAGGCTGCGTGTCAGGTCACCATTGCCGGTCTTGCGCACCTGCGACAGCCACGTCAGTGGCGCAAGCGCTGCCTCTTTCGCATAGCGGCGCCCGTCCAGTGTCAGCCGGCCATGCGCCCCCGGACCGATCCCTGCGTAATCGCCATAGCGCCAATAAATCTGGTTATGGATGCTTTCACAACCCGCTCGCGCGTGGTTGGATACTTCATAGCCCGCAAACCCATGCGCTGCGCAAACCTCTTGTGTCAGCGCATACATATCCGCCGCCGCATCATCATCGGGCAGCCCCCGCAGCTTTCCCGCAGCATAGCGATCACCAAAGGCGGTCCCGTCTTCAATCGTCAGCTGATACAGCGACAGATGATCCACGGCGAGGCTCAATGCCTCTGCCAATTCAGCCTCCCACGCAGCCAATGTCTGTCCCTGCCGCGCATAGATCAGATCAAAACTCACCCGATCAAAGACGCCCCGCGCAATTTCAAAAGCCCGCAATGCCTCATCCCGCCCATGCAAGCGCCCCAATGCCTTCAGATCAGGATCATTCAGCGCCTGTATCCCCATAGAGACACGGTTCACCCCCGCCGCGCGATATCCAGCGAACCTATCTGCTTCCACTGATGTCGGGTTTGCCTCCAGCGTGATCTCGATATCATTGGCCATCGGCCACGTCGCGCGCACGCGGGTCAGTACCGCTTCGACGACCGCGGGGTCCATCATGCTCGGTGTGCCGCCGCCAAAGAACACAGACCGCAAGACGCGGCCCTCGGTCTCTTTACCCAACCTACTGATTTCGCTTAGATAAGCAGATTCCCACGCTTTGTGGTCGATCTGCGTCACAACATGCGAGTTGAAATCGCAATAGGGGCATTTGGCCTGACAGAACGGCCAATGGATATAAAGGCCAAAGCCCCCATGTTCCCAATCCTCAGCCAAAACAACCTGCAATCAGTTTGGCAAACGCATCGGCGCGATGGCTGATCTTGTTCTTCTCCCAACGGTCCATTTCCCCGAATGTCTGGATATGGCCCTCCGGCTGAAAGATTGGGTCATAGCCATGCCCCTGATCGCCCCGCATCGGCCAGACGATCTGCCCCGGCATGACACCTTCGAACACCACGTCATGGCCATCCGGCCAAGCCAGCACCAGTGTGCAGCGAAACTGCGCTAGACGCGGGTAGGGGGCTTTTGCCGCTTCCAGCTCCGCCCAGGCCCGTTCCATCGCCATGCCAAAATCGCGCCCTTGCGGTGTTTCGGCCCAATCTGCTGTATAAACGCCCGGTGCGCCGCCCAATCCGTCAATCGTGATCCCGCTGTCATCCGCCAGGGCGGGCAGGCCGGTCGCCTGTGCGGCCGCATGCGCCTTGATCCGCGCATTGCCGACGAATGTCGTCTCGGTCTCTTCCGGTTCCGGCAAGCCGTGATCGGCGTTGCTGGACAGCGTCACGCCAAAGGGCGCCAGCAGATCGGCCATTTCTTCCAGCTTGCCCTTGTTATGGGTCGCGACCAACAGACGGTCGCCCGCAAACCTGCGCATCAGCGTACCGCGGCCAGTTGTAGGGCCGCCAGCTCCGCCACGCCCTTTTCCGCCAAGCCCAGCAACCCGTCCATCTGCGCACGGCTAAAGGTCGCGCCCTCTGCTGACATCTGCACCTCGACCAACCGCCCGCCGGTCATGACGAAATTTCCGTCAACCCCAGCTTCGCTGTCTTCGGGATAATCGAGGTCCAGCACTTCTTGCCCCGCATAGATCCCGCAGGAAATCGCAGCCACCGGATCGACCAGCGGATCGCTGATGATTTGCCCCGTTTTCATCAGCTTCAGCACTGCCAGTTTCAGCGCGACCCAACCACCGGTGATCGACGCACAACGCGTGCCACCATCCGCCTGAATGACATCGCAATCTACGATGATTTGCCGTTCACCCAAGGCCACACGGTCCACACCGGCGCGCAGCGACCGCCCGATCAGGCGCTGTATTTCTTGCGTGCGGCCAGACTGGCCCTCTTTGGCTTCGCGCCGCATCCGTGTATTCGTCGCGCGTGGCAGCATCCCGTATTCCGCCGTCACCCAGCCAAGGCCGGAGTTCTTCAGGAAAGGCGGCACGCGGTCGTCGATCGTCGCGGTACACAGCACATGGGTATTGCCGCATTTGATCAGGCAGGACCCTTCCGCATGCATCGTGACATTGGTCTCGATTGTCACGTTGCGCATTTCGTTGATCTGACGGCCGGATGGACGCATGGGAATACTCCTGTTGCTTGCCGTGCGGGCATAGTATGCCCACATCTGAAATCCAACCCCGATTGACGGATCGCGCAACTTGGCCTTTACTGCCTGCGCCCTGAAAGAGGACAACGTGCCAGACCAGACCCCAGACATTGCCCAGATGAACGACCGTTCGCGCGAAGTGTTTCGCCGCGTCGTCGAAGGCTATCTGGAAAGCGGGGCGCCTGTCGGGTCCCGCAGCCTGACCCGCACCCTGTCCGAAAAGGTCAGCGCCGCGACAATCCGCAACGTGATGCAAGACCTTGAATATCTTGGACTTTTGGGTAGCCCCCATATCAGCGCAGGTCGCGTGCCGACGCAACTTGGCCTGCGGATGTTCGTCGATGGTTTGCTGGAAATCGGCGATCTGGATGGCAAGGACCGCCAAGCCATCGACCAGACGATGCAATCTGCCGACAGCGATGTCGCCACCATGCTGGATCAGGTCGGGCAGGCGTTGTCGGGTGTGACACATGGCGCCAGCCTTGTGCTGACCCCGAAACACGAGGCCGCAATCAAGCATATCGAATTCGTGTCCCTCAACAAGGACCGCGCGCTGGTCGTTCTGGTCTTTGCCGATGGCCATGTCGAAAATCGGATTTTCACGCCACCCCCCGGCCAGACCCCGTCGTCGATGCGCGAGGCCGCGAATTTTCTGAATGCCATCGCTGAAGGCCATACCCTGTCCGAACTGGGGCAGGTGATCGCGCGTGAAATCAAGGCCCGCCGCCGCGAGATTGACACACTTGCCGCCGAACTGGTCCAAAGCGGCCTTGCACTATGGCAAAACGAAGGCGAATCCACTGAACGCCTGATCGTGCGCGGGCGCGGCAACCTATTGACTGACAACGAAAACGAAGGCGATCTGGAACGCATCCGATCCCTGTTCGATGATCTGGAACGCAAACGCGACATCGCGCAGTTTCTGGATCTGGCGCAGGATGGCGACGGCGTACGGATTTTTATCGGGTCCGAGAACAAATTGTTCTCTTTGACGGGTTCATCTCTGGTCGTTTCCCCTTATATGAACGCCGACCGCAAGATCATTGGCGCCGTGGGCGTCATTGGCCCGACTCGGCTGAACTATGGCCGGATCGTGCCAATCGTGAATTATACTGCACAGTTGGTGGGCAAAATGATTGCCGACCGCTCCTGAAGGAAGACAGACATGGCCGACAAAGACGCCGCATACCAAAGCCTCGATGAAATGGCCGCCGAAGGCGATATGATGGATCAAGCCTCCGAGGCTGGCATCGAAGAGTTAGAAGCGCTGCGCGCCGAACGTGACGAATTCCGTGATAAATTCATGCGCGCGCTGGCTGACGCGGAAAACACCCGCAAACGCGCAGACCGTGACCGGCGCGAGGCTGAAAACTATGGCAGCGCCCGTTTCGCCCGCGACATGCTGCCGATCTACGACAACCTGCGCCGCGCGCTGATGTCCGCCGACGAGGCCGAGCAGGACATCAACAAGGCCCTGCTGGAAGGTGTTGAACTCACGATGCGCGAGTTGATTTCCGTGTTCAAGAAACACGGCATCGACCCGATCGTGCCGCAGGTCGGTGACCGCTTTGATCCGCAATTGCATCAGGCCATGTTCGAGGCTCCGTTGCCCGGCACCAAGGCCGGCGACATCATTCAGGTCGCTGCCGAAGGGTTCATGCTGCACGACCGCCTGCTGCGCCCTGCACAAGTCGGCGTGTCATCGACGCCAGCATCGTAGGCCGGGGTTTTACCCCGGCTCTACCATCCCCCGCAGCTCATAAATCAGCGCCAACGCCTCTTTCGGTGTTAGCTCATCCGGCAGCACCGCCTTCAGCCGTGCCTCAACCTCGGATACCTGCTGTTTCACGGGTGGTGGCGCAGGCATCGCCGCAAACAACGGCAGATCGTCCACGAACGCCTTGCGCCCGCCCTCCCGTTCGCCTTTTTCCAATGCTTCCAGCACCACCTTGGCGCGGTCCACCACGACTTGCGGCAACCCGGCCAGTCTTGCCACCTGCACCCCGTAACTGCGGTCGGCGGTGCCGCGTTTCACCTCGTGCAGGAAAATCACGTCGCCGTCCCATTCCTTGACCGTGACGGTGGCGTTTTCCACGCCGTCCAGCTTGGCTGACAGCGCTGACATCTCGTGGTAATGCGTGGCGAACAACGCGCGGCAGCGGTTCACATCATGCAGATGTTCCAGCGTCGCCCAGGCGATGGATAACCCGTCATAGGTCGCCGTGCCGCGCCCGATTTCATCAAGGATCACCAGCGCGCGGTCATCCGCTTGGTTCAGGATCGCCGCCGTTTCGACCATTTCCACCATAAAGGTGGACCGCCCGCGCGCCAGATCATCCGATGCGCCAACACGGCTGAAAATCTGGCTGACAATGCCGATATGCGCGGCAGTGGCAGGCACAAACCCCCCCATCTGCGCCAAAATCGCCAAAAGCGCATTCTGCCTTAGAAAGGTCGATTTCCCCGCCATGTTCGGGCCTGTCAGCAACCAGACCCGTGCATCGCTGAGCGTGCAATCATTGGCGACAAAGGGCGCGCCCTGCTTTTGCAGCGCCATTTCCACCACCGGATGTCGCCCGCCGGTGATCGCAAAGGCGCGGCTGTCGTCCAGCTTTGGCCGCACCCAGTTTTCAGTGCGCGCCAGATGCGCAAGCGCCGTTGCCAGATCAACCTCGGCCAGCGCGCGGGCCAGCGCACCAAGTGGGCCTGCCTGCGCCAGAATGGCGTCTTTCAGGCTGGAATAGAGCCGCTTTTCAATCTCGAGCGCATGCCCGCCCGCGTTCAGGATGCGGGTTTCGATCTCGGACAGTTCGACCGTCGTGAAACGCACTTGGTTGGCAGTGGTCTGTCGGTGGATGAAGCTGTCGTTCAGCGGTGGGGCCAGCATCTTTTCCGCATGGGTCGCGGTTGTCTCGATAAAATAGCCCAGCACATTGTTATGCTTGATCTTGAGCGAGGTGATCCCTGTCTGCGCGATGAAATCGGCTTGCATGCCTGCGATCACGGACCGGCCTTCGTCGCGCAGCTTGCGCGCCTCGTCCAGTTCCGCGTCATAACCTGCGGCGATAAACCCGCCATCGCGTGCCAGCAGTGGCGGTTCGGCGATCAAGGCGGCATCTAGAAGCGCGACCAGCACGTCATGCCCTGCCAGATCACGCGCCACATCGGCCAGCAGCGGTGGCATGTTATGATGCACTGGCAGTCGCGCCGCCTGTGCCATCGTGTTGCGGATCGCCGCCATGTCGCGCGGCCCGCCACGGTCCAGCGCCAAGCGCGACAACGCGCGGTCCAAATCATGGGTGCCGCGCAAGGCGTCGCGGATATCATCACACAGCCGTGTTTGATCCAGCATAAAGGCCACCGCATCCTGCCGCGCGGTAATGATCGCCAGATCGCAGCTGGGCGATGCCAGCCGCCGTTCCAACAGCCGCGCGCCGCCCGCCGTCACCGTCCGGTCGATACAGGCCAGCAGCGACCCCTGCCGCCCGCCGGCCAGCGCATGGGTCAATTCCAGCGACCGCCGTGTCGCGGCGTCGATCTGCATCGCAGATTTCTGGGTTTCGCGCACAGGCGGGCGCAGCAGCGGCAGGTTGCCGCGCTGGGTGATGTCCAGATATTCCGCCACGGCGGACATCGCCGCAATCTCGGCACGTTCGAACGCACCGAAGGCGTCCAGCGATCCCACCTTGAACAGGGCACTCAGCCGCTTTTCCCCGGCGGTGCTGTCAAAGGCCGCCGCGCCCAAGGTTGTCAGTACAGCGCCTGATTCAGACACTAATCCAGCCCAATCGCCCTGCGCGCTGTCCACAACGATCACTTCGCGCGGGGTCAGGCTCGCCAGTTCCGGCCCCAGTTTCGCCCCCGCGCAGGGCATCACATGAAACGCCCCCGTCGAGATATCGACCCAAGCCAGCGCGCCTTGATCACGCACAACATGAAACGCCGCCAGATAATTGTGCCGCCGTGCATCCAGCAGGGAATCTTCGGTCAATGTCCCGGGGGTAACAAGGCGCACGACCTCGCGCCGGACCACAGACTTGTGGCCGCGTTTCTTGGCCTCGGCCGGGCTTTCCATCTGTTCGCAGACGGCGACACGAAACCCCTTGCGGATCAGCGTCAGAAAATACCCTTCGGCGGCGTGATGCGGCACGCCACACATCGGGATGTCCTCATCCTCATGCTTGCCGCGTTTGGTCAGCGCGATATCCAGCGCTTCTGCGGCGGCGACGGCATCGTCGAAAAACATCTCGTAGAAATCGCCCATGCGATAGAACAGCAAGGCATCAGGATGCTGCGCCTTGATTTCCAGATATTGGGCCATCATGGGTGTGGCTGTCGTGTTCATCTTGCCCCCGCGCACCGTCGTTGCACAGTATCCAGCAGACCATGGCGGCGAAACCCCGAAATGTATCCGTTGCGGGTGTCGGGCGGAACCCGCTATGAATGGCGGGCAGAGGGGGAACCACATGGCCAAGAACAAACTGACCCGCGAAGATGCGTTGCAATTCCACATGCAGCCGACACCGGGCAAATGGGAAATTCAGGCCACCGTGCCGATGACAACGCAGCGCGACCTGTCGTTGGCCTATTCCCCCGGCGTGGCGATCCCGTGCGAGGAAATCTTTGCCGACCCCGCCACCGCCTATGATTATACCAACAAGGGCAATCTGGTCGCCGTGATCTCGAACGGTACGGCTGTGCTGGGCCTGGGCAATCTGGGCGCGCTGGCGTCTAAGCCGGTCATGGAAGGCAAATCAGTTCTGTTCAAACGGTTCGCGGACGTCAATTCCATTGATATCGAACTGGACACCGAAGACCCCGACGCGTTCTGCAACGCTGTGCGTCTGATGGGCCCGACCTTTGGAGGGATCAATCTAGAGGATATCAAGGCCCCCGAATGTTTCATCATCGAACAGCGGCTGAAGGAAGAAATGGACATTCCGGTGTTCCATGACGACCAGCACGGCACGGCGGTGATCTGTGCTGCGGGTCTTTTGAATGCGCTCTACCTGTCGGGCAAAAAGATCGAAGATGTCAAAATCGTGCTGAATGGTGCGGGGGCGGCGGGGATCGCTTGTCTGGAACTGCTCAAATCTATGGGCGCGCGGCATGACAACTGCATCATGGCCGACACCAAGGGCGTGATCTATCAAGGCCGTACCGAAGGCATGAACCAGTGGAAATCTGCCCATGCCGTGGTCACTGATGCCCGCAGCCTTGCTGATGCGATGAAAGATGCCGATGTCTTTCTTGGCGTCAGCGCCAAAGGTGCCGTCACGCAGGACATGGTCGCCAGCATGGCCCCGAATCCCGTGATTTTTGCCATGGCAAATCCCGATCCTGAAATCACACCCGAGGAGGCGCACGCTGTGCGCCCTGATGCCATCGTCGCCACGGGCCGCAGCGATTACCCCAATCAGGTCAACAACGTGCTGGGCTTTCCCTATCTGTTTCGTGGCGCGCTGGATATCCACGCGCGCGCTATCAATGACGAGATGAAGATCGCCTGCGCCGAAGCTTTGGCCGCATTGGCGCGCGAGGATGTGCCGGACGAAGTCGCCATGGCCTATGGCAAGAAACTGTCGTTCGGGCGCGATTACATCATCCCCACACCGTTTGACCCCCGTCTGATCCACCGGATTCCAACTGCCGTGGCGCGGGCTGGCATGAAAACCGGCGTCGCGCGGCGGCCCATCGTGGATATGGACGCCTATGAGCTTTCGTTGAAATCCCGCATGGACCCGACAGCATCAATCCTGCGCAGCCTGAACGCGCGGGCGCGTGCCGCACAATCGACGGTGGTTTTTGCCGAAGGTGATGATCCGCGCGTGTTGCGCGCCGCCGTGCTGTACCAGCGCGCGGGCATGGGCAAGGCGCTTGTCGTGGGCCGGTCAGACGACGTGCGCGCCAAGCTGACCGCCGAAGGTCTGGCCGAGGCTGTCGATGAAATCGAGGTGGTGAACGCCGCCAACACCACCCATCTGGAAACCTACAAGGCGTTTCTTTACAAACGCCTGCAGCGTAACGGGTTCGATGCGCAGGACATCCACAGGCTTGCCGCGCGCGACCGGCATGTGTTTGCCGCGCTGATGCTGGCGCATGGGCATGCCGATGGCATGGTAACTGGGGCAACCCGCAAATCGGCGCATGTGCTGGAACTGATCAACCATGTTTTCGACGCACAGCCGCATGATGGCGCGGTCGGTGTGACCGCCGTGCTGCACAAAGGACGGATCGTGCTGATCACCGACACGCTGGTGCATGAATGGCCTGATGAAAACGATCTGGCCGATATTGCCGAACGCGGCGCATCTGTCGCGCGCGATTTGGGGTTGGAACCGCGCGTGGCGTTTCTGTCATTTTCCACCTTTGGGTCGCCCGTGTCAGAACGCGCCGAAAAGATGCGCAAGGCTCCCATTGTGCTGGACAACCGCCGCGTCGATTTCGAATACGAAGGCGAAATGACCGTGGATGTTGCGCTGAACCCGCGTGCGCAGGAAAACTACCCGTTTTCGCGCCTGACTGGCCCTGCCAATGTGCTGGTGGTGCCTGCGCGGCATTCTGCGTCGATTTCCGTAAAATTGATGCAGGAAATGGCGGGAGCCACCGTGATCGGCCCGATCCTGTCGGGCGTGGGCAAGCCGGTACAGATCTGTTCCACGGTGTCCACTGTGAACGATATTTTGAACATGGCGGTGATTGCCGCCTGCGGGATTGATTGATGGCCATCTGGAACCTTGGGTCGATCAATGCCGATGTCGTCTATGCCGTCCCGCATATTCCTGCCCCCGGCGAGACGCTCAGCACGACAGGCCGCCGGATGTTCCTTGGCGGCAAGGGTGCGAATATGTCCGTCGCCGCCGCCCGCGCCGCGGCGCGCGTGCATCACATCGGTGCGGTGGGAAATGACGGGCTATGGGCGGCAGAACGCCTGCTGGAATACGGCGTGGATACCCGTAATATCGTTGTGTTAGACACTGAAACTGCCCAAGCGATCATCATGGTGGACCCTGCGGGAGAAAACGCGATCCTGCTGCATCCCGGCGCGAATGCCGAAATCCCGCAGACCACCTTGCAAAACGCGATGGCCGAGGCGCAGACCGGTGACTGGCTGGTGATCCAGAACGAAACCAACCTGCAACGGACTGCCGCCAGTCTGGGCCGCAAGATGGGGTTGCGCGTTGCCTATGCCGCCGCTCCCTTTGATGCGGACCGGGTGATGGCCGTGCTACCCTACCTTGATTTTCTGATCCTGAACGCCGTCGAGGCCGACCAGCTGCGCCAAGCCACGGGCAAGACGCCCGCCGATCTGGACGTGGCCGATGTGATTGTGACCTTGGGCGCCGCTGGGGCGGACTGGTACGGCACTGCTGGCCACCAGCATTTCCCCGCGATCAAGGTTGATCCTATCGATACCACGGGCGCGGGCGATACGTTCACCGGCTATGTTCTGGCAGGTTTGGATCGCGGCATGCCAATGGCGCAGGCGATCGGGCAGGCGATGCGTGCGGCTGCCTTGATGGTCATGCGCCACGGCACCGCCGATGTGATCCCTGATCTGTCCGAGGTGCAGGCATTCCAATCCAGAGGTTGAACCATGTCCGACGTCACCACCCACCAAGCCGAACAAGACACCCGCAACGACGCGATCCTGATCTATGTCGATGGACGGATCGTGCCCAAGGCGCAGGCGGTTATCAGTGTCTATGATAGCGGTTTCATGCTGGGCGATGGTGTGTGGGAAGGGCTGCGGCTGTATGATGGAAAATGGGCCTTTTTGGACGACCATATCGACCGCCTTTTTGAGGCCGCGAAAGCCATTGATCTGGACATCGGGTTGGATAGGAACGGTGTCATTTCCGCTTTGTTAGACACACAAAAAGCCAATCGCATGACCACAGACGCCCATGCGCGCATGATGGTTACGCGCGGGGTAAAAACGCGGCCTTTCCAGCATCCGAACCTGTCGCAGCAGGGGCCGACTTTTGTCATCATCATGGAACATTCCAAGCCCAAGATCCCGCGCCCGATCACGCTGGCCACTGTCCCGCATATGCGCGGTTTGCCGATGACGCAGGACCCCAAGCTGAACAGCCATTCCAAGCTGAATTGCATCCTTGCCTGTATCGCCGCGCAAAAGGCCGGCGCGGACGAGGCGCTGATGCTCGATGTGCATGGCTTCGTGAACACGACCAATGCCTGCAATTTCTTTATTGTGAAAAAGGGGCAGGTCTGGACTAGCACGGGCGACTATTGCATGAACGGCATCACCCGCCAAAAGGTCATCGACCTGTGCCGCGCCAATGACATCCCCGTATTTGAACGCAATTTCAGCCTTGTTGACACCTATAGCGCGGAAGAGGCGTTTCTGACCGGCACATTCGGCGCGCAAACCCCTGTCAGCACGGTTGACGGGCGTTTGATCGGGACCGGCGATCTTGGCCCCGTCACCGCCCGCCTGCGCGCCCTTTACAAAGATTTGGTCGCCGCATCATGAGGATCGCCATGTGGTCCGGCCCGCGGAACTTGTCGACTGCGATGATGTATGCCTTTGGCAACCGCGCCGATTGCGCGATCTGGGACGAACCCTTCTATGCGCCCTATCTGGCGGCGACGGGGGCCGACCATCCGATGAAGGACGCAATCATCGCGGCGCATGAAGCCGACCCCACCGTGGTGGCGCGGCGGTGTTTAGACACTATTCCGGCCCAAAAGCCGCATTTCTACATGAAACATATGCCGCATCACATGATCGCAGGCTTTCCGCTGGACTGGGCGGCGGATTGTGTGAACGTGCATTTGATCCGCCATCCCGCGCGTGTGATTGCCAGCTATGGCGTCAAGATGGATCACATGACGCTGGAGGATGTCGGCTACCCTCAGCAAGCCGCGCTTTATGTCAGACTGGGTGGCGTGGTGGTCGACAGCGCCGATATCCGTGCCGATCCCGAAGCGATGCTGCGTAAACTCTGTGCTGCCATTGATCTGGATTTCGATCCCGCCATGCTGCATTGGCCCGCAGGCCCGAGGGCCGAGGATGGAATCTGGGCCAGCCACTGGTACAGTGCTGTACATCAAAGCACCGGTTTTGCAGGGGCGGAGGGCGCTTTGCCTGACCTTTCCAGTGATGCCGCTGATCTGGCAAACGCGGCCATGCCTTTCTATGAAAGACTGGCCGCGATAAAGATTACCCTTTGATCCGCCGTGCGCGTGCGGCCAGCAATTTCAGGCGCAATGCATTCAACTGAATGAACCCTTGCGCATCTTTTTGGTCATAGGCGCCAGCGTCATCTTCGAACGTAACATGGGCTTCGGAATACAGCGAATGATCCGACCAGCGCGCAACCGTATTGGCTGATCCCTTGTACAGCTTCACCCGCACGGTGCCACTGACGTGTTCTTGGCTTTTGTCGATCAAAGCTTGCAGCATCTCTCGTTCGGGGCTGAACCAGAATCCGTTATAGATCAGTTCGGCATAGCGCGGCATGATGCTGTCTTTCAGATGGCCAGCACCTGAATCCAGCGTGATCTGTTCGATGCCGCGATGCGCCTCGAGCAGGATCGTGCCGCCCGGCGTTTCATAGATGCCGCGCGATTTCATGCCGACAAAGCGGTTTTCCACCAGATCAAGGCGACCCACACCATGTTTGCCGCCCAGTTCGTTCAGCTTGGTCAGGATTGTGGCGGGCGACATCGCCTCACCATTGATAGCCACCGCATCGCCACGTTCAAAGGTGATCTCCACCATTTCGGGCGTATCGGGCGCATCTTCGGGTGCGACGGTGCGCTGATAGACATAATCGGGGGCCTCTTGCCCTGGGTTCTCCAGCACCTTGCCTTCGGATGACGTGTGCAGCAGGTTCGCATCCACGCTGAACGGCGCATCGCCGCGTTTGTCCTTGGCGACGGGAATCTGGTTGGCTTCGGCAAATTCCAGCAGCTTGGTGCGGCTGGTCAGATCCCATTCGCGCCATGGCGCGATCACCTTGATATCGGGGTTCAGCGCATAGGCGGCCAACTCGAAACGGACCTGATCGTTGCCCTTGCCGGTTGCACCGTGGGCCACAGCATCGGCGCCTTCGATGGCGGCGATTTCGACCAGACGTTTGGAGATCAGCGGGCGGGCGATGGATGTGCCCAGCAGATAAAGCCCCTCGTACAGCGCATTGGCGCGGAACATCGGGAAGACGAAATCGCGCACGAATTCTTCGCGCAGGTCCTCGATATAGATGGATTTGGCACCCATCATTTCGGCCTTGGCGCGGGCGGGTTCCAGTTCTTCGCCCTGACCCAGATCGGCGGTGAAGGTCACGACTTCGCAGCCATATTCGGTCTGCAGCCATTTGAGGATGATGGATGTATCAAGGCCACCGGAATAGGCCAGAACAACTTTTTTAGGGGCGGTCATGCAAGCAGCCTTTGCGTCAATATGTCTGGCTTCGCGCGATAGCGGGTTTCGTGCCGATGGGCAAGGATGCGCCCCGTTCCTCCTGCGTCTGCGACGCAGAAGGGCCTCCGGCGGGGATATTTGGGCTCGGAAGAAATGCGGCGTTCTGCATTTGAATAAGAACTGCGCGACTTGTGGACCATTTCTTCCATCTTCCGAGAAGAAAATATCCCCGCCGGAGGCTCCGAGATATCCCGCGCCACGGTGTTCTGTGCAGTGTGCCTAGGCGTGCCGCGCCACAAATGCGGCATCGCCGTCATTGGACAATTCCGACAGTGCCTCGGTCGGGGACATCCAGATCGCCAGATGCCCCGGTTCGCGCGGCGGGCCATGTGGGCGGACGGGCTGGGCCAGATAGATATGGCACAGCTTTTCCGCCCAAAGGTCGTATTCCGGCATGAATGTGAACCGACGGAACGTGCCCAGCTTGCGGGGGGCGGCGATCCGGTATCCGGTTTCCTCGAATACCTCGCGGTGCAGCGCGCGCAGCGGGCTTTCGCCGGGGTCGATGCCGCCGCCGGGCAGTTGCACCTCGAAATGTGGGTCGCCCTGATAGGTCAGCAACAGCTTGCCGCCGCGCGGCAGGATTGCATAAACTCCCGCGCGCGTCGTGTAGCGCTGACCTGCTTTCGGGACCGTGCCATACCGTTTGATCATAGCTTGCCTCTTGGACGCCGGGTTGCCCCGCCTATATAGGCGCGGTATGCCAATTCCTGACATGTAAGGAAAGCCCATGAGCCTCAGCGCCAAAATCGCTTGGGACGATACCGTCCTGCCGTTCCAACTTGACGCATCCGACATCCGTGGTCGGGTCGCCCGCCTTGATGGCGTGCTGGAACAGGTGTTGAAACAGCACGATTATCCCCCCGTGATCGAGGCTTTGGTCGCCGAAATGGCGCTGCTGACCGCGCTGATCGGGCAGACGATGAAACTGCGCTGGAAACTGTCCTTGCAGGTGCGCGGGTCCGGCGCGGCACGGTTGATCGCCACGGATTACTATGGCCCGACCGATGATGGCCAGCCTGCGCGCATCCGCGCCTATGCGTCCTATGATGCGGATCGGTTGAATCATCATGCGGAACCGTTCAGCCATGTCGGCAACGGCTATTTCGCGATTCTGGTCGATCAGGGCGAAGGCACGACGCCATATCAGGGGATCACGCCTTTGGCTGGCGGGTCGTTGTCGGCTTGTGCACAGACCTATTTTGCGCAATCCGAACAGATCCCGACCCGTTTCGCGCTGACCTATGGACGCAGCCAGACCCCCGGCGAGGCCGCACATTGGCGCGCTGGTGGCGTGATGTTGCAGCACATGCCCAAGGCATCGCCCTTTGCCAGCGGCGAAGGCGGGTCGGGCGAACAGGGCTTGCTGGACGCAGTCGATCTTTTGTCTGATGACGAAGGCGAAAACTGGACCCGCGCGAATATCTTGCTGGATACTGTTGATGATCTTGAACTGATCGGGCCAATTGTCACGCCGACCGACCTGCTCGTGCGCCTTTTCCATGAGGAAGGTCCACGTGTCTATGACGCCCAGCCCATCACCTTTGGCTGCACCTGTTCTGAAGACCGGGTGCGCCAAAGCCTGTCGATCTATTCGGCCAAGGATATCAGAACGATGACCACGGACGAAGGCACGGTCACTGCAGATTGTCAGTTTTGCGGGGCGCATTATGTCTTTTCGCCGGAAACCCTTGGCTTTGAAGCCAAGGATGCAAGTGTCTGACCTGCATCAGCGCCTGACGGATGCGCTGTCCCGCGAGGGGCGCGCATCCAGTGATTTTGACCTCAATCTCGATATCGCGCTGCCGCAGGTGCAATTGACGCCCGCGGCGGTGCTGTTTGCCGTGCGGGCAGAGACGGAAACAGTGATCCTGACCAAGCGGTCGGCGCGGTTGAAACACCACCCCGGACAGATTGCCTTTGCCGGTGGCAAGCAGGATGCGGGGGATCTGACCCTGACCGCCGCTGCCCTGCGTGAAGCGCATGAGGAAATCGGCCTGTTGCCCGATCAGGTCGATGTGCTGGGTGTGTTGCCGCCGCACCAGACGGTGACAGGCTATCTGATCACGCCTGTTCTGGCTATGGTTCACGGCCCTTTTGATGCCACGCCAGAGGCGAGTGAGGTCAGCGAGGTTTTCGAGGTCCCCTTGGCCCATCTGACAAATCCTGCGCAGTACCGCACCGAAGGTCGCCATTGGCAGGGCCGCAAGCGGCTGTATTACACCGTGCCATATGGGCCCTATTACATCTGGGGTGCCACGGCGCGCATCCTGCGTGCCTTTGCGGACCGCGTGTCATGACACGCTTCACGGGCGCATGGCTGACCGATCCTGCCGCGCAACAGGTCTGTCGCGTGTTGACGGATGCGGGTCATCAGGCGTGGTTCGTTGGCGGTTGCGTGCGCAACGCGCTGCTGGGCGCACCTGTCGCCGATCTGGACCTGACGACGGATGCACGGCCTGATGTTGTCATACAGCTGGCCACGGCGGCGGGGCTGAAGGTGATCCCGACCGGAATAGACCATGGAACAGTCACTGTGATTGTCAAAAATACCCCTTTCGAGGTCACGACCTTTCGCCGCGATGTGGCCACGGATGGCAGGCGCGCTGTCGTCGCCTTTGCCAATACGATGGTCGAGGATGCCCGCCGCCGCGATTTCACGATGAACGCGCTTTATGCGGGACCGGATGGTGTGGTCGTCGATCCTTTGGGCGGATTGCCTGATTTGTTCGCCCGCCGCGTCCGGTTCATCGAAGATGCCTATCAGCGGATCAGGGAAGACTATCTGCGTATCCTGCGGTTTTTCCGGTTCCATGCGTGGTACGGGGCAGATGGCCTTGATGCCGATGCGCTGGCCGCCTGTGCTGCCAATATCGACGGGCTGGCCAGCCTGTCGCGCGAACGGGTCACGGCAGAGCTGTTCAAACTGCTGGCGGCCCCTGATCCGGCCCCTGCTGTGGCGTCGATGGCGGCGGCGGGTGTTTTGGCGCAGATATTGCCGGGGGCTGATGCGGCACCGCTTGCTGTTCTGGTCCATATCGAAGGCGCCGCAAGCCTGCCGCCATCGCCTGTTCGCCGTCTGGGTGCGCTGGGCGGTTATCCGGCAAGGGCGCTGCGCCTGTCCAGACGGGATGCGCTGGCGCTGGAGCATATGCGATCTGATCTGCCCTTACCGGAGCTTGCCTATCGCCACGGGGCTGAGGCCGCGATCAACCAGGCCGCGATCACGGCGGCCGTTCTGGGGCATGAAATAGACACTAACATTAAAAAAAGCGCACAATTCGCAGCCAGCCAGACCTTTCCGATGCAAGCCGCAGACCTGATGCCAGACCTGCAAGGGCCAGCACTGGGCCGGGCGATGAAAGAGGCCGAGGCAGCCTGGATCGCGTCAGGTTTCACGCTGACAAAAACTGAATTACTCCTGCGGTTGCGCGGATAGTTTTCCTTTCGCGCAAAGACCTGTATCAGGGGCATCTACATCCCAAGGCAGATATCATGTTCCGGTTTTTCGAAGAACTGGTCGATCCCTATACCCCGTATCAGGAGACCGACACGCCGCCCAAGCGGCTTTTCCCGTTCCTGCGCGCCTATGCAGAACCGTTCCGCGCGGTTTTCTGGGTCACGGGGGCGCTTTCGGTCATCGTGGCGGCGGTGGAAATCTGGTTGATTTCCTATCTTGGGCGACTGATCGACATCCTGCAAAGCGGCACCCCGTCCGAGGTTTGGGCGGATAGCGGCACCGAATTAATCCTTGTCGCGCTCTTCATCCTGACGCTGCGGCCTGCGGTGCATGTGTTGCAGGTGATGCTGCTGAACAACACAATCCTGCCGAATTTTGGCACATTGGTGCGTTGGCGCGCGCATCGCCATGTGCTGCGCCAGTCCGTCGGTTGGTTCGAGGATGATTTTGCAGGCCGCATCGCCAACCGGATCATGCAGACCCCGCCCGCTGCGGGCGAGGTCGTGTTCCAGTTGTTCGATGCGATCACCTTTGCCATCGCCTATATCATCGGGGCGATCATCCTGTTGGGCGATGCCGATATGCGGCTGATCCTGCCTTTGCTGGTCTGGCTGATTCCCTATCTGTTCCTGTTGGCTTGGGTCGTGCGCCGGATCGGCCCCGCATCCGAGGCATCGTCGAACGCGCGCAGCGTGGTCACGGGGCGTGTCGTAGACAGCTATACCAATATCCATTCGGTCAAGATGTTCGCGCATCACGACAGCGAGATCGCCTATGCCAAGGACGCGATCGAAAACGCGCGCCGGACGTTTCAGCATGAAATGCGGCTTTATACGTTGATGAATGTGGTGCTGATGGTGCTGAACGGCGTGTTGATCGTGGGTGTCGTTGGCTGGGCGATCTGGTTGTGGGGGGGTGGCACGGCCACGTTGGGTGTGGTTGCGGTGGCGACATCGCTGACCCTGCGGCTGAATGCGATGTCGGGCTGGATCATGTGGGCGATCAGCAACTTTTTCCGCGAACTTGGCGTGGTGGCCGAAGGGATGCAGACCATCGCGCAGCCCGTCACACTACTGGACCGGACCTGCAATGAATTGCAGGTGACGGGTGGCGTTGTGACGATCAGCGATCTGTCGCATCACTACGGGCGTGCCAAGGGGGGGCTGGACCGGATCAATCTGCAGATTGCATCGGGTGAAAAGGTCGGGCTGGTGGGCCAGTCTGGCGCGGGCAAATCGACCTTGGTCAAGCTGTTGTTGCGGTTCTACGACATCGAACAGGGCAGCATCGCCATCGACGGGCAGGACATCGCGAATGTCACGCAAGACAGCCTGCGCCGCGCCATCGGGATGGTGCAGCAGGATTCGTCGTTGTTGCACCGGTCGGTGCGGGAAAACATCCTGTACGGCAACCCCGACGCCACCGAGGACCAGATGATCGCCGCTGCACAACAGGCCGAGGCGCATGATTTCATCCTGGGGCTGGAGGATAGCGAAGGGAACTGTGGCTATGCCGCGCGCGTTGGCGAAAGGGGTGTCAAGCTGTCGGGCGGACAACGGCAGCGGATCGCGCTTGCACGCGTGATGTTGAAGGATGCACCGATCTTACTGTTGGACGAAGCGACCAGCGCGCTAGATAGCGAAGTAGAGGCCGCCATTCAGCAAACGCTTTATGGCATGATGGCCGGCAAGACGGTGATCGCGATTGCGCACCGTCTTTCGACAATCGCGCAGATGGACAGGATCATCGTCATGGACCAAGGCCGCATCATCGAGGATGGCACGCATGACGCGTTGCTGGCGCAGGGCGGGCAATATGCGCGGTTCTGGGCGCGGCAATCGGGCGGGTTTTTGGGGCAAGATGCATCGTGAAACCTGAACGCTGGATCAACCCGTTCGAGCGTGCCGTAGGGCCGCCGCCGCAGACTCTGATGGCGTTTCTACGCTGGTGTCTGGGCGGGGCGATGCCGGTCATTGGGCTGGGGGCTTTCGTATCTGCGCTTGCGGGCCTGCTGGAGGTCGCAACCGCGCTGATGCTAGGCTGGGTGATCGACGCCGCCATCGGCAGCGACATGCAGTCCTATTTCAGCACGAACCTGTGGTTACTGGTCGGTGTCGGTGCTTTTTTCGTGATCCTGCGGCCTGTGATCCTTGGCCTGTCGGGGATGTTCCAAGGCGTGGTGCTGGGGCCTGCGCTGAACAACCTCGTGCTGTCGCGGCTGCACCGGCATTCGTTGGGCCAGTCGGTCACGTTCTTTGACAATGATTTCGCGGGGCGGATCGCGCAGAAACAGATGCAGGGCGCGCGGGCGACGACGGATTTCGTGGTCGATATGATCCAGACGGTTGCCTATGCGCTGGCCTCGCTTGTCGGGTCTGTCGTTCTGCTGCTGACGATTGATTACCGCACTGCGGGTGTGCTGGCGCTCTGGGTACTGGGATATATCTGGCTGATCACCTTCTATATGCCGCGCATCCGCACGCGGTCGCAGGCGCGTGCCGCGAAACGCGCGATGGTGACGGGGCAGGTCGTCGATACGATCACCAATATCAAGACGGTCAAACTGTTCGCCCATGACGCATTCGAGGACCGCGCCGCCACCGATGCGATGGAAACCTATTGGGGGTCGGCTGTGCATTTCGGCTGGCTGTCTACGTCGTTCCGGTTCTGGCTGATGGGGCTGGGCGGGCTGTTGCCCGTGCTGCTGGTGGGTACCACGCTTTATTTCTGGTCGGTCGGTGCCGCGACGGCGGGTGATATTGCCGCTGCCGGCGCCATTTCGCTGCGTCTTGCGCAGATGACCGGCTGGGTCAGTTTCACGCTGATGGGTATCTACGCCAATGTGGGCGAGATCGAAGATGCCATGCAAACCCTGTCGCCCGCGCATCAATTGACCGATGCGCTGGGTGCTGTCGAATTGCAGCCCAAGGGTGGTGCGATTGAATTGCGCGATGTCACCTTCAGCTACGGTGGCGGGCCGGGGGGCCTTGATCATGTCAGCCTGTCGATTGCGTCGGGTGAAAAGCTGGGGATCGTGGGGGCGTCGGGGGCGGGGAAATCCACGCTGGTCGCGTTGCTGCTGCGGCTTTACGATACCGAAGACGGCCAAGTCCTGATTGACGGTCATGATATCCGTGACGTGACGCAGGAAAGCCTGCGCCGCCAGATCGCGATGGTCACGCAGGAAACGGCGATGTTCAACCGGTCCGCCCGCGACAATATCCGCTATGGCAAACCCGATGCCACGCAGGCCGAGGTCGAGGCGGCCGCGATGAAAGCCGAGGCGCATGGATTCATCCAGTCGCTGCGCGATTTCAAAGGGCGCGAAGGGTACGATTCGCATCTGGGCGAACGCGGCGTGAAACTGTCGGGCGGCCAGCGCCAGCGCATCGCCATCGCCCGCGCGATCCTGAAAGACGCGCCAATTCTTGTGCTGGACGAAGCGACCAGCGCGCTTGATTCCGAGGTCGAAGCGGCAATTCAGGACTCGCTTGACATCATCATGGACGGCAAGACCGTTATCGCCATTGCACACCGGCTGTCCACATTGGCAGCGATGGACCGGATCGTCGTGCTTGACGGCGGGCGCATTGTGGAACAAGGCACCCATGACGATCTGCTGGCCAAGGCAGGGCTTTATGCCCGCTACTGGAACCGGCAGTCGGGTGGGTTCATCAATGTGCAGGATGCTGCGGAATAAATGCTAACAATCGAAAGCCTGACACATCTGGGGCTTGGCCGCGCCTCTGACGGCCGGTCGCTGATCCCGCGCGTTTTGCCGGGCGAGGAAATTGACGTGGCCCAAGACGGGACCATGCGGATCGTCACGCCGTCAGCGGCCCGTGTCGCGGCCCCGTGTCGGCATTTCAAAAGCTGCGGTGGCTGTGCCATGCAACATGCCAGCGATGATTTCGTGGCAGGCTGGAAACAGGATATCGTTGCGCGTGCGTTGGCGGCCCATGGGCTGCACCCAGATTTCCGCGCCATTGCCACATCGCCTGTGCAGTCGCGGCGCAGGGCCAAATTTGCGGGGCGGCGTACCAAAAAGGGCGCGCTGGTCGGGTTCCATGGCAAGGCGTCGCACACGCTGGTCGACGTGCCAGATTGTCAGTTGGTCACGCCGGCCTTGCTGGCTATGATGCCCGCGCTGCAAGAACTGACGCTGCTGGCCGCATCCCGCAAGGGCGAGGTTGATCTAACCGTCACCGATACCGCGCTGGGCGCGGATGTGCTGGTCGGCACCGACAAGGCGTTGTCGCCCGATCTGCGCGTGACCTTGGCCGCACTGGCCAATGCGCATGGGTTGTCGCGGCTGGTGTGGAACGACGAACCCGTCGTCACGATCAACCCGCCGGATCAGGATTTCGGCGGTACCAAGGTGACACCCCCGCCCGGCGCGTTCTTGCAGGCCACCAAGGCTGGCGAGGCCGCATTGCTGGCCGCCGTGCAAGAGATCACGCAAGGTGCATCGCGCATTGTCGATCTTTTCGCAGGCTGTGGTACCTTTAGCCTGCCGCTTGCTGCGCGGGCCGAGGTGCATGCGGTGGAATCAGACTCCGCCATGTTGAGCGCACTTGACCGTGGCTGGCGTGCTGGTCGCACCTTGCGCAAGGTCACGATAGAGGCGCGCGACCTGTTCCGCCGCCCGCTGGAACCTGACGAGATCGCGAAATATGATGCCGCCGTTATCGACCCGCCGCGTGCAGGGGCCGAGGCGCAGATCGACGCGCTGGCGCGGTCCGACATCAAGTCTATCGCCATGGTGTCCTGCAATCCGGTCACCTTTGCGCGCGATGCCAAGGTGCTGGTGGATGCTGGCTTTGCGATGCCATGGGTGCAGGTCGTCGATCAGTTCCGCTGGTCGCCGCATGTGGAAATCGTGTCACCGTTCACACGAAAATGACCCTAGCGACATCAATACAGCTAGGTCGCGGAAAAAATTTACCATAAAAGAATGCAAAAGCGGCACCATAGACCGCGTATTTGGGCAGTGACATGATTTCAAGACGTTCAATGATGATTGGCGCCGCTGCTGGCGTTGCAGCTTGTTCCACTGCGACAGAACAAGATGCCCCAGCCTACTACGGACTATCCGTCACGCGGATTCAGGTGTTCAAGGAACAGCGCAAGATGCACTTGTTGCATAATGACAAGCTGTTACGCCAATACGATGTGGCGCTTGGGTTTGACCCGCGCGACCACAAGCAGCAAGAAGGCGACGGGCGTACGCCTGAAGGGGCCTATGTGATCAACCGCCAAAACCCCAACAGCCGGTTTCACCTGTCGATCGGAATCTCTTATCCGAACGCTGCTGATGTCGCGCGCGCCCGTGCAATGGGTGTCCATCCGGGAGGCGATATTTTCATTCACGGCACACCAGCACCTTGGATCGGGATGCCGGATTGGACTTGGGGCTGTATCGCCGTCAGCAATACCGAAATGGACGAGGTTTATTCCATGGTCCAGCTGGGCACCAAGATATTCATCTACGCGTGATGGGTGGGGTCTGACCCTGTCAGGACAAACCGCCCGCTAGATCTGGGGCAACACCCATATTGAGCACCCACCACAACTTGCCTGCGGATTCCTGAAACCAGGAGAAGCCCATCAATCGTGCATCTGGGTCCATGATGACGGCGCGTGTGCGTTCGTCATTCATCCATGCGGTCAGGGTCGCGATTTCCGATTCGTAGGATTCAGAGATTGTTTCGCCCAGAAACCGGCCTTGAAAACCTGCACGGCGGGCGCGCAACACGGGGCTGGACCCATCGGCCCCGAACAGCCATGGCCGGTTCTGGATCGACATGTCGCGCGCATGTGTCGCTGCCGCAGCATTCAGTTGCGCATCAAGTGTGACCGGCGCAAGCCGCCCAGCCTGCCGCAGCGCATTGACGCTGTCGAGCATGCGGAACTTGACTGTCGCTTCCTCGCCGGGTGCGATGATATAGGCCGTCGGCAAGGGAAACCCGTCAGGGCCCAAAGGCCGGTTTGTTGTCGCGCAAGCGGAAACACCTGTTCCGACAAGGCCGAAAATCATCGTGCGTCTGTACATCTGGATACTCTTTGTTGCGCGTCGCCGTGGTTTAGCTGGATTGGAACCCGACTACAAACAAAGGTTCGTCATCCGCCTATGTGGCGTGGCGGATTTCGGCGCGCCGGGACGCGACTGGTGGTCAGCACATTGCCTTCGGTGTCGCAGACCAGACGTAGCCTTTGCCCATTATACCAAAAGGTCAGCCTGATCCTGCCTTCATCCGCGTCCACGCCGGTTTCTGACTGGCTGGTGATTTCGCCCGCCCGCATCTTGGCAGGGACCTCTGCCGCAGGAATACCCAGCAAGCGCCCAAGGTCGGCCGCATCAACGGTCAAACCATGGTCCGTCTTGCGTATCTTCACCTTGGGTCCTTTCGGTCAGCCCAGCCAGCCCTTGAGGTTCTTGTCGATGATGCCACACAGCGCGTCGATGTGTGCTGCATCATCATTCAAGCAGGGAATATAGGTGAAATGTTCGCCGCCGGCCTCTTCAAAGCTTTCCTTGATCTCTTCGTTGATCTCTTCCAGCGTCTCAATGCAATCGGCGGAAAAGGCGGGGGCGCAGACCGCGATATGCCTGATGCCGTCTTCTTCGGCCAGGCGTGCGACCTCTTTCACCGTATAGGGTTTGAGCCATTCTTCGGGGCCAAACCGCGACTGGAACGTTGTCTTGATCTGGGTGTTATCCCAACCCAGCCGTTCTTTTAACAGGCGCGTGGTTTTCTGGCACTGGCAATGATAGGGGTCGCCTTCGCGCAGATAACGTTCCGGCACACCGTGATAGGAACAGATCAGCATTTCCGGTCTGACCTCGATCTCGGCATAGGCTTTTTCGATGGATTGGGCCAAAGCCTCGATATAGGCGGGTTCCTCGAAATAGGGTTCTACGACCCGCGCGATGGGCTGCCACTTTTCATCCATCAGGGCGCGAAAGAACTGGTCGTTTGCAGTGGCCGATGTGGCGCCCGCGTAATGCGGGTACAGCGGAAAGAACAGGATCTTGGTGCAGCCTGCCTCGACCATCTCGCGGACTTTGGATTTGGTGGACGGGTTGCCATAGCGCATGCAGAAATCGACGCGCACATCGTCGCCGTAACGTTCGACCATCTGTTTCTTGATCGCCGCGGTTTGCGCCTTGGTGATCGTCAAAAGCGGGCTTTCGTTCGCCTCTTCATTCCAGATGGATTTATAGGCAGCTCCGGATGAAAACGGCCGTTTGGTCAGGATGATCAGCTGCAACAGAGGCTGCCAAAGCCAGGCAGAATAATCCACCACGCGCTTGTCGGACAAAAATTCGTTCAGATACCGCCGCATCGACCAGTAATCCGTCGCATCGGGCGTGCCAAGATTGGCGACAAGTATCCCGACCCGCGCGGGTTTGATCGCGGGGTGATCCTTGTTGGCGTGAACAGGACAGGTCGCAGGGCGTTCCGTCGCGGCGGATGAATGTGCATCGAACATGGTCATGACCCTTTGATTATCGTCATTTGAACGGCAGTTAAATGGTTTACGCAGCAAATCAATCCTTGGACCTGTCAAGCGGCATTTCTTTTGCCCCCAAGGCATCGGCCAACCTGCTTTTTGCGCTGCCGGGGCGCAAAGGCTGCGGTTGGCTGTCGGCGGGTGCCCAGCCGGTCAGTATGATGATCTCGAACGTGGCATCCACGCGGTTGTCGGCATTGCGGTAATGCTGCGCATAAACGCTGGAGGCCTGCGTCAGCAACTTGCGCCGTGTCATTGACCGCAGACGGCGGGTCAAGGCATTGGTTTCCCCCATCTTGCGCAAATCATGCATCAGGTGGAACATATTGGCATAGCTGACGGTCGTCTTGGTGCCATCCACCACCGGCAGCGCCAGCCCCGCGCGTTGCAGCAATCCCCCCAGATCGCGGATTTCACCCATCGGGGCCACGCGCGGCGATAGCCCGCCTGCTACTGCTGTTTCCGCCTCGGCCAGTGCTGTGCGCAATTCATGCAGCGTCTGCCCGCCAAGACAGGCGGCCAGCAGCAACCCGTCCGGTTGCAAGGCATGGCGGCATTGCACCAATTGCCCGACCGGATCATTCGCCCAATGCAGCCCCATCACATGCAGCACCAGATCATGCGCACCGGGCGTCAGTGCCAATGTGTCATCGTCTGGCACGATCACGGCCCCAGGATAGCGCGCGCGCCAGAAATCGGGGAAACCGGTGACAATCGCCATCGATCTAAACGCCCTGTTAACCTCGATCAGTCTTTCCTGCAGTTCATCCGCGATGATTTCGTGCAGGAACAGATGGTCTGGCTGCGCGCGGGCGCGGTGACGCTGCAAGGCGCTACGGTCAACAAGAGGGGGCGGCATGGTCATGTCGCCCATGTAGGGTGCAATGATGCGGATGCAAAGCGTGATCAGGGCGATCTATCCGGCGCAATGCGTCGCATGCGAAACCCAGACACAGGCCGAGAACGGGCTTTGCGGCACCTGCTGGCGCGAAACCCGGTTCATCGACGGCACGATCTGCGATACCTGCGGCGCGCCTTTGCCAGGCGACAGCGACGGCCAGCGCCTGCAATGCGACGATTGCATGGTCATCGCGCGGCCTTGGGACCGGGGACGCGCGGCGTTGGTTTATACCGGTATCGGGCGCAAACTGGTGCTAGGGCTGAAACATGGCGACCGCACCGATCTGGTGGAACCTGCGGGCCTGTGGATGGCGCGGCTGGCACGGGCGCTGATCCATCCCGATACGGTGGTCGTGCCGGTCCCGCTGCATTGGATGCGTCTATTGCGGCGGCGGTATAATCAAGCAGCATTGCTGGCGCAGGTCATCGCGCGCGACCTGCAACGGCCTGTCTGTGTCGATGCCCTCCTGCGCCCGCGCAAGACAGCCCCCCTCGAAGGACACAGCCGCGACGCGCGTTTCGCGGCGCTGACGGGCCAGATCACCCCGAACCCGCGACAACAGGCGCAGATCGCGGGCAAACCCGTATTGCTGGTCGATGATGTGATGACCTCTGGCGCGACGCTGGCCGCTTGTGCGCAGGCGCTTTTGGACGGTGGCGCAGCCCGAGTTTCGACGATAACACTGGCACGCGTCGTCAAGGATGCCTAAGTCACACATGACACAGCCAAAGGAGAGCTGTCATGCAGACCATCGAAATCTACACCAAACCCACCTGCGGTTTTTGCCACATGGCCAAACGGGTGCTGACCGCCAAGGGCGTCAGTTTTACCGAAGTGAACATCACCGCGCAGCCGGAAAAGCGCGCCGAGATGATCCAGCGCGCCAAAGGCGGCAGCACCGTGCCGCAAATCTTTATCGGCGGCAAACATGTCGGCGGCTGCGATGACCTGATGACGCTGGACCGGCAAGGCAAGCTTGACGGCTTGCTGTCGGCATGAAGGTAGGGCTAGTCCAGCTGTGTTCTGGCGACGATCCGGTCGCCAATCTGGCCGCAACGCGTGACCTGATCGCACAGGCGGCAGCGCAGGATGCGGAGTTCGTGCTGACGCCCGAGGTGACGAATTGCGTCTCGCAGGATCGGGCGCATCAAGGCGCCGTCCTGCAAACCGAAAGTGACGACATCACGCTGGCCGGATTGCGCGAAACAGCGCGCGATCTGGGCATCTGGCTGTCGATCGGGTCGCTGGCGCTCAAGACCGACGGCGACGACGGGCGTTTCGCCAACCGATCATTCCTGATCGACCCGACAGGTGCGATCATGGCCCGCTATGACAAGATCCACATGTTCGACGTGGATGTGTCTGCTACCGAAACCTTCCGCGAATCGGCAGGGTTCCGGCCCGGTGATCGGGCCGTCCTGGCGCAAACGCCTTTCGCGCAGATCGGCCTGACGATCTGCTATGATATCCGTTTCGCCTATCTGCACCGCGCGCTGGCACAGGCGGGCGCAGACATCCTGCTGGTGCCCGCTGCCTTTTCGCCCGTCACGGGGGCTGCGCATTGGGAACCCCTGCTGCGCGCACGCGCCATCGAAACTGGCTGCTTTGTGCTGGCCGCCGCGCAGACAGGCAGCCACCCTATCCGCCACGGCAAGCCGCGCCAGACCCATGGCCACAGCATGGCGATTTCGCCCTGGGGCGAGGTTTTGGTGGATATGAGCACCAAAACCGGCACTGCCATTGTTGATCTTGACCTGACGAAAGTGGCACAGTCACGGCAGCGCATTCCGGCGCTGACCCATGATTGTCCCTTCGAAGGTCCCTGATGGCCGACAATGCCGCCAGCCTTGCCGTGTCGCTGTTCAGCGAAATCCTTGCCGTGGACCAGCTTGCGCGCGCCTCGGTGGCCAAGGTGTTGCCCAAGGGTATGGAATTGTCGCATTTTTCCGTGCTGAACCATCTGGCCCATGCGGGGGCCGAACGCTCGCCCGCGCAGCTGGCCAAGACGTTTCATCTGACGCGGGGTGCCATGACGAACACGCTGCACAAACTGGAATGGGCAGGCTGGGTGCATATTCGCCCCGACTGGGACGATGCGCGCCGCAAGATGGTGTCGATCAGCCCTGCGGGCCTGTCCGCCCGCGACGCCGCTATCGCCGCCATCGCGCCTGTCATCGCAGAAGCGGTGGCCAAAGTGGGCGAGGAAAAAGTCCGCATCGCCCTGCCGGTCCTGCGCGAAATGCGGCTCAAACTCGGCCAGATCGACTAGGACTCCTCATCTTCCAAGCGCGTCAATTCGCGCAAGCGCGATTTGACGTGATCCCCGCCGGAGGCATAAAAGTTCTTTGGAACCCACCTCAGCCCTTGGTCGCGGCAGTCACATAATTCACTGACAGGTCACGATCACTGATCGCCCAAGTGAACCGCAGTGGGTTGAACACGAATCCCTTGCGGTCCACCGGTACCAGCTCGGCCTTTTCCAGCAGCGCGAACAATTCGTCGGGCGTGATGAACTTCGCCCATTCATGCGTGCCCTTGGGCAGCCAGCGCATCACCCATTCCGCCCCTACAATCGCCATGGCGAATGATTTGGGGTTGCGGTTGATGGTTGAGCAGATGTGCAAACCGCCCGGTTTCAGCAATTGTTGACAGGCGGTCAGATAGCCCAACGGGTCGGCCACATGTTCCACGACTTCCATGTTCAGCACGACATCGAATTGTTCGCCCGCTGCGGCCAGCGCCTCGGCGGTGGTGTGGCGATAGTCGATCTCTAGCCCCGATTGCACGGCATGGACCTGTGCCACCGGAATGTTGCGCGCGGCAGCATCGGCCCCCACGACCGTAGCCCCCAGCCGCGCCATCGGTTCGCATAGCAAACCGCCGCCACAGCCGATATCCAGCAACCGAAGCCCCGCAAAAGGCGCAGGCGCTGTCAGATCGCGCCCGAATTCTGCGGCAATCTGGCGCGTGATGTAATCCAGCCGGACGGGGTTCATCATGTGCAGCGGCTTGAACTTGCCGTTCAGGTCCCACCACTCGGCGGCCATCGCCTCGAACTTGGCGATTTCGGACGGATCGACGGTGTTGGTTGCGGACATTTTCTTGGCTCCGGTGCTTACGGCGGTCATGGTTTCTTGTTTCATTCCGCGATATAGGGTGACTATGGACAAAGTCGTAGGACAAAAGCGCCAAGGTGCCCACCTTTATCCCCCCGTTGATCCCTTTGATCAGCGGGTGCTGGATGTTGGCGACGGTCACCGGCTTTATGTCGAACAATGTGGCAACCCTGACGGTATTCCTGTCGTTGTTCTGCATGGTGGCCCCGGCGGAGGATGCAGCCCCGCGATGCGGCGCTATTTCGATCCGGCGATTTTCCGTATCGTGCTGTTCGACCAGCGTGGCTGTGGCAAGTCGCGCCCCCATGCCAGCGTCGTGGCGAATACGACATGGCATCTGGTGGCGGATATCGAACAGATCCGGCAGACATTGAGCATCGACCGCTGGATCGTCTTTGGCGGGTCATGGGGGGCAACGCTTGCCTTGATCTATGCGCAGGCGCATCCTGACAGGGTTGCGGCCCTGACCCTGCGCGGTGTGTTCTTGATGACCCAGCCGGAACTCGACTGGTTCTATGGCGGGGGCGCCGGGAAATTCTGGCCCGATCTTTGGGCGCGTTTTGCCGGCATGATTCCTGCGGATGAACAGGGTGATCTGATCGCTGCGTACCACCGGCGGCTGTTTTCCGGCGATCTGCCGCTCGAAACCCGCTATGCGCGCGCTTGGGCGTCGTGGGAAAATGCGCTGGCGGCGATGGACAGCGACGGATTGACCGGCGAAAGCCCCGCCGATTACGCCCGCGCCTTTGCGCGGCTGGAAAATCACTATTTCCACAATGCTGGTTTTTTGTCGGCAGATCAGCAGATCCTGCATCCCGCCCAGATGGCAAAGATCGCAGGCATCCCCGGTATCATCGTGCAGGGGCGGTATGACATGATCTGTCCGCCCGTTTCGGCCTATCGATTGGCGCAGGGCTGGCAAAATGCGCGGCTGGTCATGATCGGGCGTGCAGGGCATGCGCTTTCCGAACCGGGCATCAGCGCGGAACTTGTGCGCAGCATGGATGCGCTTGGCACACAGCGGGTCAACCTAGGCCTTTGATCTTTACAGATTGTGCGCAGCCGTTAAAGTCGCTTCTAGTAAATGGGGAACGACTGGTTTGGGCAATGTCCTGACGATTATTCTGCAACGGCTGGCACTTGGCTTTTTGACGCTACTGGTTGTATCGGTTGTAATCTTTGTCGCGGTCAACCTTCTACCCGGCGATTTTGCGCAATCTATTCTAGGTCAGGGGGCGACACCGGAATCGGTTGCTGCGATCCGCCGTGATCTGGGCCTCGATCAACCGATGGTCACGCGGTATTTCAGCTGGCTTGGCGGGGCGCTGCAAGGCGATTTCGGGTCGAGCTTTGCGCAGGCGAGCTTTGCTAATTTCACTGGGTCCGATTCCGGCGCAGGCAGTGTCGCGCAACAGATCGCGCCACGTTTCGCCAATACGATGTTCCTTGCCGCCGTCAGCGCCGCGATTGCCGTGCCTTTCGCGCTGGTACTGGGGGTGCTGGCCGCATTGTACCGCAATTCTGTCTTTGACCGCGCGACGAACATCTTCACCCTGTCGTCGATTTCCAGCCCCGAGTTTTTTCTGGCCTATGTGCTGATCCTGTTTCTGGCCGTGCTGAACCCGATCCTGCCATCGGTGTCCAATATCTTTGCGGATATGGCGTTCAGCGACAGGCTGGAAAAGACGTTGCTGCCTGCGCTGACGCTGACGCTGGTTGTCACGGCGCATATGATGCGGATGACACGCGCCGCGATCATCAACCTGTTGTCATCACCCTATATCGAAATGGCGCGGCTCAAGGGCATGTCGCCGCTGCGCGTGATCGTACGCCATGCGCTGCCCAATGCGCTGGCGCCGATCATCAACGTCGTGGCGATCAACCTTGCCTATCTGATCACTGGCGTCGTCGTGGTCGAGGTCGTGTTCGTCTATCCCGGCATCGGGCAGTTGTTCGTTGACAGCGTGAAATTCCGCGACATTCCGGTTGTTCAGGCCTGCTGTCTGATCTTTGCGGCGGCCTATATCCTGCTGAACCTGACGGCGGATATCATGTCGATCCTGTCCAATCCACGGTTGAGGCATCCGAAATGATCTGGTTCGCCGCTGCATTGCTGGGTTTTGCCGCGATCGCCTGGGGGTTCCGGTTCGCGGGTCAGGTAGCGACAGGGCGCGCGCCCTATTTCCGCGATATGACCTTTGGCGTGGCTTATGGCTATATCTTTGCGGTCGCGGCGCTGGTCTGGCTGGTGTGGGCCTATCTGCAGGGCCGCAGCCCTGATCCGGCGGTCGCCAACAAGTTCTTTTTCCTGCGCATCGCGGTCGAAGGGTTTATCGTCTTTGCCATTGGCGCGTGGCTGTTCCGGCTATTCGGGCGCAATGTCGGGACCAAAGGGACCAAGCGGCTGTTCCGGTCCATGCCGCTGACCGCGTCTTTCGGGATCATGATGATCCTGATCTATGTGTTTGTGGCGGTCTTCGCGTCCTTTCTTGCGCCTTACGGTCAGGCCGAAATCATCCGTGGCGTGCCTGCCAATATTATGCCGGGGGGCGATATCGCGCTGGGCGGCAACCCCGATTTCCCGCTTGGTACCGACCAGATCGGCCGCGATATCCTCAGCCGACTGATCTATGGCGCGCAGAACACGGTGGGTATTGCTTTTGCCACAACGGTCATCGCCTTTGCGTTGGGGGGCAGCATGGGGTTTCTGGCGGCGACGTTGGGTGGCTGGCTGGACCAGCTGTTGTCGCGGATCGTTGATGTGCTGATGGCGATCCCGTCGCTGATCTTTGCGCTGCTGCTGATGACCATCGCCAGCGTCTGGGCGCCGCGGCTGGGTATCCCGCAGACCTATTTCATGATCCTCATCATCGCAGTGATCGACAGCACTCGCGTCTACCGGTTGTCCCGCGCTGTGGGGCAAAGCATCGTGGTGATGGATTACATCGAGGCGGCCAAGCTGCGCGGCGAAGGCATGGGCTATCTGATGTTCAAGGAAATCTTGCCCAATGCGACAGCCCCCTTGCTGGCGGAATTCGGGCTGCGGTTCTGTTTTGTGTTCCTGACCATCGCGTCACTGTCGTTTCTGGGCGTGGGTATCCAGCCGCCTTTGGCCGATTGGGGGACGATGGTGCGTGATCTGGGCGGTTTCGTGAATTTCGCGCAATTCGCGCCGATGGTGGCAACGCCGCCCCTGCTCGCCGCTGGCGCGATTGCGCTTCTGGCCGTGGCGGTCAATTTCGTGGTGGACTGGATGCTGCACCGGTCTTCGGGGTTGAAGGACTGACATGACGCAAGCCGCCGACACAACGCCACTGGTCAAGATCCGCGATATCCGCATCGACGGCCGCAGCGATGAAACATGGCTGCCGATTATCAAGGGTGTGAACCTGACCCTGCAACGCGGGCAGGTGCTGGGGCTGATCGGCGAATCCGGTGCGGGCAAATCCACGCTGGGGCTGGCTGCGATGGGCTATACCCGCGATGGCGTGCGGATCAGCGGTGGCAGCGTGGAGTTCGACGGGATCGACCTGCTGACAGCCTCGGCTGCGGTCAAGCGTGACCTTCTGGGCAAGCGGATCGCCTATGTCGCGCAATCGGCAGCGGCCAGTTTCAACCCCGCCCACCGCCTGATCGACCAGCATGTCGAAGCGCCGGTGCAGCATGGCATCGCCGGACGCAAGGACAGCGCCGAGGATGGGATCGCGCTGTATCGCAAGCTGCGCCTGCCCAACCCAGAGGAAATCGGGTTCCGCTATCCGCATCAGGTATCGGGCGGCCAGTTGCAGCGCGCAATGACCGCGATGGCGATGTCCTGCCGTCCCGATCTGATCATCTTTGACGAACCAACTACCGCGCTGGATGTCACCACCCAGATCGAGGTGCTGTCGGCCATTCGTGACATCGTCGCGCAATACAACACCGCCGCGATCTATATCACCCATGATTTGGCGGTCGTGGCGCAGATGGCAGACCGGATCAAGGTTTTGCTGCGCGGCGAAGAGATCGAGACCGCCGATACCCGCACCATGCTGACTGCACCGGTGCAAGATTACACCAAATCGCTGTGGGCTGTGCGCAGCTTTGAACGCCCGGCCAAACCCGCCGTGCAAACGGGCGCCGTGCCCTTGGTCAGTGTGCGGAATGTGGATGCAGCTTACGGCAAGGAAAAAGTCCTGCATGATGTCAGTTTTGACATCCACGCAGGCCGCACCGTGGCCGTGGTTGGCGAAAGCGGATCGGGCAAATCCACGACGGCGCGTTGTATCACCGGGTTGCTGCCACCCATGGCGGGACAAATCCTGTTCGACGGTGCGCCCCTGCCCCCCGATTACCGCAAGCGCAGCAAGGACCAGCTGCGCCAGATCCAGATGATCTATCAGATGGCCGATACCGCGCTGAACCCGCGGATGAGCGTGGGCCAGATCATCGCGCGGCCGGTGCAATTCTACCTTGGCCTGACCGGCAAGGCGAAACGCCAGCGTGTCGATGCCTTGCTGAACCAGATCGAACTGGACCCAGCGGAATATTATAATCGCCTGCCGTCCGAACTGTCGGGCGGGCAGAAACAGCGCATCGGGATCGCGCGCGCGCTGGCCGCCGAGCCGCGTTTCATCATCTGTGACGAGGTGACATCGGCGCTGGATCAACTTGTCGCCGAAGGGATCTTGCGTCTTTTGGCCAGATTGCAGGATGAATTGTCCCTGTCTTACATGTTCATCACGCATGATCTGGCGACGGTGCGGGCCATCGCGGACGAAGTCGTCGTGATGAAGGACGGGTATGTCGTGGAACAAGGCCCCAAGGCCGAAATGTTCAGCCCGCCGCACCACGCCTATACCGATCTATTGCTGTCGTCGGTGCCAGAAATGGACCCTGACTGGCTGACTAATCTACTTGTCGAACGAGGAGTTGATAATATCGGCGATGCAGCCGTTAATGAACTTTGATCGAATCGTGGTCCAAAGGGCCGATATTGTGCAACAGGGAGAAAAAAAATGAATGGAATTAGCAGACGCGGATTGCTGAAAACGGGTGTCGCCGCTGGCGTTCTTGGGCTTTCAGGCATGCCGCTGCGCGCGCAAAGCCGGGGCGGCAAGTTCACTGCTGGCATCGGTGGCGCGAACACGTCGGACAGCTGGGATGGACGGACACATTCGGATCTCTTCATGATCGCGGCAGCCCTTGGCGGCGTCTACGACGCATTGACCGAAGTCGCTGCTGACGGTTCGCTGCAGGGCGAGCTTGCCACAAGCTGGGAAGCCAGCCCCGACGCCAAGGTCTGGACCTTTAACCTGCGCCAGGGCGTGACCTTCCATAATGGCAAGGCATTCGGCGCTGATGACGTGATCGAATCGCTGCAAATGCATGTGGCTGAAGGGTCGAAATCTGCAGCCCAGCCGCTGGTCGCTGCGATCACCGAAATGCGCAAGATCACCGACCACCAGGTCCAGTTCACACTGGAAGCTGGCAATGCTGACTTCCCCTATTTGCTGTCGGATTATCACCTGCTGATGTACCCCGCAGGCCAGATCGAGGAATCCATCGCAAAAGGCATCGGCACAGGCCTGTACGAAGTCGTGGCCTTTGACCCCGGTGTCCGCTTTGTCGGGCGGCGCGTTGCGGATCATTACAAAGGTGACAGCGCCGGCTTCTTTGACGAGGTCGAACTGATAGCGATCAACGACAACACCGCGCGGATGAACGCGCTGTTGACCGGCCAGATCGACGCGGTGAACCGGATCGATTTCCGGCTGGAACCGTTGCTGCGCGCGAACCCGAATGTCAGCATTCAAGAAGTGACTGGCAACCAGCATTACACGTTCCCGATGCTGACGCAGTCTGCACCGTTCAACGATGTGAACGTGCGCCGGGCGCTCAAATACGGTGTTGACCGTCAGGAAATGGTCGACAAGATCCTGCTCGGTCACGGCAAGGTTGGCAACGACAGCCCGATCGGCCCCGCAAACCAGTATTACCATGCCGAAATGGAACAGTTGGCCTATGATCCTGACCGTGCAAAGTTCCACCTGAAGCAGGCCGGACTGGACAGCCTGAACATCGACCTGTCAGCATCCAACGCTGCATTTGAAGGTGCTGTTGATGCAGCCCAGCTGTATCAGTCGTCCGCTGCACCTGCGGGCATCAACATCAACGTGATTCAGGAACCTGCGGACGGCTATTGGTCGAACGTCTGGTTGGTGAAACCGTTCTCGGCATCTTATTGGTCGGGCCGGTCAACAGAAGACTGGATGTTCTCGTCCGCCTATGAGGCTGGCGTGCCATGGAACGACAGCCAGTGGGACAATGCGCGGTTCCAGGAACTGCTGTATTCCGCGCGTGCCGAACTCGACTCCGACAAGCGGCGCGAGCAATACTACGAAATGCAGCAGATCCTGCGTGACGATGGCGGCGTGATCATCCCGATGTTCGCCAACTTCGTCCAGGCGATCAGCAACCGTGTCGTGACCCCTGATGTCGTGGGCAACACCGCCCAGATGGACAACAACCGTATGCTGGAACGCTGGTCGCTGGCGTAAACCGCCTGCACCGTATGGAACGCCCCGCCTTGATCGGCGGGGCGTTTTGCATTGCGCTTGCAGTCCTGTGCAACACCGCCTATATCTCTCTCAATAGCGGCGTCTTGGCTTCCACCCCCAAGGCTCCACCGGGAAACATCAACGGGCCGCGCGCCCGTTTTTTTATGCTTGGGACTAACCCATGAATGACTTGATCGCCAAAGCGGCCATCGACCGCCGGATTGCAGAGATTATCACCCCCGTCATCGAGGACATGGGGTTCGAGGTCGTGCGCGTCCGGCTGATGACCGGCAAGGAAAGCACCCTGCAGATCATGGTGCAGCGCCCCGATGGCACCATCGAGGTGGACCAATGCGCGCAGATTTCCACCGCCGTCAGCGCCCTGCTGGATGTCGAGGACCCGATTGTCGATGTCTACACGCTCGAAGTATCCAGCCCCGGCATTGACCGCCCGCTGACCCGGTTGAAAGATTTTGACCAGTGGAAAGGTTTTGAGGCCAAGATCGAAACCGAAGAACTGATCGACGGCCGCCGCCGGTTCAAGGGTGAACTGGCCGGTATCGACGGCGACGAAGTCCTGATCGACATCGACGAAGGCACCATTGGCCTGAAATTCGCTTGGCTGTCCGATGCCAAGCTTGTGCTGACAGATGACCTGATCCGCGACGTGCTGCGTGGCCGCAAGGATGCAGGCCAGATCGACGAAACCCAATTTGACGAAATTGAAACCATCATCGATGGCGAGGAGAACACCTGATGGCCTATACGTCCGCAAACCAGCTCGAGCTTCTGCAAACCGCAGAGGCCGTGGCCCGCGAAAAGAACATCGAACCCGGTCTGGTGGTCGAGGCGATGGAAGAATCGCTCGCCCGTGCGGCCAAGTCGCGTTACGGCGCGGAAATGGACATTCGCGTGAATATCGACCGCAAGACAGGTCGCGCGACATTCACCCGCGTGCGCACCGTGGTCGCCGATGATGCGGTTGAAAACTATCAGGCCGAATTCACCGTCGCGCAGGCGAAGGATTACATGACTGATCCCCAGATCGGTCAGGAATACAGCGAAGAAGTCCCCCCCGTTGAACTGGGCCGGATCGCCGCGCAATCGGCCAAGCAGGTGATCCTGCAAAAGGTCCGCGAAGCCGAGCGTGACAAGCAATACGAAGAATTCAAGGACCGCGCCGGCACCATCATCAATGCGCTGGTCAAGCGCGAGGAATACGGCAACGTCATCGTTGACGTGGGTTCGGGCGAGGCTGTGCTGCGCCGCAACGAAAAGATCGGCCGCGAGGCGTACCGCCCCAACGACCGTATCCGTTGCTACATCAAAGAAGTCCGCCGCGAACAGCGCGGGCCGCAGATTTTCCTGTCGCGCACAGCGCCGGAATTCATGGCCGAATTGTTCAAGATGGAAGTCCCCGAAATCTATGAAGGCGTGATCGAGATCAAGGCCGTCGCCCGTGACCCCGGGTCGCGCGCCAAGATCGCGGTGATCAGCTATGACAGCTCGATCGACCCCGTGGGTGCCTGCGTCGGTATGCGCGGCAGCCGTGTGCAGGCCGTCGTGAACGAATTGCAGGGCGAAAAGATCGACATCATTCCTTGGAATGAAGACATGCCGACCTTCCTTGTGAACGCGCTACAGCCTGCCGAGGTGACCAAGGTCGTTCTGGATGAAGAAGCCGGCAAGATCGAAGTCGTCGTGCCTGATGAACAGCTGTCGCTGGCCATCGGTCGTCGTGGTCAGAACGTGCGTCTGGCCAGCATGCTGACGGGTCTGGATATCGACATCCTGACCGAGGAAGAAGAATCCAAGCGCCGTCAGGCCGAATTCGAAACCCGCACCAAGCTGTTCATGGATACGCTGGATCTGGATGAATTTTTTGCCCAGCTGCTGGTTGCCGAAGGCTTTACCAACCTCGAAGAGGTCGCCTATGTCGAACAGGACGAACTGCTGGTGATCGAAGGCGTCGATGAAGGCACTGCAGGCGAATTGCAGGCCCGTGCCCGCGACTACCTTGAGGCGCAGGCGAAAAAGGCGATGGATGCCGCGATTGCAACCGGCGTCGAACAAAGCCTGATTGATTTCGAAGGTCTGACACCGCAAATGCTCGAAGCTTTGGGCAAGGACGGCGTCAAGACGCTGGAAGATTTCGCCACTTGCGCGGATTGGGAACTGGCCGGTGGCTGGACGACCGTCAACGGTGAACGGGTCAAGGATGACGGCGTGCTGGAACCCTTCGATGTGTCGCTGGAAGAAGCGCAGACCATGGTCATGACCGCACGCGTCATGCTGGGCTGGGTTGATCCGGACGAGTTGAACAAAGACGACACCGACGCAACCGAGGAAGAGGAGGCCTGATCGGGCCTTCGGAGTAACACGATGACGCGTGGTGGGCATAAAGATGAAAACGACGATGTCGAACGCAAATGCATCGTCACCGGAGAGGTCCAGCCAAAGGCTGGGCTGATCCGGTTCGTCATCGGGCCTGACAATCAGGTCGTGCCGGATATTCTGGGCAAACTGCCCGGACGCGGCATCTATGTCACTGCCGACCGCGCCATTCTGGAACAGGCCGGAAAGGGCCAGTTTTCGCGGTCTGCCAAACAGGCGGTGACAGTGCCCGATGGTCTGCTGGACGAGGTGGAACGCCAGATCGCGCGCCGCACCGTTGACCTGATCGCCTTGACGCGCAAGGCGGGCCGTGCTGTCTGCGGCTTTGAAAAGGTCAAGGGCTGGCTGGCTGGCGGCGAACGTGTCCGCGTGCTGGTGCAAGCCTCTGACGGATCAGAGCGCGGCAAGACCAAGCTTTGGACGCCCGAAGGTGCCAGATACTTCGGTTGCCTGACGTCAGCTGAATTGGGTTTGGCTTTCGGACGTCAAAGTGTGATACACGGCGCGCTTGCGACTGGTGGACTCAGCGATCGTGTTGTAGAGGAAGCCACAAAGCTACGCGGATTACGCGAAGGGAACGGTGGCGATGGGGCCTCCGGGAAGGATAAAGAAGCTAGATGAGCGATAACGACGGAAAAAAGCCACTCGGCCTTGGTGGGTCACGTCCAAGCAACGTGAAGCAAAGTTTCAGCCATGGGCGGACCAAAAACGTCGTGGTGGAAACCAAACGCAAACGCGTTGTGGTGCCTAAACCCGGTGCAGCCAAGCCCGCTGGGTCGACTGGCGTGCAAATGGGCGGCGACCCGTCCAAGCGGCCTGCTGGCATTTCGGATGTCGAACTTGAACGCCGGATGAAAGCGTTGGCGATGGCCCGTGCGCGTGAAAGCGACGAAGCCGCCAAGCGTGAAGCCGAAGAAAAAGAACGTGCCGCCGAGCGCGAGGCGCGACGCGCCGAAATGGAAGCCAAAGAGGCCGAGGACCGCGAACGCGAAGAACGCGCCAAGGCCAAGGCAGACGAAGAAAAGCGCAAGGCAGAACGCGCCGCCGCCAAGGTCAAGGCAGATACCGCCCCTGCGGGTGCCGATGCCAGCGCCCTGCCCGGTGAAAACGCCGTTGATCGCCCGTCTGCTGCCGGTCCCCGCAAGGTTGACCGCGAACGTGACGCCCGTGAAAAGGCCGCCAAAGCCAAGCCCGGCCGCGAAGACGATGGTCGCCGCGCTGGCAAGTTGACACTGAACGATGCGCTGACCGGCCGCGAAGGTGGCCGCCAGCGGTCGATGGCTGCGATGAAACGCAAACAGGACCGCGCCCGCGCCAAGGCGATGGGCGGGTCTGCCGAACGCGAAAAAGTGTTCCGGGATGTGGCATTGCCACCTGCGATCACCGTGTCGGAACTGGCTAACCGGATGGCGGAACGTGTCGCCGACGTGGTCAAGGCCCTGATGAATAACGGGATCATGGCGACGCAGAATCAGTCGATTGACGCTGATACCGCCGAACTGATCATCGAGGAATTCGGCCACACCGTTGTGCGCGTGTCTGATGCCGACGTCGAAGATGTCATCAAACAGGTGCTTGATGATCCGAAAGATCTGATTTCGCGCCCACCGATTGTCACGATCATGGGCCACGTCGACCACGGCAAGACATCGCTTCTTGATGCGATCCGTCATGCCAAGGTCGTCGCCGGAGAGGCGGGCGGAATCACCCAGCATATCGGTGCCTATCAGGTGAAAACCGATGGCGGGTCGCTGTTGACCTTCCTTGATACGCCGGGCCACGCCGCCTTTACTTCGATGCGGTCGCGCGGGGCGCAGGTGACGGATATCGTCGTGCTGGTGGTTGCCGCCGATGACGCCGTGATGCCGCAGACGATCGAGGCGATCAACCATGCGAAAGCGGCCAAAGTGCCGATGATCGTGGCCATCAACAAGATCGACAAGCCATCCGCCAACCCCGACAAGGTCCGCACCGACCTGTTGATGCACGAAGTCGTCGTCGAAAAGATGTCGGGCGATGTGCAGGATGTCGAAGTTTCCGCACTGACGGGCAAGGGTCTGGATAACCTGCTCGAAGCCATCGCGCTGCAGGCGGAAATCCTTGAACTGAAAGCCAACCCTGATCGCGCCGCCGTCGGTGCCGTGATCGAGGCGCAGCTTGACGTGGGCCGTGGCCCCGTGGCGACCGTTCTGATCCAGAACGGTACCCTGCGGCAGGGCGATATCTTTGTTGTCGGCGAACAATACGGCAAGGTCCGTGCGCTGATCAATGACAAGGGCGAACGCGTGGCAGAAGCTGGCCCCGCCGTTCCTGTCGAGGTGCTTGGTCTGAACGGCACGCCAGAGGCTGGCGACGTGCTGAACGTCGTCGCGACAGAGGCGCAAGCGCGCGAAATTGCGGAATACCGTGAAAAAGCGTCCAAGGAAAAACGTGCCGTTGCAGGTGCTGCGACAACGCTGGAACAGCTGATGGCGAACGCCAAGGCGAACCAGAACGTCAGCGAATTGCCCATCGTGGTCAAAGCCGACGTGCAGGGGTCTGCCGAAGCAATCGTGCAGGCGATGGAAAAGATCGGCAATGACGAAGTCCGCGTGCGCGTGCTGCACTCGGGTGTCGGTGCGATCACCGAATCCGATATTGGTCTGGCCGAGGCTTCGGGCGCACCTGTGTTCGGCTTTAACGTGCGTGCCAATGCGACGGCGCGGGCATCGGCCAACCAGAAGGGCGTGGAGATCCGGTATTATTCGGTGATCTATGATCTTGTGGATGACGTGAAGAAGGCCGCATCGGGCCTGTTGTCTGCCGAAATCCGCGAAAAGTTCATCGGCTATGCCACCATCAAGGACGTCTTCAAAGTGTCCAATGTGGGCAAGGTTGCGGGCTGTCTCGTCACCGAAGGTGTGGCGCGCCGCTCTGCCGGTGTGCGCCTGTTGCGCGACAATGTCGTAATACACGAAGGCACGCTGAAGACCCTCAAACGCTTCAAGGACGAAGTGGCCGAGGTCCAGTCGGGCCAGGAATGTGGCATGGCTTTTGAAGCCTATGATGATGTACGTCCCGGCGATGTGATCGAGATTTTCGAACGGGAATCGGTCGAACGGAACCTGTAATCAGGTTTTCTTGAATGACAAAGGGCGGCCCATTGGGCCGCCCTTTTGCGTAGGGTGGAACACGATCCACCCTACCCTACAACCAGTCCCGCAGGATCGGGATCAGCGGTATGTCCGCCGCTGGCATCGGATAGTTGCGCAAATCGCTGGGCCGCACCCATTTAAGCGCCTGCCCCTCGCGCGATTGGGGGGTCCCTTCCCATTTGCGACAGGCAAACAGTGGCATCAGCAGATGAAAATCGGCATAGCCATGGCTGGCAAAGGTCAGCGGCGCAAGGCAGGACGCCCATGTGCCGATCCCCAATTCCTCGTGCAATTCACGGATCAGCGCGGCTTCGGGGGTTTCGCCCTGTTCGACCTTACCGCCCGGAAATTCCCACAGGCCCGCCATCGATTTGCCTTCGGGGCGCTGCGCCAGCAGCACCCGCCCATCTGCGTCAATCAGCGCAACAGCCGAGACCAGAACCAGCTTCACGACCGGTAATCGGCGTTGATGTCGATATAGCCATGCGTCAGATCGCAGGTCCAGACCGTGCTGTGCCCTGACCCCAGGCCCAGATCGACGCCAATCAGCAGTTCGGCGTTTTTCATATAGGCGCTAGTGGCATCCTCGGAATAGTCCGGTGCGCGCCAGCCATTTTCAGCCACGGTGATGTTCCCGAAACGGATCGACAGCTTGTCCCTGTCTGCCTGCGCGCCGGATTTACCGACAGCCATAACGATCCGGCCCCAGTTGGCATCTTCGCCCGCGATGGCGGTTTTAACCAAGGGGCTGTTGGCAATCGCTATCGCCACCTTGCGCGCGTCGGCATCATCGGTGGCACCTGTCACCGCTACGGTCACGAATTTGGTCGCGCCTTCGCCGTCACGCACGACCTGATGCGCAAGGTCCAGCATCACGCCATGCAGGGCCGCAGCAAAATCGGCATTGCCGGCGACATCCACACCTGATGCCCCCGTCGCCACTGCGATCAGGCTGTCGGATGTCGATGTGTCGCTGTCCACGGTGATACAGTTGAACGTCTGGTCATTGTGCTGTGACACCAGCGCTTGCAGCGCCCCCTGTTCAATCAGCGCATCGGTAAAGATATAGACCAGCATCGTCGCCATATCAGGCGCGATCATGCCCGAGCCTTTGGCGATGCCTGCAATCTGCACGGTCTGGCCGCCAATCGTGACGCTGGCACTGGCCCCTTTGGGGAACGTGTCGGTCGTCATGATCGCGCGGGCGGCATCCTTGATCGCGGCTTCAGTCTGGCCTGCGTGCAGCTCTGCCAGTTTGGCGATGATGCGGTCATGCGGCAACGGTTCACCGATAACACCTGTCGAGGCCGTAAAGACCCGTCCGACCGGCACACCGGTCAGGCCAGCCACAGCCTGCGTCAGGGCGGCGACGCTGGCGACCCCATTCTTGCCGGTAAAGGCGTTGGAATTGCCCGAGTTGACAAGGATCGCGGCGGCACCGGTGGGATCGCTGCCCAGCTTTGCCTGACAATCCAGCACGGGCGCAGACCGCGTGGCGGACCGGGTGAACACCCCCGCCACCGCAGATCCTGGCGCTGCGATGGCCAGCATCACATCGGTGCGGTTCTGATATTTTACCCCCGCCGCAGCGCTGGCAAAAGTCACGCCCGCGATCACGGGCAAGTCGGGAAAGTGCGCAGGCGCAAGTGGCGAGGTTTTCATCATAGATTAATCCAGCAGTTCAACTTGATTGATCACGCTCGGGTCGAATGCGCCTTCTTCGGGGCGTTCGACTGTTGTCGCGGCGGATAGTTCGTCCAGATATGCGATGACGGCAGCCTCTTGCAGTTCGGCGCTCAACTGCTGGACGACCTGTTCAAAAGTCGGGGCCGGACGGGCGCGCTGATCTGTCAGCGTAACGATATGCCAGCCGAATTGGGTTTCAAACGGGTCGGAAATTTCGCCGATTTCCAGCGCCATGACAGCTGTTTCAAATTCTTCGACCATCGCGCCTGACCCGAACCAGCCCAGGTCACCACCATTGGCACTAGTGACGTCGGTCGAGACTGCGGCTGCAACATCTGCAAAGGCTTCGCCTGCGTCAAGCTGCGCCTTGGCGGCGTTCGCCTCGTCCTCAGTGGCGACCAGCAGATGTGCTGCGCGGAATTCGGGGGTCTCGGGCGCATTGGAAAAGCGGTCCTGATAGGCCTGTTGCAGCAGCTCCTGTGTGATGGATGTTTGCGTGATATCGTTGATCACCTGTGCGGCCATCAGGGAACGTTGTTCGTTCTGGATCGTATAGATTACACTGGGTGGCGTGGTTTCCAGCGCATCCGCCAAAAGCTGTTGCTGCACGAGTTGATCCACCAGTCCGGTGAACAGAACGTCGTCAGGAAACTGCGCATATTGGGCCGGTAGCATGGACCGAGCGATGATCAGTTCACCCACGGTGATTTCGGTATCGCCGACCTTGGCGACCACTGTGTCAGCCGTCACATCCTGCGCGAAAGCACCCGTGGTGATCGACTGCGAAACGGCCATAGCCCCCAAAAATGTTACATGTTTCATCATTAAACGATCCCTTGATAGGCCGCGCAGCCGGCCGGCGTTGACACTCTATATCCGGCCCCTTACATCCCAAGAGTGCCTTTAGGAGGCCGGAAGTAGAGCAGATTTGGCCCCTTTGTAAGTGGCTGGTGACCTGCCTACAAGCAACCTCCTGTCAAATAGATGTCAGACAGGCGCGACCGCGTCGGTGGAGTAAATATGCTGGGTATCGGATCACTTGCCAAAAAGGTATTTGGCTCTGCCAATGACCGCAAAGTCAAATCCGCCCGGCCTTTGGTGGCGCAGATTAACGCGCTGGGACCGCAGTTTCAGGCGCTGAGTGATGATGATCTGAAGGCTA
>Ga0222710_1000013_pt1 | contig 101780 bp, 96 predicted proteins | sample AntAcemetage1696_FD_181143 | JGI IMG/M metagenome (GOLD analysis project Ga0222710, IMG submission 181143) | Saline water microbial communities from Ace Lake, Antarctica - #1696 | ecosystem: Environmental > Aquatic > Non-marine Saline and Alkaline > Saline | place: Antarctica: Ace Lake... | reverse complement strand
GGGACAGGGCGGCGTGGCGCCTCCTAAACTGGCGGCGGCGCTGAACTATGCTGTCACGCCGGGTGGTGCCCGGATCAGGCCGACGATTCTGATGAGCGTGGCGATGGCCTGCGGCGACGACCGTACTGCGCTGACGAATGCGGCGGCGGCGGCACTTGAACTGGTGCATTGCGCCAGCCTTGTGCATGACGATCTGCCCTGTTTCGACGATGCCGATATGCGACGGGGCAAGCCCGCACTGCACCGTGCGTTTTCCGAACCTCTGGCCGTGCTGGCGGGCGACAGCCTGATTATCATGGGATTTCATCTGCTTGCGCGTGCGGCTGGCGACGCGCCTGCGCGCGCGATCACGCTGCTTGATATCCTTGGCACGCGGGCCGGTATGCCCTTTGGCATCTGCGCGGGGCAAGGTTGGGAAAGCGAAAGCCAGATTGATCTGTCCGCCTATCATCAGGCGAAAACGGGGGCCTTGTTCATCGCCGCGACCCAGATGGGGGCTGTGGCCGCAGGGCAAGAGGCCGAACCCTGGGCCGAACTTGGCGCCCGCATCGGTGAGGCGTTTCAGGTCGCAGACGACCTGCGCGACGCGCTGTGCGACGAGGCGGCGCTGGGCAAGCCTGCGGGTCAGGACGATCTGCACGGGCGGCCCAATGCGGTGGCTGCCTATGGCGTACAGGGCGCGGTCAAACGGTTCGACGACATCCTTGGCGGCGCCATTTCATCGATTCCCGCCTGCCCGGGCGAAGCGGCGCTGGCCCAGATGGTGCGCGCCTATGCCGATAGACTGGTGCCTGCGGGCGCGCGTGACCGGCGCACCGTGCCGGGCGAATAATGACGGATGCGGCTGTGACAATGCCGGTATCCGGGCGTGACCTTGACCGCCAAAGCGCGTCACGTTTCACACGCCTGGTGGCTTCGCCTGCCTTTCAGAAATGGGCTGCCCGCTTTCCCCTGACCCGCCGGCTGGTCCGGTCAGAGGGCGAGGCGATGTTCGATCTTGTTGCCGGTTTCTGCCATTCGCAGGTGCTTTATACGCTGGTCGCACTGGATATTCCCAAGCTGTTGTTGGTCCATGAAATGCCCCTGTCCGCCTTGGCGCAACAAGGGCGGATGCCTCCGGACCGCATGGCGGTTCTGGTGTCGGCGGCGGTGGCGCTGGGGCTGCTCAAACAGCGCAAATCCGGCCTTTTTGCGCTGACGACGCGGGGTGCCGCGCTGGCCGGGGTGCCCGGTCTGGCGGGGATGATCGCGCATCATGACGTGCTTTATCGTGATCTGTCGGACCCCGTTGCGTTCTTTCGTGGCGACGTGGACACGGAACTGGCTGATTTCTGGCCCTATGTGTTCGGCGCTGGGGCCGCAACCGACCCCGGCAGCGCCGCCAAATATTCCCGCCTGATGGCCGATAGCCAGCTTTTGGTGGCCGATGACACGCTGGCGGCGGTCGATTTTCGCGGGGTCACCCGATTGATGGATGTGGGCGGCGGGACAGGTGCGTTCCTTGCTGCGGTGGGTGCGGCATATCCAAAACTGGCGATGACATTGTTCGATCTGCCCGCCGTCGTGCCTGCCGCGCAGGACAGGTTCGGCGCAGCGGGCATGACGGATCGCACACAGATCGTGCCGGGGTCGTTCCGCGACCAGCCGCTGCCGCGGGGGGCCGATATGATCAGCCTTGTGCGCGTGCTGTACGATCACAGCGATGAAACCGTGGCTGATTTGCTGGCCGCCGCCTATGCCGCGCTGCCCACCGGCGGGCGGATCGTGATTTCGGAACCGATGACAGGCGGCGCTGCCCCGCACCGCGCGGGCGATGCCTATTTCGCGCTCTATTGCATGGCGATGCGCACCGGGCGCGCGCGGTCGGCCGACCGGATTGCGGCGCTTTTGCAACAGGCCGGCTTCAACAGTCTGCGTCTGCCAAAGGCCGCGCGCCCCTTCATCACCTCCGTCGTCGAAGGTGTAAGGTAAAGTTTACACACTATGTGTCTAAAAGAATTGACACTGTGCGCCAAAAAGATACACTCAATCCAAGAGGAGGCGCTGCTGTCAGGTCAGAATGACCCCAAGCACCGCAGGAGAGATTAATTGGAAACAAGGGCCGTCATATTATCAGCACCCCGCAAGCTGGGGCTTGATACGGTGGGAATCACACCCCCGGCGCGTGACGATATTGTTGTCCAGATCCGCCATTCCGGCATTTCCACCGGCACCGAAAAACTGTTCTGGTCCGGTGATATGCCGCCATTTCCGGGCATGGGTTATCCGCTGATCCCCGGCTACGAGGCCGCAGGCGAAGTGGTCGAGGCTGGCCCCGACAGCGGGTATCGCGTGGGTGAACATGTCTTTGTCCCCGGTGCCAATTGCTATGAAGGGGCGTTCGGCCTGTTCGGCGCTGCCGCACAGACCATCGTAACCAAGGCATCCCGCGTGACGCGGATCGACCGTGGCCTTGGGGCTGGCGGCGCGTTGTTGGCGCTGGCCGCAACAGCACGGCACGCGATGGCGGGGCCGAACAAATCTGTGCCTGACCTGATCATCGGTCACGGTGTTCTGGGCCGTCTTTTGGCACGGCTGACCATCGCGGCGGGCGCACCTGCGCCAACCGTCTGGGAAGTGGACCCTATCCGCATGGCGGGTGCGCAGGGGTATCAGGTGATGACACCCGAAACCGACACGCGCCGCGGTTATACCTCCATCTACGATGCCTCCGGCCGTGGTGATCTGCTGAACGACTGGATCGGGCGCATCGCCAAGGGAGGCGAGATTGTTCTGGCGGGTTTCTATACCGCACCGCTGCAATTCGCCTTTCCGCCCGCCTTTATGAAAGAGGCCCGTTTGCGCATCAGCGCGGAATGGACCGCCGACGACATGACAGCCACCCGCGCGCTGGTCGAAAACGGCACTTTGCGTCTGGGCGATCTGATCACACACGAACAATCCGCCGAAACCGCGACCACCGCCTATGAAACGGCGTTCAGCGATCCGGCCTGCCTGAAAATGATTTTGAACTGGGGAACCGCATGAAAGATGAAATTCCGAACCTGAAGGATTTCGATCAGCGCCTGCGCGATGAAGCCCATGAGGAACCAAGCCTAGAGGTCCCCAGCGGCCCGCCCACATCGAAAACCCAGATCATCGCGATCTATGGCAAAGGCGGCATCGGCAAGTCGTTCACGCTGGCCAACCTGTCCCATATGATGGCCGAAATGGGCAAGCGCGTGCTGCTGATCGGCTGCGACCCCAAATCCGACACGACCAGCCTGCTGTTCGGCGGCAAGGCCTGCCCCACGATTATTGAGACATCCGCCAAGAAAAAGCTGGCGGGCGAAGAAGTTGCTATTGGTGACGTCTGTTTCAAACGTGGCGGCGTGTTCGCCATGGAACTTGGCGGGCCAGAGGTTGGCCGCGGTTGCGGCGGGCGCGGCATTATCCACGGGTTCGAATTGCTGGAAAAGCTAGGGTTCCATGATTGGGACTTTGATTATGTCCTGCTCGATTTCCTGGGCGACGTGGTCTGCGGCGGTTTCGGCCTGCCGATTGCCCGCGACATGGCGCAGAAGGTCATTCTGGTTGCGTCCAACGATCTGCAATCGCTTTACGTTGCCAACAACGTCTGTTCGGCGGTGGAATATTTCCGCAAGATGGGCGGCAATGTCGGCGTGGCCGGTCTGGTCATCAACAAGGACGACGGCACCGGAGAGGCGCAGGCCTTTGCCGCCGCCGTGAAAATCCCCGTGCTTTGCGCGATCCCGCAGAATGACGATCTGCGCAAGAAATCCGCGAATTACCAGATCGTCGGCAGCTATGACAGCGAATGGGGCCCGATGTTTGCGGGTCTTGCCGATGCGGTCGGGATCGCACCGCCTGTCCGCCCGACCCCGCTGGATCAGGACGGTCTGCTGGGCCTGTTCGACGCCAAGGATACCGGTGGCGATTATAAACTGGTCCCCGCTACTGATGTCGATATGCGCGGCAAGAATGCCGTCCCCAAAGCGACGCTGGAAGTGATCTATGATGACGCTTGATCACGAATCCAAAGGCTATGAAGTCGGTTACGACGAGGCGGGCAATGTCCGCATCATCGAAGGCGATGCTGTCCCCGCCACACCCGAGGTCGCGCAGACGGCCTTGGCTGGCGGCTGTTCTTCGGGCGGCACGATGAAGGACGCAGCACGCGCTGCGGGCAAATCCGACATTCTGGACCAATATGCCAAGGACTATCCGCAAGGACCACATGACCAGCCACAATCCATGTGTCCGGCCTTCGGGTCTTTGCGTGTGGGCCTGCGCATGAAACGCGTGGCAACGATCCTGTCGGGGTCTGCCTGCTGCGTTTACGGGCTGACCTTCGTGTCGCATTTCTATGGTGCGCGCCGGTCGGTCGGCTATGTGCCGTTCAATTCCGAAACGCTGGTCACCGGCAAGCTGTTCGAGGATATCCGCGAAAGCGTGCATGATATGGCCGATCCCGACCGCTATGACGCGATCGTGGTTACCAATCTGTGTGTGCCGACAGCCTCTGGCGTGCCTTTGCGCCTGCTGCCGCGCGAGATCAATGGTGTTCGGATCGTCGGCATTGATGTGCCAGGCTTTGGCATCCCCACCCATGCCGAGGCCAAGGACGTTCTGGCCGGTGCGATGCTGGCCTATGCCCGTGAAGAGATCAAGGCAGGCCCCGTCGCCCGGCCTGTCGGTGGCAAATCCGACCGCCCGTCTGTTGCGCTGCTGGGCGAGATGTTCCCCGCCGATCCGATGATGATCGGCGCGATGCTGGCGCCCATGGGTCTGGCGGCTGGTCCTGTCGTGCCGACCCGCGAATGGCGCGAGCTTTATGCCGCCCTTGATTGCGGTGTCGTTGCGGCGATCCATCCGTTTTATACAGCATCCGTGCGCGAATTTCAGGCCGCTGGCCGCACGGTCGTAGGGTCCGCCCCTGTCGGATACCATGGCACTGCCGCATGGCTGGCCGCGATTGGTGCGGCCTATAACGTACCTGCCGCGCAGATTGCTGCGGCACAGAACGCATTTTTGCCTGCGATCACCGCCGCCCTTGGTGGCGCGCAGATCAAGGGCACCGTGACGCTGTCGGGATATGAAGGCTCCGAACTGCTGGTCGCGCGTCTGCTGATCGAAAGCGGCGCGGATGTGCCTTATGTTGGCACCGCCTGTCCGAAAACCCCTTGGTCCGCCGAGGATGCCGCATGGCTCGAAAGCCGTGGCGTGAAGGTGAAATACCGTGCCTCTCTGGAGGATGATCTGGCGGCTGTGGACGCGATCAACCCCGATCTGGCGATTGGCACGACACCGGTTGTGCAGCATGCCAAGGAACGCGGGACACCCGCGCTTTATTTCACCAATCTGATTTCCGCGCGGCCCCTGATGGGACCCGCCGGTGCCGGATCGCTTGCGCAGGTCGTCAATGCGGCGATTGCGGGCAAGGAAAAGATGGACACGATGCGCGCCTTTTTCGAAGGCGTGGGGCATGGCGATACCGCCGGTGTCTGGGAAGGCGCGCCCAACCTGCGCCCCGATTTCCGTGCGATGCATCAGAAAAAGCTCGACAAGCAGGCGCGTGCGGCTGCGGCGGAGCAGATGATATAATGGCGTATTTTGGAACAAAATCGCCATGGTGCGGGAAAGAGATTGGCAAAGCCAATCGCGGCCGCACAGCGACCGCTGGGGGCGCTGCCCCCGCTTTGCTCCCCCGGGATATTTGGGCTCGGAAGATGGTAGGCCTGTCATGCTGATTATGGATCATGATCGGGCAGGCGGATATTGGGGCGCGGTTTACGCCTTCTGTGCTGTCAAAGGGCTGCAGGTCGTCATCGACGGGCCTGTGGGCTGTGAAAACCTGCCGGTGACCTCGGTACTGCATTATACCGATGGGTTGCCGCCGCATGAATTGCCGATTGTCGTGACCGGGCTGGGCGAGACCGAGATGGGCGAAGGCACCGAGGCTGCGATGAAACGCGCCTGGGAAGTGCTTGATCCCGCACTGCCTGCTGTCGTTGTCACAGGGTCGATTGCCGAGATGATCGGGGGCGGTGTGACGCCGCAAGGTACCAATATCCAGCGGTTTCTGCCGCGCACGATTGACGAGGATCAATGGGAAGCCGCGGATCGCGCGATGACCTGGATCTTCACCGAATTCGGCATGACCAAAGGCCGGATGCCACCTGAAAAGAAGCGGACCCCGGGCGAGGCGCCGCGCGTCAATATCCTGGGTCCGATGTATGGCGCGTTCAACATGCCATCCGATCTGGCCGAGATCCGGCGCCTGATCGAAGGCATCGGCGCCGAGGTCAATATGGTGATGCCTTTGGGTGCCCATGTGGCCGAAATGCGCAATCTGGTGAATGCGGATGTGAATATCTGCATGTACCGCGAATTCGGGCGTGGTTTGTGCGAGGTATTGGGCAAGCCCTATCTGCAAGCGCCGTTCGGGATCGATTCCACCACGAAATTCCTGCGCAAGCTAGGCGAATTGACGGGGCTGGACCCCGAACCGTTCATCGAACGCGAGAAGCATTCTACCATCAAACCCGTCTGGGATCTGTGGCGGTCTGTCACGCAAGATTTTTTTGCGACGGCGGAATTCGCGATTGTCGCGAATGAAACCTATGCCCGCGGCATCCGCCATTATCTTGAGGGTGATCTGGGTTTCCCATGTGCCTTTGCCGTTGCGCGCTGTCGTGGCAAAAAGACCAACAATGACGAAGTGCGCGCGATGCTGCATGCCAAGCGCCCGCTGATCGTCATGGGGTCGATCAATGAAAAGATGTATCTGGCCGAAATGAAGGCCGGACATGGGCCAAGCCCGGTGTTCATCCCCGCCTCTTTCCCCGGCGCCGCGATCCGGCGCGCCACGGGCACCCCGTTCATGGGCTATGCCGGTGCGACCTATGTGCTGCAAGAGGTGTGCAATGGGCTGTTCGATGCTTTGTTCCACATCCTGCCCTTGGGCACGGATATGGATAAAACCGATGCCACGCTGACGCCTTTGCGCCGCGATTTCCCTTGGGACGCGGATGCACAGGCCAAGCTGGACGAGATCGTGGCGACGCACCCGATCCTGACACGTATTTCCGCCGCCAAGTCCCTGCGCGATGCCGCAGAGCGGGCGGCGCTTGACGCCGGTAACGACAGGGTCGTGCTGGAGACCGTCGAAACCCTGCAACCATCCCTGGGAGGACGCAAATGACCGATTTCACCACAGACGCACCAATGACACGTGCGCGGCACACGGCCCCGAAGCGGGAATATTACGCGTATTTCGGGCTGATCTTTCTGGCGACCTTGCCGTTGGCGATCCTGACCTGGGCGCTGTTCGCAGCACGCCGGATGGAGCTGCCCGAGAAGGGCCCCATCGCCAAGGCCTGGACCCAGGCGCGCATCATCACGCCGCATATCTTCAACGCATGAAGGCGCGGCCCGACATTTGTCCGGAAACGGACATCAAGACATTCGTCATTCCCCCCCGGGATGGCGGATTGGGGCAGAGGACAAGCTTCTGTCGTAACCCGGCCGCGGGGGCTGCGCGGCGTCAGTATTCTATTTTGGAGACAAAACATGGCTGACAAATCCGACCTGTCGTTCACAGGTCTCACTGATGAGCAAGCGCAAGAGCTGCACTCAGTCTATATGAGCGGGTTTACGATCTTCACGATCGTGGCCGTCGTCGCGCATATTCTGACGTACATCAAGCTGCCTTGGTTCAACTGGTAAGAAGAGGAATATCCACATGGCACAGTTCTATAAGATCTGGCTGGTTTTCGACCCTCGCCGCGTATTCGTGGCACAGGGCGTTTTCCTGTTCCTGCTGGCAGCGATGATTCACCTCGTCCTGCTGAGCAACGAAGCAACAAACTGGTTCCAGCTCGCCTTTGGCGGTTGATCAGCGCTTTTCGTATAACATCGCTACGGGCGGGACTTTGATCCGCCCGCGGCAAACATCGACATCGACGACCACAGGGCGCGCCCGAACGGGGATGCAGGGCCTGTAGCATATGGAGTAGGAAGATGGCACAGCTCAGCTTCGAAAGAAAATACCGGGTCCGTGGCGGGACATTGGTAGGCGGAGATCTGTTCGACTTTTGGGTGGGGCCATTTTATGTTGGCTTCTTCGGGGTCACGACGTTCTTTTTCGCCGTCCTTGGGACAATCTTGATTTTTTACGGGGCCAGCCAAGGCCCGACATGGAACCCGTGGCTGATCTCGATTGATCCGCCGCCGCTGGAATACGGTCTTGGGGCCGCACCGCTGATGCAAGGTGGATTGTGGCAGATCATCACGATCTGCGCGGTCGGTGCCTTCCTCAGCTGGATGATGCGCGAGGTCGAAATCTGCCGCAAATTGGGCATCGGCTATCATGTGCCTTTTGCCTTTGGGGTTGCGATCTTTGCCTATGTCACGCTGGTCATCATCCGGCCGGTGTTGCTGGGGGCTTGGGGGCATGCGTTCCCCTATGGCATCTTCAGCCACCTCGATTGGGTGAACAACGTGGGCTATGCTTACGGCAACTTCCATTACAACCCGGCCCATATGGTCGCGATCAGTTTCTTCTGGATCACGACACTGGCGCTGGCGCTGCATGGATCGCTGGTTCTGTCCGCGGTCAACCCCGGCAAGGGCAAGACCATCGGCGCGCCTGATCACGAAGACACCTATTTCCGCGATCTGATCGGCTATTCGATTGGGCCACTGGGCATTCACCGTCTGGGCCTGTTCCTTGCGCTGATGGCCGGTTTCTGGAGCGCGGTCTGTATCGTGATTTCCGGCACCATCTGGTTCGAAGAATGGATCGTCTGGTGGGACTGGTATTATGAACTGCCCTGGTGGGTAGACCTGTAGGAGGGTATGAAAATGGCTGAATATCAAAATATATTCACGCAAGTCCAGGTCCAGGGCCCTGCCGAAATGGGGGTCGTTGCCGACGCGGATACGATGCGCGAACGCACCAAGGGTACGCGGTTCTCTACCTTGCTTGGCCTTTTTGGCAACGCCCAGATCGGGCCTGTCCATCTGGGGTCCGCCGGGATGATCGCGGTCATCGGCTTTGCGGCATGGTTCTTCATCATCGGGATGAATTTCTGGGCCGAGGTCGGCTATAGCCCCGGTCTGTTCTTCCGTGACCTGTTCTGGCTGTCGCTGGAACCACCGAGGCCAGAATACGGGCTGGGCTTTGCGCCACTTGCCGAAGGCGGATGGTGGCTGATCGCCAGCTTCTTCTTTCTGGTCGGCTGCTGTGCCTGGTGGCTGCACACCTATCAGCGCGCCAAGGCGCTGGGGATGGGGCTGCATGTGGCCTATGCGTTCGCCGCGCTGCTGTGGCTGATCTTTGTGCTGGGTCTGATCCGGCCGATCCTGTTGGGATCATGGAGCGAGGCCGTACCTTACGGTATCTTCTCGCACCTTGACTGGACCAACCTGTTCTCGATTACTCATGGTAACCTGTTCTACAACCCGTTCCACGCGCTTTCGATCGTGTTCCTTTACGGGTCGGTGCTGTTGTTCGCGATGCATGGCGCAACGATCCTTGCGGTCAGCCGTTTCGGTGGCGAGCGCGAGATCGAACAGATCGTGGATCGTGGCACGGCATCCGAACGGGCGGCATTGTTCTGGCGCTGGACCATGGGCTTTAACGCCACGATGGAAGGTATCCACCGTTGGGCCTGGTGGTTCGCGGTACTGACACCACTGACAGGTGGTATCGGGATCCTGCTGTCGGGAACGGTCGTGGACAACTGGTTCGTCTGGGCACAAATCCACGGCTATGCGCCCCTGAACTGAGGAGAGAGACCATGAAAAACAACGACATCCTCGAAATGAACAGCAAAAGCAGGCTGACCGCCGACATCACCTTTCTGATGCTCAAAGGTGCGGGTTATGCAGCGCTTTTCGTTGTGGCGATCTGGTTCTTCATCGGGGCCTTCGCCTTGATCGGCCAGGCCCTGCCCGAGGAAAGCCGCAGCACGCCCGACCCGATCAACCGGGCGGCACCGATGGAAGACGCGGTCGCTGACTGAAAACCCATTGGATCAGGCATCGCGCGACGCCTGCCTGATCCTTCGCTGTCGGATCACCCTTCCCTGGTCGGTCCGTCGTTGGGGTTTCGACCCCAGTTCCCTTCCTGTTGGCTACAGGAGACTAGCGTCGCAAGCGGTTAACCCCACTTGCGACGCTTTTTTATTGCAAAGGTGACGTCATGACGAACCGCCCTTCCACACCCTTTCTGGACAGTATCGCAGGCCCCGCTGACCTGCGCCGGATGAATATGACAGCGCTTGCCAATCTCGCCGATGATCTGCGCGCCGAGGTGATCTCGGCCGTATCCGAAACGGGTGGGCATCTGGGGTCGTCTCTGGGGGTGGTCGAATTGACTGTCGCCATTCACGCCGTGTTCGACACGCCGCGCGACAAGCTGATTTTTGACGTGGGCCACCAATGTTATCCGCATAAGGTGCTGACTGGCCGACGTGACCGCATCCGCACCCTGCGCCAAGAAGGTGGGTTGTCCGGTTTCACCAAACGCACCGAAAGCGAATATGACCCCTTTGGTGCCGCCCATTCCAGCACATCGATTTCCGCCGCCCTTGGGTTCACCGTGGGCCGTGATCTGGGCATGGCGACGGGCGATGCGATTGCCGTGATCGGGGATGGCTCGATCAGCGCAGGCATGGCCTATGAGGCGATGAACAACGCAGGGTCCGAAGGACGGCGGTTGTTCGTGATCCTGAACGATAACGAAATGTCCATCGCCCCGCCTGTGGGCGCGATGTCGAAATACTTGTCCGGTCTTTATGCGTCCCCCTTGGGCGATCTGCACAAGATGGCCGAAGGGTTCGAATCTGTCCTGCCCGGCCCGATCCGTGACCATGCCCGCCGTGCGCGGCAGCTCGTGACCGGCGTGCAATCGGGCAATGCGGGTACCTTGTTCGAAAGCCTTGGGTTTTCCTATATCGGCCCCATTGACGGGCACGATATGTCCCAGCTTTTGCCGGTGCTGCGCGCGGCCAAGACCCGTGCCACCGGTCCCGTGCTGATCCATGTCTGCACCAAAAAGGGCAAAGGCTATGCCCCCGCCGAACAAAGTGCCGACAAATACCACGGTGTCGCAAAATTCAACGTGGCCAGTGGCGAACAGGCCAAATCGCGCCCCAATGCGCCCAGCTATACCAAGGTTTTTGGCACGGCGCTGACGGTCGAGGCGCAGCATGACCCCCGCATCGTCGCGGTCACTGCCGCAATGCCCAATGGCACCGGCGTCGATATCATGGGCCAGCGTTTTGGCAGCCGCGTGTTCGACGTCGGCATCGCTGAACAGCATGGCGTGACCTTCGCGGCTGGCATGGCAGCCAGCGGGCTGAAACCGTTCTGCGCGATCTATTCCACCTTTCTGCAGCGTGGCTATGACCAGATCGTGCATGATGTTGCCTTGCAGAACCTGCCTGTCCGGTTCGCCATCGACCGTGCCGGTCTGGTCGGTGCCGATGGCCCGACCCATGCGGGATCATTCGACATCGGCTATCTGGCTGCCTTGCCCAATATGGTGGTCATGGCCGCGGGGGACGAACTGGAACTGATGCATATGGTGCGCACCGCCGCCGCCTATGATGATGGCCCCATCGCGTTCCGCTATCCGCGCGGCGAAGGTGTGGGGCTGGAACTTCCCGAACGTGGCGAGATCATCGAGATCGGCAAAGGCCGGATCGTGCAGCAAGGCAGCGATGTCGCGATCCTGTCCTTTGGCGCGCATCTGGATGAATGTCGCAAGGCCGCCCGCGCGCTGGAAACGCAGGGCGTATCGGTCACCATTGCGGATGCGCGTTTTGCCAAACCGCTGGACCGCGCGCTGATCCGGCAATTGCTGCGCCATCACAAGGCGCTGGTCACGGTCGAACAGGGCGCGCAGGGCGGTTTCGGGGCGATGGTGCTGCATGATCTGGCCAATGACGGGCTGCTGGACGGGCGCTGTCAGGTCCGCACGATGACGCTGCCTGACCGCTATATCGACCACGCCGCCCCCGATGTCATGTATGCCGAGGCCGGTCTAACCGCCGTCGATATCGCCGCAACGGCGATGCAGGCGGCCAATATCGGTCTGCGCAGGGTCCAGTCCCCCGTGGTGGATCAGGGCTGAACAGTCAGACGCCCATCCTATTTGCCCTTGAACTGGACATCGTAAAGCTGCTTGAACTTGCCGCCTGTCGTCAGCAGATCGTCGATCTTGCCGCGTTCGACGATCTGGCCATTTTCAAGATAGCAGATTTCATCGGCATTCATCACGGTCGACAGCCGGTGCGCGATGACGATGGTGGTCACACCGCGCGTGATGGATTCAAGCGCGTCACGCACCAAGACCTCGGAATGGCTGTCCAGCGCGCTGGTCGCCTCATCCAGCAGCAGGATTGGCGCCTGCCGCAGCACGGCGCGGGCAATCGACAGGCGCTGGCGCTGGCCGCCTGACAGGAATGACCCGTTCTCACCAATGACGGTGTCATAGCCCTGTGCCAGCTTTTCGATGAATTCATGCGCATGGGCCACTTTGGCGGCGGCGATGGCTTCGTCTTTGGTTGCACCCTCGCGGGCCAGCAGCAGGTTGTCCATCACGGTCCCTGCAAACAGGAACGTATCCTGCCCGACGAAAGCGATATTCGCGCGCAAAGAGCTGAAGGTCGCGGCCTTTATGTCCTGCCCGTCGATCAGAACATGGCCCTCGGTCGGGTCATACAGCCGCAAGAGCAGGTTCAGCAGTGTCGATTTACCACCACCCGAAGGACCGACAAGGGCCGTGGTCTTGCCGGGCTGGAACGCCATGTTGACCGACCGCAGGACCTGTTCGTTATCGCCATAGGCAAAACAGACATCCGACAGTTCAACTGCCCCCGGACCCACGACAAGCGGCACGGCATCGGGGCTTTCCAGCATGGTCTGCTTGGTATCCAGCAATTCATACATCATCCGGACGCCGACCATGTTGCTTTCGATGACAACCCGCATTTTCGACAGACGCATTGCCGGTTCATAGGACATCAGGAAAGCGGTGACAAAAGACATCAGCTGCCCCGCCGTTCCGGGCGCGCGGCCAAACAGATCAACCGCGCTCAGCATCACGATTGACGCGATGGCAAGGCCCGCCACGACATCCAGCAAGGGCATGGTCGCGGATTGTAGCTGCACGATCCGGTTGTTGCGGTCTTCGACCTGACGGACTGCGGCCTCCATCCGGTTGGCCATGCTGGGTTCCAGTCCAAAGGCCTTGACCACCCGCGCACCCAGCGAGGTTTCCTGCACCACCCTGATAATTTCGCCCAGACCGGCCATTTCTTGCTGCATGACGTCCTGCACCAGCCGCAGGATGCGCTGCACCCCGTAAACGACGATGGGCGCCACGACGAGGCTGACCAACGACAGCACCGGCTGTTGATAGACCATCACCGCAATCAGCCCGATCAGCGTCAGAAGATCGCGGATGAACCCCGCGACAATCGTGTCGATGATGGCGCGCGCAGATTGTGCGCTCTGCGTCACCTTCAACAGCAGGTCGGACGATGCATTGCTGTTGAAGAACGCAACCCCCTGACCCAGCATCCGGTGGTAAATCTGCATCTGCTTTTGCGCGACGATCCGGTTGCCCGCCCGCGCCATCAGCACGGCCTGCACATACATCGCAGCGCCACGAAACGCGAAAACAAGCGCGACGCCCGCGCCCACAGCCATCACACGGCCCCGGTTGTCGGGTGTCGACAGAGCATCAATGATCTGGCCCATCATCCACGCGGTCGCCGCCGTCGCCGTCGCCACCAGCACCATCGCGCCTGCGGCGGCAAGGTATTTCCAGCGATGTTCGTGAAAACTTTCCAGCAACAGCCGCATGATCAGGCGATCCGCGGGTAAACGGGCCAGCCATCGCTCGTGCCATTTGGTCGGTTGTGCCATCTGCTCACATGTTCTTCATCCGGTTCAGAGGGTTCCTAAACCGTTTTGTGGATTTATGCGATAGCATGCCAAGAACTTCTTGGTGACCCCGGCAGGATTCGAACCTGCAACCTGCCCCTTAGGAGGGGGCTGCTCTATCCTGTTGAGCCACGGGGCCGCCGGTTTGTTCAATGCCTGCGTTTGCTTGTCTGGTCAACGTCTCTCGGGGCGGCTAACCTTGGGCAAACGACCAGACAGGACCATGCCTTTGACTAACGATCCCAAACGCCCCCTGACCCTGCGCGATGTCTCTGAGGCGTCGGGTGTCAGTGAAATGACCGTCAGCCGCGTCTTGCGCAACAAGGGCGATGTCAGTGCGGCAACCCGCCAAAAGGTGCAGGATGCGGCGAAACGGCTGGGCTATGTGCCCAACAAGATCGCGGGCGCGCTGGCGTCGTCGCGCGTGAACCTTGTGGCGGTGATCATCCCGTCACTGGGCAACATGGTGTTCCCCGAGGTGCTGGCCGGCATATCCGAAGTGCTGGAAGACACCGACCTGCAGCCCGTCGTCGGCGTCACGGATTACCTGCCCGAGAAAGAGGAAAAGGTCCTGTTCGAAATGCTGTCATGGCGGCCCTCCGGCGTCATCATCGCAGGGCTGGAACATTCCGAGGCGTCGCGCGCGATGCTCCGGCAGGCGGGCATCCCCGTGGTCGAGATCATGGACACCGATGGCGAACCGATCGACGCCTGCGTCGGCATTTCGCACCGGCGCGCGGGCCGCAAGATGGCCGAGGAAATCATCGCCGCCGGCTATAAAAAGATCGGGTTCATGGGCACCAAGATGCCGCTGGACCACCGTGCGCGCAAACGGTTCGAAGGCTTCACCCGCACGCTGGCCAAGGCCGGAATCGAGATTGCGGATCAGGAATTCTATTCCGGCGGGTCCGCACTGGCCAAAGGCCGCGAAATGACCGCCAAGATGATCGCGCGCAGTCCTGATCTAGACTTTCTTTATTATTCCAATGACATGATTGGCGCGGGCGGTTTGCTGTATCTGTTGGAACAGGGTGTCGCGATCCCCGATCAGATCGGGCTTGCCGCGTTCAACGGCGTGGAATTGCTGGATGGTCTGCCGCGCCAATTGGCAACGATGGATGCCTGCCGTCGCGAAATCGGGGTCAAGGCCGCGCAGATCATCGTGGCGCGCAATCAGGGGCTGGCGAACGAGGATGAAACCACCGTCACGCTGAGCCCAAAATTGTCCCCGGGCGAAACATTGCGCCGGAGCTAAACCATCTTGATCACATTCTTGTCGATGGCCAGCATATAGCCTTTGCGCGCGATGTTCTTGATCAGCAATTCGCTGACCAGCTGATTGCCCAAAGTATCGCGCAGGCGCTTGATGCGGGTGGCCCCCGCGGCTTCGTCGCAATCGGATGGGTCGCGGCCTGATATCACACCTTCGATTTCGGCGCCTGATAGCACCTCGTCATCCATCCGTGCTTCGGCCAGGACAGACAGGGTTTCAAGGGCGGCATCGGTCAGTTTGAATTCGAAATCGTTCAGATAGACCGATTTCTGGTCGCGGCTGATCAGCAGGGAATTCACCTCGATCCCCTGCCGTTCGATCCGGCCCATGCGGCGGTTCAGCGCGATCAGCATCACCAGAAAGGCGACGGCAGTGACCAAAAGGGCGGTCGCAAAGATCAGCAGCACGAAGATCACAAATCGATACGATGCCAGCGTGTCCGAAAAGGCGGTGCCCGATTGCGCAAGGATTTCCAGCAGCTTGATTTCCGCATTGCCGGTCAGCGTGTCGTTTTCCACGAACAGCCGTTCGACCCGCATGTTGAACGCATTGGCGTCGGGCAGGCTCATGAACAGCAAAACGGCTGTGACACCCAAGACCAGCACGATGGCGGCAATGCCTGCCACCACGATCCGGTTGCCGATTTCGCGCGATTCAGTAGCGGAGGTAAAACTCACCGGCGCTGTCCCTTCGTTCTTCCAGCCCGGACTCGTCAAAGACCCCAAGCACGTTCAACAATTGCCACCCGTCGTGGGCCAGACTGTCACGCAGCTGTGCCTCGGCGGTCGCAACACTGCAATCGCCACGGACTTCGGTCACACCGTAATGCAGCCGCAGGGGATTGTCCTGCTTGGCTTTGTAATCGGCATAACACGCCGCCTGCGCGAAAGTTGCGGACAGACAAAAGATCAGGAAAGAGAAGGAAAAGAGTTTCATCGGTCGATCTGATCCCAAGTCACGCGGCTATTCAATAGCATCAATCGCAAGCGCCTGCACGATGTCATGGCCAGCCCTTGATATTGTCTGACAAAGTCCGATTGCCGCAATGCTGTCGCACGACACGGCGCGGTGTCTTGTCCCAGTTGCCGCACCGTTCGGGGGCAGGGTGTCAGGTCTGACGCTCTGCCCCTTTTTTCTTGCGCTCGCGGCGGTCATCGGGTCACTGGGCGCATGACATTACCTGATTTTTCTTTCGAAGACGCGGCCCGTGACCGCGGCCATCTGCGGATCGCAGGGGTGGACGAGGTCGGGCGCGGCCCGCTGGCGGGGCCGGTTGTGGCGGCCGCGGTGGTGCTGGACCCAGCGCGCTTGCCTGCAGGATTGAACGACAGCAAGAAACTGACCCTCGACCGGCGCGAGGCGTTGTTTTCGCAGATCATGGATAGCGCCGATGTCAGCATCGCACAGGCCAGCGTGGCCGAAATCGACCGCCACAATATCCTGCGCGCGTCGCATTTGGCGATGCTGCGCGCGATTGCCGGATTGGCCACGCCGCCTGATCATGCCCTGATCGACGGAAACATGGTGCCACGCGGCCTGACCCTGTCGTGCGAAACGATCGTCAAAGGTGACGCGCGGTCGCTGTCGATTGCGGCGGCGTCTATCGTGGCAAAAGTGTGGCGCGACCGCCACATGGTGGATTTGGCGCAACAGTTTCCGGGTTATGGCTGGGATGCAAACGCCGGATATCCGACGCCTGCGCATAAATCGGCGCTGGTCAGTCTTGGTGTGACCCCACACCATAGGCGTTCGTTCAAACCCGTCCACAATATCTTGTATCAAGATCAAATCATAAGTGATTGATTCAATAAAGGTTTTGACAGCGAATCATCTCTGACTCAGATTGGGCCCAACCAAAGAGCGGGCAATCCGCCGGGGCAATGAGGCGAACATGACGGTCAAGACCAAAGCAAAGGTGGCGCAAGCGCTGCCATTGAATACGATTATCGACGGCGATTGCATCGCGGTGATGAACAGCCTGCCAGCAGGGTCGGTGGATCTGATCTTTGCGGACCCGCCCTATAACTTGCAGTTGAAAGGCGATCTGCACCGCCCCAACAATTCCAAGGTTGACGCCGTTGACGACGCCTGGGACCAGTTCGACAGTTTCGCAGCCTATGACCGGTTTACCAAGGCATGGCTGGCTGCGGCCCGCCGCCTTTTGAAACCCAATGGGGCGATCTGGGTGATCGGCAGCTATCACAACGTGTTCCGCATGGGGGCCGAATTGCAGAACCAAGGGTTCTGGATTCTGAACGATGTGGTCTGGCGCAAATCCAACCCGATGCCCAATTTCCGGGGCAAACGCCTGACCAATGCGCATGAAACGCTGATCTGGGCGTCCAAGGAAGAGGCGAGCAAATATACCTTCAACTACGAGGCGCTGAAATCGCTGAACGAAGGTGTGCAGATGCGCTCCGATTGGGTGCTGCCCATTTGCACCGGCCACGAACGGCTGAAGGATGACCAAGGCGACAAGGCGCATCCGACACAAAAACCGCAATCCTTGCTGCACCGCGTGATCGTGGGCACGACCAATCCGGGCGATGTGATCCTTGATCCGTTCTTTGGCACCGGCACCACGGGGGCGGTGGCCAAGATGCTGGGCCGCGATTTTATCGGGATCGAACGCGAAGCCGCCTATCGCAAGGTCGCGGAAAAACGCATCGCCAATACCCGTAAATTCGATACCGAAGCGTTACAGGTGTCCTCATCCAAACGGACCGAACCGCGCGTTGCCTTTGGCGTTCTGGTCGAACGCGGCATGCTGCGCCCCGGCGAGGAATTGTGGTCCATGAACGGCCGCCACAAGGCCAAGGTCCGTGCCGATGGCACGCTGATCGGGGACGATATCAAAGGATCGATCCATCAGGTCGGCGCCTATCTGGAAGGCGCGCCAAGCTGCAACGGCTGGACCTATTGGCAATTCAAGCGCGACGGGCAAAAGGTGCCTATTGATCTGCTGCGCCAGCAAATCCGTTCCGAGATGGAAAAACACTAAGTTTCACCAAAGTTGATACCGCCGGTGCCTACGGTGAACCTTGTCATGGTGGCAGGGGCTGCAGGCGCTAACTTTGCCCCGTCATCGCAAGATGGCGGGGATTTTTTATCGTGGCATAGGATTTTGCGCATACTTGTATGGCTGCCAGTTCCTGATTTCTGGATAGAATGCCGCGCGCCAGTCCCTGATCCGCGGGTGCATCACCTTGCGCCACAAGGGCGGCACCAGCGCCATCATCGTCATCACCGGATAGCCATAGGGCAGTTGCGGGGCCTCATCCTCGGCATAGGTTTGCAGCAAGGGGAACCGCCGGTCGGGTTTGTAATGATGGTCGGAATGGCGTTGCAGATTGATCAGCAGCCAGTTCGACGCGCGCTGCGACGCGTTCCACGAATGGCGCGGTTTGACATGTTCGTATTTGCCGTCGCCCAAATGCTTGCGCGTCAGCCCGTAATGTTCGACGTAATTCACCAGTTCGAGCTGGAACACCGCCCAGAACGCCTGTGTCGCGAACAGGACCACACCCCACAGCCCGCCGATAAAGGCGGCAAGCCCCAGAAACATCAGTTGCAACGCCAGATACCGCCAGAACGGGTTGGACAGATGCGTTGCGCGCAATTCCTTGCGCGCCAGCATCGCCTTTTCCGCGCCAAGTGCCGAGACAAAGCATTGATACAACACGCGCGGAAAGAACCGGTAAAAGCTTTCGCCATAGCGCGCCGTGACCGGATCGCGCGGGGTCGCGACATAGCGGTGATGCACCAGCATATGTTCCGACCTGAAATGCGAATAGAACACGGATGCCAGCAGGATATCCGCCAGCCAGCGTTCGGTTTTGGGTTTCTGGTGCATCAGTTCATGCGCATAGGTAATCCCGATGGTCCCCGACAGGATGCCCAGCCCTGCAAACAGCGCCCATGCCTCGCCCCGCGTCAGATGGTCAGTGGTCACGACGTAGTGCAGCACGCCAAAGATCGTCACCAATTGCAGCGGCGTCCACAAGAGCGTGATCAGCCTGTGCCAGAATAGCGCCCTTTCTGGCGTGGCGGGATCAGGGTTCACCTTGTCCAGCCCGACAACGTAATCAAGGCCCGAAAACAGCCACCATGTCGTCAGTGGCAGCAGCAGCAATGCCCAGCCCCCTTGCGTGGCGACGAAAACCGCAAGCGGGATCAACCCGAGCGACAACCAGAACGGCAAGGCCGACGGGACAGGGCCGGTTTCGGGCGTTGCGGATGGTGTCATCGACATGTGATCCTTTCGTGTTCCGGTTGTGCTAGATTACCCGCAAAGATGCCGCCTCTCAATCATTCTGCACCAGATCGGCAACCAAATCGTAAACCTTGCGCATGGCCGTTGGCAGGGCCGCAGGGCTGAAATCCTGCCTTGCGATGAAATGCCCACGGTGGGCCTGCGCGCCCTGCGGCACATGGGCCAGCATGATCCGCAGATGCAGATGAAAATGGGTAAAGGTGTGGCGCGCCTCGGCATCAAGTACGGTCCAATCGGCATTGATCGGCGGCGCGGGTACCGGATCATCCACCCAGTCGCTGCAAGGCCAGCCCAGCATCCCGCCCAAAAGCCCGCTTTCGGGGCGCGTTTCCAGCAGCATCGCCCCATCCGCGCGCCGCGCGACATAGGCGATCCCGTATCGCGTCGGTGTCTTTTTCTTGGGCGTCTTGCGCGGCAGATCGGTGGCGGTGCCAGCGATCCGCGCGGCACAGGGCGCGCGCCACGGGCAAATCCCGCAGGCCGGATTGCGCGGGGTGCAGATCGTCGCACCAAGGTCCATCACCGCCTGCGCGTAATCGCCTGCGCGGTGCTTGGGTGTCAGCGCACGGGCGCGGCCGGTCAGTTCCGGTTTCGCGGCAGGCAAGGGCGTGTGGATGTCGAACATCCGCGCCATGACCCGTTCCACATTGCCATCGACCACGGTTTCGGGCGCATCGAACGCGATGGCCGCAATCGCCGCCGCCGTATAGGGGCCGATGCCGGGCAGGGTCAGCAAGGTCGCATGATCGCGCGGAAACGTGGCGCCATGATCTGCCACCACGACCCGCGCACATTTCAGAAGGTTGCGCGCGCGCGCATAATAGCCAAGCCCCGCCCAAGCGGCCATGACAGCGGCATCATCCGCCGCCGCCAGATCGCGCACGCCGGGCCAAAGGGCCGTGAACTTGCGGTGGTAATCGCGCACCGCGGCGACGGTGGTTTGTTGCAGCATCACCTCGGATAGCCAGATGGCATAGGGGTCGGGGGCGATACCTGCCTTGCGATCCGCTGGCGACACACGCCACGGCATGGCGCGGGCATGGCTGTCGTACCAGTCCAGCAAGGCAAAGCTCAGATCATGCAAGGCGGTTTCCCCCATTTGCGGCAGCGCAGGCTTGGCGCAGGTCCAGACATAAGGTAATGCAAAGCCATGAAACAGCCACGCCCCAATGGCACGACCTATGGTTTTTCGCGCGCCGCCGCGCTGATGCAGACCCGCATCCGCAGCGCCAGCGAAAAGCGCGGTTTTGCCGTGACCCGTCTGTTGACCCATTGGGCCGAGGTGGTGGGCGACAGCACCGCGCAGATCGCCACGCCTGTGAACGTCAGCTACGGACGCGGCGGGATGGGGGCGACCCTGACCCTGCTGACCACCGGCGCGCAGGCCCCGATGCTGGAAATGCAAAAAGACCAGATCCGCGACAAGGTAAACGCCTGTTACGGCTACCGCGCCATTGCACGGGTGCGGATCACACAGACAGCGCCCACGGGCTTTGCCGATGGGCGTGTGGCCTTTGCGCCAGCGCCCAAACGTGTAACGCAACCCAGCGCAGACGTGATTTGCAAAGCAACCGCCTTATCTGAGACTATAGATAGCGATGATTTACGGGCCGCCTTGGCCAGACTTGGCAGCCATGTCCTTGCGAAACAAAAGAACTGAACAGAGGTAGATATGAAACGCAGAATGCTTTTGGCCGCCGCTGGTGGTGCCGCCCTGATATCCGGTGCCGGTTGGCTGGCCAGCCGTCCCGATCCGGTCACTGGCCTGTTGCCCGGTGCCGCCAATGCGCAAGCCGCCAATGGCACTTTGCCGCAGGTCATCGAAATGGTGCTGGGCAACCCCGATGCTGTGGTCGAAGTGATCGAGTATGCGTCCTTCACCTGCCCGCATTGCGCGTCTTTCCATGCTGACCAGTTCAAGCAGATCAAGGAAAACTATATCGACACGGACAAGATCCGCTTTGTCTATCGCGAAGTGTATTTCGACCGTCCCGGCCTGTGGGCATCGATGATCGCACGCAGCACGAACAATCCGGATTTCTTCTTTTCCTTTGCTGGCATGTTGTATGAACAGCAGCGCTCTTGGCTGGCAGGCGGCGATCCGGTTGTGATCGTCGAAGAACTGCGCCGGCTGGCCAAGGTCGCGGGTCTGGATGATGCAGCGCTTGACGCGGCGCTGTCTGACGGAGCAAAGGCAGAGGCGCTTTTTACCTGGTATCAGGCGAATGCCGAACGTGACGGGATTAGCTCGACCCCGAGCTTCGTGATCGACGGGCGGCTTTACAGCAACATGACCTACCCTGAATTCGCGGAAATTCTGGACGCGCGGATCGGCTAAAGCCCGAGCCGGTCAAAGGCTGCATCCAGCGCGGACCAATCCGCCAGATGCAGCCGGACCGGCAGCGTCAGCACATGCATCCGAAAGGCGTCGGGCAAACGCACGGCGTCTTTTTCCGTTGTGACCAGCTGTGCGCGCTGGACCTGCGCCTCGATCTGCAAGCGTTTGATCAGCGCGGGCGTCAGGGGTTGGTGATCGGCCAAGCCTTCGGCGCGGACAACATCGGCCCCCATATCGCGCAGGGTGCGAAAGAATTTTTCAGGGTGGCCAATCCCCGCAAAGGCCAAAAGGCGCAGGTCGCGCCACGGCATGCCTGTGGGCAGCGGGGCCAGATGGCCTACCAGATGCGGCAGGGCCACGGGCCAGTCGGCGGCAAACCTGTCCTGCGCCTCGGGCGGGCCGATGGACAACAGCAGATCGGCCCGCGCCAGCCCGCGCGCCACCGGTTCGCGCAAGGGGCCAGCAGGGATCACCCGCCCGTTGCCAAAACCGCGCAAGGCATCGACAACGACGATAGACAGATCCTTGACCACATCGGGGTTCTGGAACCCGTCATCCAGCAGGATCACATCCGCCCCCGCCGCCTGTGCTGCGGCAACGCCGGCGGCACGGTCGCGCGCGACCCAGGTTGGCGCAAAAGCCGCCAGCAACAGAGGTTCATCGCCGGTCTGATCCGCCTTGTGCTGGCGTTCGTTCACCTGCACCGGCCCGGTCAGCGACCCGCCATAGCCGCGCGACACCACATGCGGATTGCGCCCGCGCGCGCGCAACCGGTCGATCAGGGCGATGGTCGTGGGCGTCTTGCCGGTGCCGCCCGCATTCAGGTTGCCGATGCAAATGACCGGCACAGCGGCGCGCAGCTTGGCGGGCCTGCGCAGACGCACCGCCGTTGCCGCGCCATAAATCCAGCCCAAAGGCGCCAACAGCCACGCGGTCAGCGCAGGGCGTTGCGGCGGCGTGAACCAGAAACCGGGCGCACGCATCAGGCGACCCTGTCTTCTAGCCGCTGGCGGATCAGCGCAACGATCTGGTTGGTCACATCGGCCCCGCGCGATGTGACATCCCATGCCGCATGGGCCATCATGGCGGCCTTGTCGGGGGCCAGCAAGGATTCCACCGTGGGGCCAAGCGTGTCGGCAGACCCGATCAACCGCGCGGCGACAGCGGCCTTCAACCGTGCGGCGTGACGCTGATAAGGCGCGACATGCGGCCCGTAAAGCACCGCAGACCCAAGGGCCGCCGGTTCAAACGGATCGCGGCACCCGCCGCCAAACAAGGTGCCGCCCAGATAGGTGACCGGCGCGATCCGGTACCACAGCCCAAGGTCAGGTTCGGTATCAACGATAAAGACCTGCGTCGGTTCGGATGGTTCAGGATTTTCCGACCGCAGCGTGACGTGAAATCCGAACTGGCGCATGTCTTCGGCCAGTTGCAGCGCGCTATCGGGCGTGTCGGGCACAATGATCAGCAGCAGGCGGTGCGCGCGGCGTCCCGCCTCCAGATGGGCGCGGCACAGCGCCTTGCAATCGTTCGCACGCGCCGCCGCGGCCAACCAGACAGGCCGCGTCCCGATGGCGCCGGACAGGTTGCGGCGGTCAGCCTCGTTGCAGGGCAGGACAGGGCTGCAATCTTCCATCAGGCCGGTGACGACGATGCGTGCCTGCGGCGTGCCCGCGCTGATCAGTTTTTCGGCCGAGGCTGAATCGACGGCAAGAACCGTGTCAAAGCCAGACAGCAAGGACCGGATCGCGCCCGGCACCCAGCCGCCCGCCACATGGTCGATCCCGTCACCGGTTGCATCGACAAGGATGCTTGGCACACGGGCAGACTGGATCGCGTCCAGCAGCACCAAATCAAGATCGCCGCGCATCCAGATCGCCAGCATCGGCCGCCAATGCGCCAGAAAGGCCCGAATCTTGTCTTTGCCCTTGGGTTCGGGCAAGGCGCGACCCGCCAGTGACGGGTTCCAATCCGAAACGGTCACGACGATCTGGATCGCGTCGGCATCATCGGCAAGCTTGCGTTGCAGGGTTTCAATCGCGGTCAACTGGTCGGGCCGGCTGCACCGCGCCCAAACAATCGCACCGTCAGGCCGGTCGGGATAGGCCGTCTGCAACGTGTCAGGACTGCTGCGCCGCAGCCCCGCCATATAGGCCGCGATTTTAAGGGATCGCGCCATGATCCTGCCCCTTGCCCTGCGTCAGTCGCCCAGTTCCTCGGTCGCAGAGGCGGGGGCTTCTTCGTCCCGCAGGCGGTGGATATGGGCGATGAAATACCGCATATGCGCATCATCAACTGTCCGGTGCGCGGCAGCTTTCCATGCATTATAGGCGGTCTGATAATTCGGGAACATCCCCACGACATCAATCGCCGCGACGTCCTTGAACGCATTCTTGGTCGGATCGACCAGTTCACCGCCAAAAACAAGGTGCAGGCGCTGTGTCATCGGGAAATCCTCGGGTTGCTGTGGTTGTACGGACCCTACTGGTTCGCGCGCGCCGGCTCAAGCCGCGCTGCGATATCGGCGTGCAAATCATCCCCTGCCGCGATGACGCCCGGCACCTGCGGATGCGCATTGTTGAACACAAGCGGCAGGCCGCGCGCATCGGTGACGGTGCCGCGCGCCTCGGCCACGATCAGCGCACCGGCGGCGATGTCCCATTCCCAGCTGGGGCGCAGGGTCAGCATCGCGTCGAACTGGCCCTGTGCCACAAGACATAGCCGATAGGCCAGCGACGACCGGAACGCCTGCTGGAACGGCGGCAAGGTCGCGCCTTTCCACAATGCGGGCGCGAAATTGGGTTTCGACGCCAGCACCCGCGCCTGATCAATCGCTGATTGGCTGACGCTGATCGGGGCGTCGTTCAGCTGCGCCCCGTCCCCTGCGGCGGCGGTGAACATCAGGTCATGCAGCGGCAGATAAACCGCGGCGGCGACAACGGCACCGTTTTCCACGATGGCCAGCGAATGGGACCAGTCCTTTGCCCCGTCGATAAAGGCGCGCGTGCCGTCAATCGGGTCGATCACGAACTGGCGCGCCGTGGACAGGCGCGCGGGGCCGTCTTGTGATTCCTCGGACAGCCAGCCGTAATCGGGGCGCTTGTCGCGCAGGAAATCTGCCAGCATCAGGTCCACGGCCAGATCCGCCTCGGTCACGGGGCCGGCACCGCCCGGTTTGTCGGTCACGATGGGTGATTGGCCGAAATATCCTGTGGCGATGGTCCCCGCCTTGCGCGCGGCGGCGACCAGCAGGGTCAGATCACTCTCCCGCAAGGGTCAGACCTTCGACCAAGAGCGATGGCACCGCGCGCGACAGATGCAGCCGCGCGTCATTGGCTGGGATCATGGTCAGCAGCATGTCGCGCAGATTGCCCGCGACGGTACATTCGTTGACTGGATAGGCAATTGCCCCGTTTTCCACCCAGAACCCCGCCGCCCCGCGCGAATAATCGCCCGTATTGGGGTTGATCGTGGACCCGATCATCGAGGTGACCAATAGCCCTGTGCCCATCTGCGCGATCAGGTCATCGCGCGTTGCGCTGCCTTGGGTCATGGCGATATTGGTCAGGCTGGGCGAAGGCGGCGCGCCGGTGGATCGTGCCGCATTGGCAGTGCTGTCCAGCCCCAGCTTGCGCCCGGTGGCAAGGTCCAGCGTCCAGCCTGTCAGCACACCGTCATCGACGATGGCACGGCGCGCCGTGGGCAGACCTTCGGCATCATAAAGCCGCGAACCTGACACCCGCGCGCGGTGCGGGTCTTCGATCACTGACAGCCCCTTGGGCAGCACCTGCGCACCCAGCGCGTCGCGCAGCCAGCTTGACCCGCGCGCGATGGCCGCACCATTGCTGGCCTGCAGCAGATGGCCGATCAGCGCGCTGGCGATGCGTTCGTCGAACAGCACCGGATAGGCCCCTGTCTTGGGGCGGCGCGCGCCACTGCGTTCGACGGCGCGTGCGGCGGCGCGGGTGCCGATGGCATCTGCATCGCGCAGATCGGCGCGGAACACGCGGTTGTCGTAATCGTAATCCCGTTCCATCGCCGTGCCGGTCCCGCTGATTGCGACACAGGACAGGCCGCTGTCGGTGCGGGTATAGCCCGCGGAAAACCCGTTCGTCGCTGCCAGATGTACGCGGCGGCGGGAATATCCTGCAGAGGCCGATTGCACCTGTGATATGCCTGCATTGCGCAGCGCCGCAGCCTCGGCGCGGGCGGCTTGGTCCTGCAACATGGCAGGATCGGGTTCCTCGGCGGGGTCATGCATTTGCAGCGCGGCATTGTCCGTCGCCTGCGCCAGTTGCGCGGGATCGGCAAGGCCCGCATGCGGGTCTTCGGGAGCTTCCTTTGCCATGGCCACGGCGCGTTCGGCCATCTGGCGCAATGTGTCGGGCTTGATGTCGGACGATGACACGCAGGCCTGCCGTTTGCCGATCAGCACCCGCAGGCCAATGTCGATGCCTTCGGACCGTTCGGCGTGTTCCAACACGCCGCCCCGCACGTCGATCGACAGGGACGTGCCGTCCACCGCGATCGCGTCGGCGGCATCGGCCCCGGCCTTGCGGGCGATGTCGATCAATTGGTGGGTCAGGTCGGACAGGGACTGTGTCATCGGGCTTCCTTTGCTTACGGCAGAGCTAGCGCGCGGGCAGGGGTGCTGCAAGGCCGCGACACGACATGCGAACGGCGCGTCGACAGGCCGACGCGCCGCAAGATTGACTGGGCCGGATCAGCGGATGCGCTGCCCGTTGGCCAGAACCTGCCCGTCGCCGGTGATTTCCAGCTGGCTTTCGAGTTGATCTGCGCCGGTGGACCGCGCGAACATGCCCATCATCATGCGGGGGGCCATCATTTCTTCGGCGGGGACCAGACCCATGGCGACCAGATTGTCCAGCAACCCGTTCAGCCCGTTGATCTGCACACGCAGCGCGCCTTCGGGGCGGGGTAGCGGCGCGAATGTCACCATATCGCTGTTGTCGAAGGTAAAGGCCCCGTCGCCCGTGACGGTGGCACCGGCAACCGCGATATCAAGATCGGTCAGCGTGACCTCGGACAATTCGAACGGCATGTCGCTGTTCATCATCGCCTGTTCCTGCGCCGGGTCCATCATGTCAAACAACGGGCGGGCCAGACCGGCAAGGCCGATCTTGATCGTTGCCGGATCGCGCGGCAGGACATTGGCCGGATCGAAAAGCGACCAGATCATGTCGCTGACCGTCAGGTCCGCCAGTTCGATACCAAAGTCAAACGGCTGTGCGGTCTCGGACGCTGCCAGGGGCATTTCGAAGTTGAACCCATAGGCGGACAGGCCGATTTCAACAGGGAAAGGGGCCGCTGCCGATATGATCGTTGCCGCGACATCGGTGGTACGGCCGGAATAGGCCAGCCGATCCGTGCTGATCTGGGTGGCCAGCATACCGGAACCGGCACTGATCGACCCCGCCATCTGATCGCCTTCGGCATTGATGTCGAACACATAGTCGCTTTTGCCGACGGTATAGCCACCTGATATCGACGTGCCGTAGGTGAAATAATTGTTATCGTTGATCATCACGCCATCCAGCGGCATCTGGATTTCGGCCTGCATGGTCAGCCCGTTGAACTTGCCGCCCAGGGTGATGTATTCGCCCGCTGCTTGGGGGATCTGCACATCCACCAGCATATCGACCGATTCGAACGCGCCGACATAGGTCAGATCGCGCATATCACCCTGACGGCTGGTGTAGCTGCCCGTCAGGCGGTTGCCGGTCACGCTGATATCACCGTCAAAGGTGAAATCACCATCGACAACACTGTCCAGCGCCACCGTGTAGCTGTCGGCACTGACGGCATAATCAATCGCGTCGCTGGTCCCGCTGACGGTCATTTCCAGACCCGACTGGGTGACCAGCACGGTGGCTGTCATGCCTTGCCGGTCGGTCAGCACGATGGGGAAACTGTTTTCCATCGTCACGCGGACGCTGCTGTCACCCTGTTCGGCAAAGGTGACATCGCCAATCGTGGCAAGGATTGTGACATCGTCGTCGGCCATGGTCAGGGCGACATTGCGCACGGTCAGCGTATCGCCCGCCATATCCTCTGCCCCGACGGACAGGCTGTTGGGGCCGTAGACGGACAGCTGCGTTTTCCAGTCGTCCCAGACTTGCTGTGCGGTTACTTCGGCCAGGGCGGCGTTGGCGGTCAACAGCGCAGTGAGACAGACAGCACCGCGCAAAGTCGTTCTACAGGTCATCAAGATCCCTTCCGTTCTGGGTTTGCCCCTCCGGTCCACGTCTTCCAACACGGGCCAAGGAAGGATAGCATCTGCAAAACTGTTACCCATCCGCAGGCCAGACCGAAAGGGATTGATGTGAAAAAGTTCGATATGATGGGCAAAACCGTGCTGATCACGGGGGCCAGCCGTGGCATCGGCGAGGCGGCTGCGCGGGAATTTGCCGCTTGTGGCGCGAATGTCGCCCTGATTGCGCGCAGCATGGATGATATCGCCCAAATTGCAGGCGAGATCGGGGAAAGGGCACTGGCGATTCCATGCGACGTGTCGCGGTATAACGAGGTCGAACAGGCTGTCGCCGCTACGGCCCAGACATTCGGCGGGCTGGATGTGTTGATCAACAATGCCGGTGTTGTTGATCCGATGGGCTATTTCGCCGATCTTGACCCCGAAGCATGGGCGCGCACGGTGGATATCAACCTCAAGGGGGTGATGTACGGGATGCGCGCGGTTGTGCCGGGCATGATCGCACAGGGGCATGGCACGATTCTGAATATATCCTCTGGGGCGGCGCATAATCCTGTGCATGGATGGACTGCCTATTGCGCGTCCAAGGCGGGGGCCTACATGCTGACCCGCACCGCCGATCTGGAATGCCGGGCCAAGGGGTTGCGGATCATGGGCCTGTCGCCCGGCACCGTTGCCACGAAAATGCAGCGCGACATCAAGGAATCAGGCATCAGCCCGATCAGCCAGCTGGATTGGTCGGTGCATATCCCGCCCGAATTGCCAGCCAAGGCGTTGGTCTGGATGTGTACCGATCAGGCCGACCCCTATCTGGGACAGGATGTCAGCCTGCGCGAGCCTGACATCCGCAAGATGGTTGGCCTGACATGATCCGCACGGACAGGGACGGTGACAGCCTGATCGTCACGATCGACCGGCCTGACAAGGCGGGTGCGCTGACGTCAGACATGCTGACCGCACTGGCCGATATTGCCGATGGGGCGCGCGATGCAAAGCTGCTGATCCTGACCGGCACGGGCCGCGTGTTCAGCGCCGGTGCCGATCTGGACGCCGCCCGCGCGGGGCTTGCGACCGATCCGGTCTGGGAACGGCTGTCAGGTGCGATTGCCGCCTGTCGTGGGCTGACCATCGCCGCGTTGAACGGCACGGCGGCGGGCGGGGCGCTGGGCATGGTGCTGGCCTGCGATCTGCGGATCGCGGTGGCGGGGGCGCGGTTTTTCTATCCGGTGATGAAACTGGGCTTTCTGCCGCAACCGTCCGATCCGATGCGGCTGGCGCGGCTGATCGGGCCTGCGCGCGCCAAAATGATCCTGATGGCGGGGCAAAAGATCGACGCGCAGACCGCGCTTGGCTGGGGCCTGATCGACCGGATCGTGCCGGATGATGCGTTGGTGCAGACCGCCCGCGATCTGGGGGTGGATGTCTGTGCCGCCGCCCCCGCCCATGTGACCGCCATCAAACGGATGATCGACCCCGCATGACCGACCTGATCGTGATCGGCGCAGGCCCGGCCGGTCTGATGGCCGCAGAAATGGCCGCTGCGCAAGGCGCGCATGTCAGCATCGCGGACGCGATGCCATCGGTCGGGCGCAAGTTCCTGATGGCGGGCAAATCCGGCCTGAACGTGACCAAGAACGAAGATATGCCCGCCTATCTGGCCGCTTTTGGCCCTTTGCCCGACAATTTACGCGCCATTCTGGCAGATTTTGGCCCGCAGGCCGTGATGCGCTGGGCCGAAGGACTGGACCAGCCCCTGTTCACCGGATCAACGGGGCGTGTGTTTCCCGTGGCGATGAAAGCCTCGCCCTTGCTGCGCGCATGGCTGGCGCGTTTGGGGAATACGGGCGTGACCGTGCAAACCCGCTGGCGCTGGCAAGGCTGGCAAGGCGATGCGCTGGCCTTTGACACGCCCGCAGGCGCACAGGTGATCCGCACCAAGGCGGTCGTGCTGGCGCTGGGTGGCGGCAGTTGGGCGCGGCTGGGGTCAGACGGTGCTTGGATGCGGCATCTGCCCGATGCCACGGCCCCCTTTGCGCCCGCGAATATGGGCTTTGTCGTCGATTGGTCGGCGCATATGACGCGCCACCTTGGCGCGCCGGTCAAGGCGGTGGCGATGACGGCGGGGGCGGTCACGACGCGGGGTGAATGCGTCATCTCTGCCCATGGGATCGAAGGTGGCGGCATCTATGCGCTGTCGCGCGCGATGCGCGAAGGTGCGCCGCTGGTCATGGACCTGCTGCCCGACTGGACATTGGCGCAGGTGCGCAGCGCCTTGGCGAAACCGCGCGGTAAGGCCAGTGTCACCAACCACCTGCGCAAGGTGCTGCGGCTGGACCCCGTGCGCCTTGCGCTGCTGGCGGAATTCGGCTTGCCCTATCCCGATGATCTGGCCCCGTTGATCAAGGCGCTGCCCATCCGGCACGCAGGCCCCCGCCCGCTGGACGAGGCGATTTCGACGGCGGGCGGTGTGCGGCTGGATGCGCTGACCGATGACCTGATGCTGCGCGACCGCCCCGGCGTGTTCTGCGCCGGTGAAATGCTGGATTGGGAAGCACCGACAGGCGGCTACCTGATCAGCGCCAGCATGGCGACAGGACGACAGGCGGGGCTGGTAGCTGCGGATTACGCCAAAAGCCGCTGAAACGCGGGGCGGTCGCGCATGCGCTGCTGATAGGCCAGCACAGGTTCTGGGGCGATGTCGAACTTGATCCCCGCCCCCCAATTCAGGCAATGGGCGCAGAGGATATCGGCAATCGTGAATTCATCCCCCATCAGGCAGTGGCCCGCGATACGCGGAGCCAGACGGTCAAGGCTGCGCGCCCATTCCCAGCGCAAACTGTCCTTGATCGCGGGCAGGCGCTGGGCCTCTGGCAGAATGAAACTGTGTTTCGCGGCCATCCACAGGATCGCGTCCATCTCATCAAGCACGGTATGCATCAGCGCGTCATGATGCGCGCGCTGGGTGGTGCCGGGGGCGGGGATCAGGGCACCGTGGCGGTCGGCCAGATAGGTCATAATCGCGGTGGAATCCGTCAGTGTCGCGCCATCCACGATCAGCACAGGCACCTTGCCGGACGGGTTCAGCGCCTTGACCGCATCCGACCCCGGCATGTCGGGTAGATGGTCATAGGGCGCGCCCAATTCCTCGAGCGCCCAAAGCACCCGCAAGGCGCGCGACTTTTTCGGACCGATAACCTGATACATGCTGGCTCCCCCTGCTTTTGCGGCATAAGGCGGCGTCACGCGCGGCTTTGCAAGGCAATTTGCCGGTCCGGTGGTATTTGTGCAGGGCCGGCAGTGCGGCGCTTTTTCGGACAAACTGTTGCAATCCGGCACCTTTTGGGCAGGAATAATCCGGTCAAATGCTGCGACCGGCGCGATAAAGTGGCCTGCTGCTGACAAAATTGCAGCATGCAATGGCGGGAACAACCAGTATTTATTGGGTTAATCCATCCCAACAGATCATCCGATGCGTGTAGGCGGTTTTCCCCGATCTGGACCGTGTTCAAGCCGTGCTTTTGCGATCCTTGCCCAGTGTCTTGGTTTTCTGGAAATGGCCTGATTTAAAGGACACATGTGGACAGCCACGCCGTGGCACACCACCCGTGCATCAATAGGAGTACCAACATGCGCCTTACAACTACACTCGCTGCATCCGCAGTCATCGCTGTTTCCGCCGTCGCCGCAAACGCAGGCAGCCTTGCGCCAACCACGATGGAAGCCCCCGTCGTCGTGATGGAAGAGCCAGCACCAGCCGGTTCGTCCGTCAACCCTGCTTTCGTCGTTGTCGGCGTTCTGGCGGCCCTGCTGATCGCAGCTGCTGCTGATTAATTTGTGACGGCGATCACGTCGCCGGATCAGAAAAGGCAGACCTTCGGGTCTGCCTTTTGCATTAGCGCCGCGCCATCATCGCAAGGCGGATCAGGGTGCGTTCCATCAGTGCCGCCTGCGGCGCGGTGCTGGCGGATCGCAGTTGCAGATCGGTATCCGTCAGCGCGGTCAGCGCCTTTTCCAGACGGTCGCGACCCCAGTGGCTGACCTGTCGCGCGATCTTGTCGCGGCGGGGGCCATAGACGGGCGGGCGCAACCGCGCGACACCGGCGCTGGCCCCGCCCGGATCGGACGCCACAACATGCAACCGCCGGAAATGCCGCATCGCCCCGATGCATAGCGTGACCGGCGTGACGCCTTGGGCGTATAAGCTGCGCAGCACAGGCCCAAGCTGGTCGACCTGCCCCGCCGTGACGACATCAAGGACATCGTCAACATCAACCTCGGCTGATTGGGGCGCATTGGCCATGACATCCGCGATGGTCAATGGCGTGGCATCGCCTCGTTTATACAGCCCGACCTTGTCCACCGTTTGCCGGAAATCGCCCGGTTCCAGCGTCCCCGCCAGTGCGAACAGCGCGTCCATCACGTCGCGGCCGGGTTGGTCCAGCCCCGCATCGGCCACGGCGCGCGCGATGTCGGACATGCTGGGCGGATCATCATAGATACCGATGGCCATGGCGTTGCGGTGGCTTTCGAACACTTTGCGCAGGGCCGATTTCGGGGTCAGCTGGCCTGCGGTCACGACCAGTTGCGCATCGCCCGGTCGCCAGTCGGCCAGTACGGCCTCGATCAGCTTGGACAGGGTGTCGGTCGCATCCTCGACAAAGGCGACGCGGTGCCCCGGAAAGAACCCCTGCGCCTTGATCGCATCATCCAGCAGGGCGGCATCCTTGCGCAGGTCGGCGGCATTGATCCGGGTCAGGCGCATTTCCTCGTCGCCTTGCGGGCCGACAAGGGCGGCAATCGCCTGCTGTCGCTTGGTCGCCACGCGCATCGGATCGGCACCAAAGATCAGCAGGCCCGCATGCGCCGGATCTGGCTTGCGCAGGTAACCGGCGGCGGCATCGCCTGCCAGTTTCATCGCGGCAGGTCCGGTGCCAGCAGCAACAGGCGGCTGACGATCATGTCGGCCAGCGCCACGGACAGGCGGGCGGTGGCATCCGTCTCGGCGGCTTGGGTGGCGGTGGTCGATCCGGTGGCAGCATAGCTGGTAAAGGTTTCGTGGCGGCCATCGGCAAGCGTTTCGCCCGTCGTGGCATGGGTCAAGACCCATGTGACGGTGCCCACCACGTTGAAACGCTGGTTTTCCCCCGATGTCGTGATCGCCAGACTGCGCCGCCGGTCGGTGATCTGCGCGCGCAGCACATAGACCGGCGCATCCGCGACACCCAGCCGTTGTTCCAGCCTTTCGCGCAGCTGGAACCCCGGCACGGTGTCGCGTGTCTCGAACGCGATCTGGCCGCGCAGGACCGTGTCATCACCATAGACCGGCGCAAACCCGCAGCCGCCAAGCGCCATAAGGCCCAGCAGGAACAGGCGGCGGGAAGGGGTCTTAGATGACAATGTTCACAATCCGTCCGGGCACCACGATCAGTTTCTTTACACTAGCGCCATCCAGCGCCTTTTGCACCAGATCCAGCGCCAGCACGGCGGTTTCCACCGTTTGCGCGCTGGCATCGGCGGCCACGACAATCTCTGTCCGGCGTTTGCCGTTGATCTGCACGGGCAGGGTCACGGTGTCGGACACCAGCATTGCAGGGTCGGCAACCGGCCAGGGTGCTGTGGCGATCAAGCCTGCGCCGCCAAGGCTGACCCAGATATCCTCGGCCAGATGTGGGGTCATGGGGGACATCAGCTGTGCCAGCACCAGTGCCGCCTGCCGCTTGGTCGCGGCCGTGGCCGTGGATTTGCTCAAAACATTGGTAAAGGCGTAAAGCTTTGCAATCGCCGCGTTGAAGCCGAAGGTTTCCAGCCCCATCGTCACATCATGGATGCAGCGGTGCATGGCGCGCAGCAAATCATCATCGCCGGTGCCGGTTGCATCAGGGGCCGCCGCGATCTCGGACGCGATCCGGTAAACGCGGGCCAAGTGTTTATAGGTCGCATCCGCCCCCGACGCCGTCCATTCGACATCACGTTCGGGCGGGCTGTCGGACAAAACGAACCAACGCGCGGTATCGGCGCCATATTGCGCCAGAATATCGTCAGGATCGACGACGTTCTTTTTGGATTTCGACATCTTGGCGGACGGGATCACCTCGACCACCGTGCCATCGGCCAGTTTGCCGTTCTTCACGTCCTGCGGAAAGTGATAGACAGGGCGGCCCGCAGTATCGCGGGTCATGTAAATCTCGTGCGTCACCATGCCTTGCGTGAACAGCGCGTTGAACGGTTCTATCGCGGTGTCGGGCAAATGACCGGTGATCTGCATCGCGCGGGCAAAGAACCGGCTGTACAGCAGGTGCAGGATCGCATGTTCGATGCCGCCGATATACTGGTCCACGTTCATCCAATAGGCCGCGTCGTCCATATTCGTGGGCGTGGGCGCATGGGGGGCGGTGAAGCGGGCGAAATACCATGACGAATCGACGAATGTATCCATCGTATCGGTTTCGCGCAGCGCAGGCTTGCCGCAAGCAGGGCAGGCGCAGTTGCGCCATGTCGGGTGGCGGTCCAAGGGGTTGCCCGGCACGTCGAAGGTGACGTCATAAGGCAATTCAATCGGCAGGTTTTCTTTCTTTTCCGGCACGGCACCGCAGGTATCGCAATGCACGATGGGAATGGGGCACCCCCAATAGCGCTGTCGCGACAGGCCCCAGTCGCGCAGGCGGAACTTGGTGACACCCTGGCCGATGGCGTTGGCTTCGCAATGGGCGATGGCGGCATCGACGGCCTGTTCGCCGGTCTGCCATGCGTCACCTGCAAAGCCTTTGGTATAGAACACCTTTTCGGTCTTGGGCGGCACATAGGCGGTGGCCAGATCGGCAGGCGCATCCGCATCGGGCAAAAACGTGGCGATGACCGGCAACCCGTATTTGGTAGCAAAATCGAAATCGCGCTGGTCATGCGCGGGGCAGCCGAAAATCGCGCCCGTGCCGTAATCCATCAGGATGAAATTGGCGATATAGACCGGCAGATCAGGCTGGCCTGCCATCGGGTGTTTCACGGTCAGGCCGGTATCCAGCCCCAGCTTTTCGGCCTTTTCGATGGCCTCGGCCGTGGTGCCACCCTTGCGGCATTCGGCGCAGAAGGCGGCGACCTTTGCGTCCTTGGCTTCCAATTCCTTGGCCAGCGGATGGTCGGGCGAGATGCCGACAAAGGACGCGCCCAGCAAAGTGTCGGGGCGGGTGGTGTAAACCTCGATCTGGCCGCCATCGGTGCGGTCAAACGCGAATTGCAGCCCGCGCGATTTGCCGATCCAATTGGCCTGCATCAGTTTCACCTTGGCAGGCCAATTATCCAGCCCGTCAATCGCCGCCAGCAATTCCTCGGAATAGTCCGAAATCTTGAAGAACCATTGCACCAGTTCGCGGCGTTCGACATCGGCACCGGACCGCCAGCCCTTGCCGTCGATCACCTGTTCGTTGGCCAGCACGGTCATATCGACAGGGTCCCAGTTCACCACGGCCTTTTTGCGGTAAATCAGGCCCTTGGACAGAAAGTCGATGAATAGGGCCTGCTGCTGGCCGTAATATTCGGGATCGCAGGTGGCAAATTCGCGGGTCCAATCAATGGACAGGCCCAGCGGCTTCATCTGCGCGCGCATGTCCGCGATGTTCTGGTAGGTCCAGTCCTTGGGGTGGCCGCCCGACGCCATCGCCGCATTTTCGGCGGGCATGCCGAACGCGTCCCAGCCCATCGGGTGCAGCACGTTATGGCCGGTCGCCAGCTTGTACCGCGCGATCACATCGCCCATCGTGTAATTGCGCACATGTCCGATATGGATGCGCCCCGACGGATAGGGGAACATTTCCAGCACATAATATTTGGGTTTGTCCGCGCTGCGGTTGGCGGTGAAGATCTGGCCCTTGGCCCAGATGTCCTGCCATTTTGGTTCGATTGCAGCGGGGGAATAGGGGGTCATTATCGGGGTCTTTCACGGGGGTAAACTTGGGGGCAAAAAGGCGTTGCCCCGTCATAATCCGGCATGGCGACGATGGCTATACCCGCAAACGCAAAGAGCGGCCCCAAAGGGCCGCTCTCGCTTAGGAAAGTCGCAGGTTCTGATTAGAACTTGAATGTAGCAACAACAGTTGTGCCGACCTGGTAGTCTGGTCCGCCAACTTCGTCGTCTGCAATCGCGCCAGCAGTTTCTGCGTCGGTGTAAGACACCAGCAGTGCTGCGCCGCCACCCAGGTCGTAGGATGCTGCGACATATGTGTCTGTGCCGTTGTTGGCAGCAGTTGTGTCGTCAGACTGGTCATACATACCTGCAAGAACGGTCAGGCCATTGCCCAAGTCGTATGTGCCGTCGATGCCGACTTTGGTCACGCCTTGGTCATCCTGATAGTCCAGAGCAACTGTCAGAGCATCCGCAGCATACTTGGCGTTGATGCCGTAGTTTGCATCGCCAACGCTTTCGTCAACATAGTAACCGGTCACGGTCACTGGGCCTACTGGCATAGAAGCTTTCACACCAGTCGAGTTGGAGTTTTCGTCTTCTGCATAAGCAACGGTGAAGTTTGCACCAGCAGCAGCAAAGCCAACCGACAGACCAAAGATCTCGTCGTTGTTGAAATCGCCTGCTTCGACAAGTGTCGTAGCTTCTTCATATGCGACAGCAACAGTTGCGCCAGCAACGTCAGCTTTCACTGCGATCGAAGTCTGGTCCAGCTCGGAAGTACCAGTGGCGTTCGACATGATGCCCGATACGGAAGCCGAAACTGTGCCGATCGTTGCGTCCAAGCGCAGAACGCCCACAGCGTCGGCTGGTCCGTCTGTCCAATCGGATGTGAAGCCGTCAGACTCCATATCACCAGCAGCAGACCAAAGCGAGTTAGCCGCAGTGCCGGTGTCGCCGTATGTCAGTGTTGCTGCATCGGTTTTCAAGAAAACCTGCCAATCGTCGGCGTTCAGGTTGGTGTTGCCACCAGTCGTACCCTGCGCGGTGCCATCTTCTTGGATGTCGATGTTGAACTTGACGCCAGCAGTGACGCCGTTGTCCAGATCTTGCGCATAGCCAACGTTCAGGGTGCTGTCCCAATAGAAACCGTCGTAGTCGCCGCCAGTGGTGTCATTGTAACCCAGCGCTGCGTCGCCGCCAAAGCTTACGCCGGTGTGTCCATCAGCAACTGCGGCGCCAGCAAAGGCTACCAGGGCAGTTGTTGTAAGAAGGATGCTTTTCATTGGATAATTCCCTCGTGTTTTGCATTCTCAAGAATGCCAGATATTCTAGCATTGCCACTTAATTGCGCCCAACCCTCTTCACACTCAAGATAAAGTGGCGTGTTACAAGAGTCTTGCTGCCAAATGATGCATCAAGGTCACACAATCTTTTGCACCCATGACAGCACCGTCAAAGGGCGTTATCTGGGCCACACTACCCTTACCCCCCTTGTTTGAAGGACGTTTCATGCCACTGGCAGATATTCAGGACCGTATCGCCGCCGCTTGCGCCAAGGCCGGTCGCCCCGTGCAGGATGTGACGCTGATCGCTGTGTCCAAAGTGCAACCCAACGCCCGTGTTGCCGCCGTGCTGGATCAGGGCCACCGGGTCTTTGGCGAAAACAAGGTGCAAGAGGCGGCAGGCAAATGGCCCATGTTCCGCGATTCTTATGACGGGATTTCTCTGCATCTGATCGGCCCGTTGCAGACCAACAAGGCGCGGCAGGCCGTTGAACTGGCGCAGGCGATCCACACGCTCGACCGGCCAAAACTGGCGCAGGTGCTGGCGCGGCTGGCGCAGGAACGTGGCGCATGTCCTGACCTGTTCGTGCAGGTCAACACCGGCGAGGAACCGCAAAAGGCCGGCGTGCTGCCCGCCGATGTCGATGCTTTCGTGACCGAGGCGCGCGCGCTGGACCTGCCCGTCGCGGGCCTGATGTGCATCCCGCCCGTGGACGAAGAACCCAGCCTGCATTTCGCGCTGCTGGCCAAGATGGCCGCGCGCAACGGATTGTCCGGCCTGTCGATGGGCATGAGCGGCGATTTCGAAAGCGCCATCGCCTTGGGCGCGACCCATGTGCGCATCGGTGCCGCGATCTTTGGGGAACGGGTTGCGTGGTGAGCATCTACGCCCCACCCCAAGACCCGCTGGTGATTCTGCATCACGATCATCAGGTGCTGCTGGTCGATAAACCCAGCGGCCTGCTGTCGGTCCCCGGCAAGGGCGAAGACCTGACCGATTGCCTGATCGCGCGGGTGCAGCGGGTCTTTCCCGACGCTTTGCTGGTGCATCGTTTGGACCGCGACACATCCGGCGTGATGATCTTTGCGATGACCCCCCATGCCCAACGCCATCTGGGCCTGCAATTCGAAAACCGCCAGACCAAGAAAACCTATGTCGCGCGTGTCTGGGGTGAAATGGCGGACAAGACCGGCACTGTCGATCTGCCGCTGATCGTGGATTGGCCAAACCGCCCCTTGCAGATGGTGGACCATGAAAACGGCCGCGCGGCCGTGACCGATTGGCGCGTGGTGCGTGCGGGCGGCAATGAAACCCGCGTGCGGCTGATGCCGAAAACCGGCCGGTCCCACCAGTTGCGCGTGCATATGCTGGCGCTGGGCCATCCGATTCTGGGTGATCCGTTCTATGCGACAGGCCCCGCGCGCGACCATCCGCGCCTGATGCTGCATTCCGAGACGTTGCAATTCCGCCATCCCGATGGCGGGCAGGGGATGCGGATCACCGCCCCCTGTCCGTTCTAGGCTATCAAGAAATCCTGCACGGCTGCCACCTCGCTTTGCGCGATCCCGTGGCCGCCTGCATGCCAATGCACCTGCACATCCGCCCCCTGCGCGATCAGATACCCTGCTAGTGCATGGGTCAGATCGGGCGGGCAGATCGGGTCGTTCTGACCCGCGGTGATCAGCACACGCCGCCCGCGCAGCCCCGGTTGCGGGGCGGGGGCAAAGGGGATCAGCGGATGCATCAGGATCAGGTCATCGACCAGCCCCGCATCCAGCATCGCCACCGCGGCAAGGATGTTGGCCCCGTTGGAATAGCCCAGCCCGATGGTGCGGGCCGGTTTGGTTGCGGCCTTTTCGGTGGTGATGAAATCCGCCATGGCGCGGCTGCGCAATGCCAGATCATCCATGTCATAGACGCCTTCGCCGGTGCGCCTGAAATACCGCGCGGCCCCGTGTTCGGACACATCCCCGCGCGGGGATGTGACATGCGCACCGGGGATCAGCTGTTCCGCGAAATCGTGGAACTGATCTTCTGTTCCGCCGGTGCCGTGAAAGGTCAGGAACAACGGTGCGCCCGTTGTCCCCGTGGTGCGTTTGGCGTGATAGGTCATGTTAGCCTTCCAGCGGTTCCAGCAGGTTTTCCAGCTGCGCGCGCAGATGTTCGTGCTGGCTGGGCAGTTTCAACGCCTGACCAAGATGCGCGGTATCTTCGTCGCGGGCAAAGCCCGGTTCGTTCGTCGCCACCTCGAACAGCACACCGCCGGGTGTGCGGAAATAGATCGCATAGAAATAGTCGCGGTCGATCACCGGCGTGACCTGATAGCCGGTATCGAGCAGCGCCTCGCGCACCTCGAGCTGTCGCGCGCGGTTATCCACGGCAAAGGCGATGTGGTGGACCGATCCTGCCCCTTGGGCGGCGCGGGGTGCGGATGGGGTTACCTCGATGTCGATGGCATTGGCGTCATTGCCGCCCGGCACGATGAAACGGGTGACGTTGTTTTCCGTGTCCAGTTTTTCATAGCCCATGAAGCGCAGCAATTCGGCGCTGGCATCACCATCGCGCAGCCGCATGTCGGTCGAATGGAACCCGCGGATCGCAATATCCTCGGCCACGCCATTGCCTGTCCATGGGGTGCGGTTGTCGTCGCGTTCGACCAGCGCAAACAGGTCGCCGTCGGGGCCGTTGAACAGCACGCGTTCTTCGCCAAAGCGGGTGTCCTGCGCCAGCCCGTCGGTTTCAAACGTGGCCAGCCGGTCCATCCAGGCCTGCGATGTCCCGGTGGGAATGGCGAAACTGGTGCGCCCGACCTCACCCGCGCCGGCACGTCCGCGTCCGGCATTGGGAAAGGGGAAATAGGTCATCACGGTGCCGGCGCTGCCGGTCTCGTCCCCGTAATAAAGGTGATAGACATCGGGCGCGTCGAAATTGACCGTCTGCTTGACGCGGCGCAGGCCAAGAACATTGGTGAAAAACGCGTTGTTTTCGCGCGCGCCACTCGCCAGCGATGTGACGTGATGCAGCCCTTTGATTTGTTTGATCATGATCGCTCTCCTATCCGTTGGGCGATAGATAGCGGATTTCACGACGCACTAAATAGCAGCGGACGCACCAGATCGGTGCGCCCGCGCACATGAGCTTACTCTGCGGCCCAGCCAGAGATCGCCTTGACCTCCAGAAATTCCTCGATGCCCCAGACGCCGCCTTCGCGGGCGCGGCCTGACATCTTCATCCCGCCGAATGGCGCACCGGCCCCGCGTGATTTGCCATTCATCTCGATCATCCCGGCCTTGAGAGCGCGGGCCATGCGGTTGCGGCGCGCGCCGTCCTGCGACTGGACATAGTTCGTCAGGCCGTAAGGGGTATCATTGGCGATGGCGATCGCCTCTTCCTCGGTATCAAACGGGATAATCGACAGGACCGGGCCAAAGATTTCCTCGCGCGCGATGCGCATCTGGTTGTTCACATCGGCAAAGACGGTGGGCCGGACGTAATAGCCGCGGTTCATACCTTCGGGCAGGCCGGGGCCACCCGCGACCAGACGCGCGCCTTCGTCGATGCCGACCTGGATCATCGTCTGGATCTGGTCCCATTGGCGGCGGTTGACGACAGGCCCGATATGGCGGCCAGGTTCGGATGCAGGGCCAACGGCGATGCTATTGGCGATCTCGGCGGCGGTTTCGACAGTCTGGTCATAGATCGACCGTTCCACCAGCATCCGTGTCGGCGCGTTGCAGGATTGACCCGAATTGTTCATGCAATGGATCACACCACGCTTGACCGCCTTGTCATCGGCATCGGCAAAGATCACGTTCGCACCCTTGCCGCCCAGTTCCAGCGTCACCCGCTTCAGCGTTTCGGCCGCGGCAAGCGAAATCGCCTTGCCCGCGCGGGTCGATCCGGTGAAGCTGATCATCGCCACATCTTCGTGCCGCGACAATTGGCTGCCCACACCCATGCCGTCACCGTTCACAAGGTTGAACACCCCCGCAGGTACGCCCGCGTCATGCACGAATTCCGCGAACAAAAGCGAGGACAGCGGCGATTCCTCGGATGGTTTCAGCACGATGGTACAGCCCGCCAACAGCGCGGGGATCACCTTGAGCGTGACCTGGTTCATCGGCCAGTTCCACGGCGTGATCAGCCCGACAACCCCGATCGGTTCCAGCGCGATCCGGTCGTTGGGCGCATGCGGGCCCAGCGGTTTGATCCATTCGATATGGTCGAACGCGGTCAGAAAGTTTTCCAGATGCCACGGCAGGCAGGGGGCCTGATCGGCACGGGACATGTCGATGGGCGCGCCCATTTCCAGGCTGATCGCCTGCGCCATTTCCTCGGCACGGGCCTCGTATTGGGCCAATATCGCCCTGACATAATCCGCGCGCTTGGCGGGGTCGGTTGCCGACCATGCAGGCAGGGCGGCGCTTGCGGCGGCGACGGCGGCGTTGGTATCGGCGTGATCGCCCAGCGAAATGACGGCGCAGACCTCTTCGGTCGATGGGTCGATCACGTCATGGTCGTGGGGTTTGGCGGGGGCCACCCATGCGCCGTTGATATAGAAATTGCGTTTCTCGATCATGATTTTTCTCCTGCACGTTGGCAAAGGTGTGGCATCTGCCCCGTTCCGGCGCAAGCGGCTGTGGCACAAGTGCCTGATCGTTCCTATGTAGGGTCGGCAAACAGAAAATGAAGGAGCATCCCAATGGGCCTGCGCATCAACGACACTATCCCCGACCTGACGGTCGAAACCGATCAGGGCACAATCAAGCTGCACGACTGGATCGGCGACAGCTGGGCAATCCTGTTTTCACACCCAAAGGATTTCACGCCGGTCTGCACCACCGAATTCGGCGCCGTGGCGCAATTGGCCGATGAATGGGCCAAGCGCGGCACCAAGGTCATGGGCATCAGCGTCGATGGCGTCGAAGACCACAAGAAATGGAAGACCGACATCGAGACTTTTGCCGGTGCCAAGGCCGGTTTCCCGATTATCGCGGACGAAGACCTGACCGTGGCCAAGGCGTTTGATATGCTGCCCGCCGATGCCTATCTGCCCGATGGGCGGACCCCCGCCGACAGCGCCACGGTGCGCGCCGTGTTCATCATCGGGCCGGACAAAAAGCTGAAACTGTCGATGACCTATCCGATGAATGTCGGGCGCAACTTCGCCGAGGTGCTGCGCGCATTGGATGGCTTGCAGACGGCCACTGGCCGCGGTGTGGCGACGCCTGCCAACTGGAACGTGGGCGATGATGTCATCATCCCTGCCAGCGTCAGCAATGACGATGCAAAGGCCAAGTTTGGTGATTTTACCACAGTGTTCCCCTATCTGCGCACGACCAAGCTATAAGTGATCATGGACCCCGGTGCAGCGCCGGGGTCTTTGCGCCTGCAATATCAGTAGGCATAGCTGACGGCGAAACCTGCAAAGGGAAACACCGGCACATCGGCCAGATCGGCGTTGGTGTCGTTGACCGCGGTCTGCACGTTTGGGTCGGTGTTGCTGGACGACACCTGCAACGACGACACGATCACGCCGATATCGCCCGACATCCCCCATCCCGCCCCGAACCCGACACGGACCCCCGTGGTCACCATCGGGGCGACATCATTTTCGAATGTCAGCTTGCCGTCATAGGTAACCGCCCCTTCGGTGAATGAACCGCTGACATCGCTGGTGGAAAAGAACAGGCCACCGGACATGCGCCAGGCATTCGCCAGCGGATAATAATCCGCGACAACAGCGGTGCCGCCCAGATCGGCGGTGCCGTTAACGCTGTTCCCTTCATAATCGAATGTGTCGTCGATACTGAACCCGCCCATGATCATGCCGCGCAGGCCAAGGGTCGGGCGCAGCTGATAGGCCCCTTCCAGCGCATAGCCGAAACTGGTCACGCCAAGGCCTGCCGAAACGGCGCCCCTGTCCTGTGCGGTGGCGGTTGTTGCCATGGCGCAGACGGCAATGGCGATCAGGTAGCGAAGGATCATCGTTGATTCCCTTTGAATTGAGCAGTTTGGCGTGTCAGCGACCAATATGACTCAAAACGACTAAGGAATACTTAGCAGGGCGTACGGTCAGGCCGCGCCATGACGATCTGTCCTGCAAAAAACAACACCGGACCAATTGGCCGGGTGTTGTGATCGCATCATCAAAGGAACGTATAAACGTTACTCTTCTGCGGCCTCTTCTTTGGCCAGTTCCTGACCGGTGGCCTGATCGACCATTTTCATCGCCAGACGGACCTTGCCGCGGTCGTCAAAGCCCAACAGCTTGACCCAGACGTCCTGACCTTCTTTCAACACATCCGACGGATGGTTCAGGCGCTTGTTCTCGATCTGGGACACATGGACCAGACCGTCACGCTTGCCAAAGAAGTTCACGAAAGCGCCGAAATCGACCAGTTTGACCACGGTGCCTTTGTAAACCTTGCCTTCTTCGGGTTCGGCCACGATCGAATAGATCATGTCATAGGCGCGCTTGATCGCCTCGGCATCGTTGGATGCCAGCTTGATCACGCCGTCGTCGTTGATATCAACCTTGGCACCGGACGTTTCCACGATCTCGCGGATGACCTTGCCGCCGGACCCGATGACTTCACGGATCTTGTCGACGGGGATCTGCATGGTTTCGATCTTGGGGGCATGGACGCTGAATTCCTGCGCGCCGGTCAGCGCCTTGGACATTTCACCCAGGATATGCAGACGACCTGCCTTGGCCTGTTCCAGTGCTTTTTTCATGATCTCGGGCGTGATGCCTGCGATCTTGATATCCATCTGCAAGGATGTGATGCCGTTTTCGGTACCCGCAACCTTGAAATCCATATCGCCAAGGTGGTCTTCGTCACCCAGAATATCGGACAGCACGGCATAGGACCCGTCGTCTTCCATCACCAGACCCATCGCCACACCAGCGACAGCGGCCTTCAGCGGCACACCGGCGTCCATCATGGACAGCGAACCACCGCAAACCGACGCCATCGAGGATGACCCGTTGGATTCAGTGATCTCTGACACGATGCGGATCGTGTAAGGGAAATCCGTCGGCGCAGGCAGAACCGCCTGCAACGCGCGCCATGCCAGCTTGCCATGGCCGATTTCACGACGACCGGGGCCAGAGACGCGGCCAACCTCGCCCACCGAATAGGGGGGGAAGTTATAGTGCAGCATGAAGTTGGATTTATACATGCCGGTCAGCGCGTCGATCATCTGTTCGTCATCGCCGGTGCCCAGCGTGGTCACAACCAGACCTTGGGTTTCGCCACGGGTGAACAGGGCCGACCCGTGGGTGCGGGGCAGAATACCGGTTTCCGACACGATCGGGCGGATCTGGTCCAGCGCGCGGCCGTCGATGCGGCGGCCATGCTTGACCACGTCACCGCGCAGCACCGCGGATTCCAGTTTCTTGAGCGCGGGGCCAAGGTTGGTATCGGCCCTCTGGTCTTCGGTCAGGGCTGCGATGATATCGGCCTTGGCGGCGGATACGGCACCCGTGCGTTCCTGCTTGTCGGTGATCGCATAGGCGGCGCGCATCTTGTCTTCGCCTGCGGATTTGACGGCAGCGTAAAGCTCCGAATAATCCTCTGGCTGGAAATCGAACGGTTCTTTGGCGCAATCTTCGGCCAGATCGATGATCAGGTCGATGACCGGCTGGATCTGTGCATGGGCAAAGGTCACGGCGCCCAGCATTTCTTCTTCGGTCAGCTCATAGGCTTCGGATTCGACCATCATCACGGCGTCTTTGGTGCCGGCGACAACCAGATCAAGCCGCTGTTCGGGCTTGGTGCGCAGGTTGTGCATGTCGTCGATTTCGGGGTTCAGGATGTATTGACCATCCACGAAACCCACGCGGCAGGCACCGATTGGGCCCATGAAGGGCGCGCCGGAAATCGTCAGCGCAGCGGATGCCGCGATCATCGCGATCATGTCGGGGTCGTTGACGCCGTCAAAGCTCAGCACGGTACACATCACCAGAACTTCGTTCTTGAAGCCGGGGACGAACAGCGGGCGGATCGGGCGGTCGATCAGGCGGGATGTCAGCGTCTCTTTTTCTGTGGGACGCGCTTCGCGCTTGAAAAAGCCACCTGGCACTTTGCCGGCGGCGTAATATTTTTCCTGGTAATGCACGGTCAGCGGAAAGAAGTCCTGCCCCGGCTTTTGCGACTTTGCAAAGGTCACGTTGGCCATGACACTGGTTTCGCCCAGTGTCGCAATGACCGATCCGTCAGCCTGACGGGCAACCTTGCCTGTTTCGAGTGTAAGCGTCTCTTCGCCCCACTGCATTGATTTTTTCACTTCGTTAAACATCATCATGTCCTAGTCGGGCCGCAGCCCATTTTGCGTAGGGGGCGTATTCCCCCTCATCCCTGTATCTTCTTTGTATCGGCGCTGGGATGCGGGCGCCGGGCTTCTCAAAGATAGGGGGGCCTTAGCGGATATTGGCCTCTTTGGAAAGAGGGGCGAGGGGCAGGGGGATTTACCGCACAACGGGGCGGTCGTCATTTTGCCATGACCAATAAAAAACGCCCACCGGATGGCGGGCGTTTTTCGAATAACCTTGGTTTGATCCGGATTACCGGCGCAGGCCCAGACGTTCGATCAGGCTCTGGTAACGGGCTTCGTCCTTGGACTTGGTGTAGTCCAAAAGCTTGCGGCGCAAAGCGACCATTTTCAGCAGGCCACGGCGACCGTGGTTGTCTTTCTTGTGGGTCTTGAAGTGTTCCGTCAGCGTCGCGATGCGGCTGGACAGGATCGCAACTTGCACTTCGGGCGAACCGGTGTCGCCTTCTTTGGTTGCGAATTCTTTCATGATCCGTGTCTTGTTTTCGGCAGTGATCGACATCGGGGTCTCCTTGTCTAAGGGGTGAATGGCGCAGGCCGGGATGTCGTCCAGCAAGGCCCGTGGAGGCGCCGCCCGGACAGAATCCGCGCGGATGGCTGCGCATAAGGGGATTTGGCGCAAAAGAAAAGCATTTTATACGCGCAAGAAGGTGACCTTTGTCAGATCGGGTTCGGCGAAATTGGTCAGTTTGGCGATCAGTTCGCCATCTGCCAGCAACAATGTGCCATCCTCGGCCTGTTCGGTCGTCAGGATGGGTGGTTCGCCGGTATGTTCGATTTCGATGATATCTTCGGCAGGATCGTAATCTGTCAGCATGACATGCATGCCGGGGCGCAGGTTGAATGTGTCGGTGCCGGTCCCGCCGGATAGCACATCGCCCGGCCCGCCGGACAGGTCATCATCGCCCGCGCCACCGTTCAGATAGTCGCGGTCCAGATCATCGCGGTCGATCAGCCGGTCGTTGCCTGCCCCCCCGAACAGCGTATCGGACCCTGATCCGCCAACCAGCAGATCATCCCCCAGACCGCCCATCAGCACATCATCGCCCGCGCCGCCATCAAGCCGGTCATCGCCGTCGCCGCCACTCAGCTGGTCGTTGCCTGCGCCACCATGCAGCACGTCATCGCCGGTATGGCCATAAAGGTCGTCATTCCCGTCGCCGCCAGAAAGGATATCGTCACCCCGGCCGCCGTGCAGCACATCATCGCCCACGCCGCCGTACAGGGTGTCATTGCCGTCGCCGCCATGCAGATAATCGTTTCCGGCACCGCCGATGATCAGGTCGTCGGTGTCGCAGGCGAAAACCACCACGGCTTGATCACTGGCGTCGATGATGTCGTCGAGTCGAATAATGGGGTTGTTGATCATGTCGGGCTGGTCATCAGTGGCCGGTGACGGATCGTCGTCAGCGACATCGTCGTCGCCGAACAGCATCGCCGTCAAGGCAATCCCCACAAGTCCCATGATCACAACCATTGATCCACCTGCCATCCACCGGGTCCAGTTCGACCACCGCGTGTGTCTAGCACAAAGTGTTGCGGGTTTGTTCCGAATTCTGGCCCGGTGGTTAATCCACGCCAAAGAACGGCAGGAAACTGTCGATCACCGCCTGCGGGTTTTCCTCCATCGCGAAATGCCCCGAAACACAGGACGCATCGGTCATCTGCTGTACCCACGGCCGCCAGAGCGCGGCCGGATCGCCGGTCTGCGCCGGAAACCCGCCCTTGGCCCAAAGAAAATGCAAGGGTGCCGCAATCTTGTGCCCTGCCGCCTTGTCGGCCTCGTCCAGCGCGCGGTCGAATGTCGCGCCAGCGCGATAATCGGCGCACATCGCGTGCAGATGCGCGGGGTCCGCCGCCTGCGCGCGATAGCTGGCAAGGGCCGCATCGCTGAACACCGCCAGCGATTTGCCCATGGTCCATGCGGTCAGCGTCCAATCGACATACCCCGCAGGGTCCGCGCCGATCATCCGTTCGGGCAGGGGGGCAGGCTGTGCCAGATAGGTCCAGTGATAAGCTTTCATCGCCAGATCAGCCGACCAGTTGGCCCAGAAATCGCCCGTGGGCACGATCTCGATAATGCCCAGCCGGATGATCCGGTCGGGATGGTCCAGCGCGAACCGATAGGCGACCCGCCCGCCACGGTCATGGCCCAGCAGATGCGCACGGTCGATCCCCAGCGCATCCATCAATGCGGCGATATCGGCGGCCATCGTGCGTTTGGAATAGGTGGTGTGGCCATCGTCATCGGCGGGCGCATCGCTGTCGCCATAGCCGCGCAGGTCGGGGATAATGACGTCGAATTGCGTAGCCAAGGCGGGGGCGACCTTTTCCCAGCAATGGTGGTTCTGCGGATAGCCGTGCAGCAGGATCAACGGTGTGCCTTGGCCCGCGCGATGCACCGACAGGGTGATATCGCCGCAAACAACACGGGACGCGTTGAAACCTTGGATCATCGGATGCTCCATCGCCTTGGGTGCTGGTCATAGCTGACGTAAAGAGGGTGGCGCGGATGCCCGTCCTTGGTCAAGCCAAGCGTCAGCAATGGCCTGCCGGTTCGCCGCAACAATTCCGCCACCTGCGCGCCGCGCCCCAGATGCGCGCCATGCGTCCCCCATGCGGCGATGATCTGATCGGCCCAATCTGCCGCCGCGAGCAAACTGTTATCATTGGCAGGGCCGATTGGGTCAGCCGCACGGCGCATCGCCTGTGGATCGGTGTCGCGCCAGGCAAAGATATTGGTCACGCGAAACGCCCCGAACCCCAAAGCGCGGGCGCGGCGTTCGCAGCGTTCGACCGTAGGGTCATTGTGCAGTTCCGTCGCCTTCGACGGGTTCAGCATGACAAAGGTTAGACGGGGGCCGTTTGCGTCCCAGGCGCGGGTCAGCGCGTACCGGTAAGCCTCGCAATCAGAATAGACGGCGTGAGAGGCGGTCAGGTCGGTGATATGCTGGCGATGGATCATGCGGGCGTCAGGTAAGGTGGATTTCAATCCACCTTACACAACAAACACCCGCGTCGGGTGCAATTCGCCGCCACGATAGCTGCCGATGGCGATGGCCTTGCCGTCATGGCTGGCCCAGACTTCCTCGCCATAGTCCACGCCGCTGGCGATCACCGGTGCCGGATTGCCGTTGCGCAGCCGTGCCACACTTTCCGCAGGGCAACGGACCTCGACCAGATCGGCCAGCCCCACCTCCAGCGGCAACAGCCGCGCGTCCAGTTCCGGCGTGCGCGCGATGGCGTCCAGCTGGTCCAGCGTGATCCCGTCGCTGGCCTGAAACGGCCCCGACCAGATGCGGCGCAAGGACCGCACATGCGCCTTGCAGCCCAGCACATCGCCCAGATCGCGGGCGATGGACCGGACATAGCCACCCTTGCCGCAGGTCATTTCCAGCACGGCATGATCGGCGTCAGGCCGGTCGGCCAGCAGCAGTTCCTCGACCCAAAGCGGCCGTGCGGCAAGGTCCATTTCCTCGCCCGCCCGCGCCTTGGCATAGGCGCGTTCGCCATCGACCTTGACGGCGGAAAACTGCGGCGGCACCTGCATGATATCGCCGATGAACCCCGCCAGCGCCGATTTGATCGCGGCATCGTCGGGGCGGGTATCGCTGGTAGCGATCACTTCGCCCTCGGCGTCGTCGGTATTGGTGGCCTGCCCCAGCCGGATGATGAATTCATAGGCTTTCAGCGCATCGGTGATATAGGGCACGGTCTTTGTCGCCTCGCCCAAGGCGATAGCCAAAACGCCTGTCGCTTCGGGATCAAGCGTGCCGGCATGCCCCGCCTTGTTGGCATCAAACGCCCAGCGCACGCGGTTGACCACCGTGGTCGAGGTGATGCCCGCCGGTTTGTCCACCACCAGCCAGCCCGAAATATCGCGTCCCTTGCGTCTGCGCGCCATGATCTTGCCCTTTGTCAGATTGCGGCTTGCTATGCGCGCGCACCCCGCTGGTCAAGGCGCGGCGGTTCGCGCTATGTCGGGGCGACGCCACAACCGGACCGATCCCATGCACCCAGCCCCTTTACCGCATCCTTTGCTGATCATCGGCTGGCAGGAACGGATCAGCCTGCCCGACCTTGGGCTGATCGATTTCGCGGTCAAGGTGGACACCGGCGCCAAGACAACGGCCCTGCATGCCGAAGAGATCGAGACCTTTCAAAAGCAGGGCGAAAAATGGGTCCGGTTCCGTAGCCCCGACATTCCCGGCACCGCGCCGCGCATCTGTGAATTTGCCGTCTTCACAAAACGCGATATCACCAATACCAGCGGCACGCCGGAGACGCGGATCGTGATCCGCACCCCGGTGATTCTGGCCGGACGCAAGTGGAAGATCGACATATCCCTGACCGACAGGGGCAGCATGCAATTCCCGCTGATCCTTGGGCGGCGGGCCCTGCGTCATAAAAACATCGCCGTTCACGCCCGACATACCTATCTCGTCAGCCCCCTGCCGCAACCTGAAAGCGCCGCAAAATGAAAATCGCCATGCTCGCCCGCAATGCAGAGCTTTATACCCACCGCCGCCTGAAAGAGGCGGCCGAGGCGCGGGGCCACCAGCTCGACATCATCAACACATTGCGCTGCTACATGAATATCGCATCGCGCAGGCCCGAGGTCTATTACAACGGCGAAAAGCTTGAAGGTTATGATGCGGTCATCCCCCGCATCGGGGCGTCGGTCACCTTCTACGGCATGGCCGTGCTGCGCCAGTTTGAAATGCAGGGCGTGTTCCCCGTGAACGAAAGCGTGGGCATCGGCCGGTCGCGCGACAAGCTGCGGTCCATGCAACTGCTGGCGCGTGACGGGATCGGGCTGCCGGTCACAACCTTTGCGCATGATCCGCGCCAGACCGATGAGGTGCTGAAACTGGCGGGCGGCGCGCCGGTCGTGATCAAACTGCTCGAAGGCACCCAAGGCATCGGCGTCGTTCTGGCCGATACCGACCGGTCCGCCAAATCCGTGGTCGAGGCGTTTCGCGGCGCGGGTGTGAACATCCTGTTGCAGGAATTCATCAAAGAAGCAGGCGGCACCGATATCCGCGCTATCGTGGTGGGTGGCAAGGTCGTCGCCGCGATGAAACGCACCGGTGCCGAAGGCGAGTTCCGGTCCAACCTGCACCGTGGCGGGTCCGCGCAGGTCATCAAACTGTCGCCAGAGGAACGGTCCACCGCGATCCGGTCGGCCAAGGCGATGGGGCTGAACGTCTGCGGTGTGGATATGCTGCGGTCCAACCACGGGCCGGTGGTGATGGAAGTGAATTCCTCCCCCGGCCTGGAAGGCGTGGAAAAGGCGACAGGGCTGGATATCGCCACCAAGATCATCGAATATATCGAAAAGAACGCCAAACCCAACGCGACCAAGACCAAAGGCAAAGGATGACCAAACGCGCGGCCTACCTTATCGCAGGCGAACAGATCGCGGCAGGCACGCGCAAAACAGTCAATATTCCGGTCAGCACGCTGTCGGACTATACGCCCGTCACCCTGTCCGCCCATGTGATCCACGGGCGCAAGGACGGGCCGACGGTCTTCGTCAGCGCAGGCATCCACGGCGACGAGGTGATCGGGGTCGAGATCGTGCGCCGCCTGTTGCGCACCGGTACGCTGAAAAACGTGGCGGGCACGCTGATCGTGGTGCCAATCGTCAATACTTTCGGGTTCCTGAACCATTCGCGCTATCTGCCCGACCGGCGCGATCTGAACCGCTGCTTTCCGGGCTCGCCCCATGGATCGCTGGGGTCGCGGCTGGCGCATATCTTCATGACGGAAATCGTGGAACGCTGCAGCCTCGGGATCGACCTGCATTCCGCCGCGATCCACCGCACGAACCTGCCGCAGGTGCGGGTGTCGGGCAACAATCCTGAAACCCTGCGTCTTGCCCGCGTCTTCGGCGCGCCGGTGATCCTGACCTCTGCCCTGCGTGATGGCAGCCTGCGGCTGGAGGCCAAACGCCGCGGCGTCAATATCCTGCTTTACGAAGCAGGCGAGGGGATGCGTTTCGACGAAATGTCGGTGCGTGCCGGTCTGGCAGGCATCTTGCGTGTATTGAAAGACGTGGGGCTCTTGCCCAAGGCGGGGATCGCAGCCCCCAAGGCGCAGCCTTTGGTCTGTTCCGACAGCCACTGGGTCCGCGCGCCTGCGGGCGGGCTGTTGCGGATGTTCAAGGCCGAAGGCGATGTGATCGCAATAGATGATCTGGTCGCCGCGATCTCCGACCCCTTCGGCGGTGGCGAGGTCGAAGTACGCACGCCCTACGGCGGCATCATTGTCGGTCGCGCGGTCATGCCCATCGTCCACGAAGGCGACGCTCTGCTGCATGTCGCCGCCGTGAAATCCGCCGGTCAGGCCGAGGCCGCCCTTGGCGACCTGACCGCGCAACTCGAAGAAGCGCCGTTGTTCGACGAGGACGAGATTATCTGATCTTCCCGCGACTTCTTTTTTCCAAAAATACTCCGGGGTGAACCCCGGACCTGGTCCGGGGGAGGGGCAGCGCCCCTGGCTAGGTCTCGGCTGAAAGCACGTCCAGAAACGCAGCGCCGAATCTTTCGGCGTGCCGCTCGCCGATCAGCCGGGTCAGGCCGGTGATATCGGCACCCCGCAATTGTGCGACCTTGGCTAGCATGGATGCCGAACAGGTCATTGGTTTGTCCGCGCCATGCGGGCCACGGATCAGCGCGCTTTGTGCGGCCAACAGGCGGTCATAGATCAGCCCTTCGTCGCGGCCTGCCAGCTTGCGGCGGCTGGGGTGCAGGTTTTCCGCCTCGCCCGCGATCACCTCCAGAAAGGCGCGCCCATAGCTTTCCAGCTTTTTCGCGCCGACCCCGCCGATATGGGCCATGTCATCCAGCGTCGCGGGGCGCTTTTCGGCCATGTCGATCAGGGTCTTGTCGTTGAAAATGATATAGGCGGGGACACCCGCCTGTTCGGCCAGAAACCGACGTTTCGCTTTCAGCGCGGACAAAAGCGGCGCGTCGTCTTCGCTGACCAGGGTATGCACCTTTGGCCCCGCGCCCTTGGCTGCGGTGATCGTGTCGCGGCGCAGGATGATCTGCGCCTCGCCGCGCAGGATCGGGCGGGCGTGATCGGTCATGCGCAAGGCACCGTGCCGGTCGCGGTCGGGGCGCAGCAGGTCATGGCCCATCATCTGCCGGAAAATTGCTTGCCACTGGCGGCGGTCGTAATCGCGGCCCACGCCATAGGTCGGCAGGCTGTCATGGCCGCGCGCCTTGATCTTGTCGGTGGCTTGGCCCAGCAGAATGTCGATCAAATGGCCTGCGCCGAAATATTCCTCGGTCCGCAGGGCGGCTGACAGGGCCATGCGCACGGGGGTCGTGGCGTCGAACACCTCGGCCGGTTTGTCGCACAGGTCGCAATGGCCGCAAGAATCGCTGGTTTCCCCGAAATAGGACAACAGCGTCTGGCGGCGGCAATGCAGCGCCTCTGCCAGACCCAAGAGCGCGTTCAGGCGGCCATGATCGGCGGCGCGGCGGTCGGCGGGCGCCAGCCCTTCGTCGATCTGCTGGCGGCGATAGCGGATGTCGTCGGGGCCAAAGAGCGTCAGGGTTTCGGCAGGGGCGCCGTCGCGGCCCGCGCGGCCGATTTCCTGATAATAGCTTTCAATCGATTTGGGCAGATCGGCATGGGCGACCCAGCGGATATCGGGTTTGTCGATGCCCATGCCAAAGGCGACGGTGGCGCAGACGATCAACCCGTCTTCTTGCTGAAACCGGCGTTCGACGATGCGCCTGTCCTCGGCCTCCATCCCGCCATGGTAATGGCAGGCCAGATGCCCTGTTTCGCGCAGTGCCTGCGCCAGCGTTTCGGTCTTGGCGCGGGTGCCGGTATACACGATGCCGGATTGTCCCTTGCGCGCGGCGGCAAAGGCCAGGATCTGCGCGCGCGGGCTGTCTTTGGCGGCAAAGGCAAGGTGGATATTGGGCCGGTCGAACCCGTGCAGGAATGTCGCAGGCTGCTGGCCCGCGAACAATTTCTGGACAATCTCGGCCTGTGTTTCGGCATCCGCCGTGGCGGTAAAGGCCGCCAGCGGCACATCCAGTGCTTCGCGCAAGTCGCCGATGCGCAGGTAATCGGGGCGGAAATCATGGCCCCACTGGCTGACGCAATGCGCCTCGTCCACGGCGATCAGACTGACACCGGCGCGCTGCAGCATCTGCACGGTGCCACCGGCGGACAAACGTTCGGGCGCCATGTACAAAAGTTTCAGCGTGCCGGATTCCAGTGCGGACCACACCGCCTCGGTTTCTTCCTCGGTATTGCCCGATGTCAGCGCACCTGCGACAACGCCCGCCTGCTGCAACCCGCGCACCTGATCACGCATCAGGGCGATCAGCGGGGAAATCACCACTGTCACGCCGGACCGCATCAGCGCGGGCAACTGGAAGCAGAGCGATTTGCCGCCCCCCGTGGGCATGATCGCCAGCGTATTGCGCCCCGCGGCGACAGCCTCGACGATTTCCTGCTGGCCGGGCCGGAAGGCGTCAAAGCCAAAGACATCGCGCAAAAGCGTGGCAGCGGGCATAGGGGGGACCTGTATCTGGATTTTCTTGATTGCCGACCACAATCCCACAACCGGAATCGGGGAACAACCCGTGCAGGCATGAAAATGCAAAAGGCCGCCCTTGCACGCATAGACCAAGAGGCGCGATACCGGTGCTGCCGATGTGCAAGCCCTTCAGCGCCTTGATCTGCGATTATCGCTGACGGCGCACGCGGGCGTGACAAAATCCGATGATATTGCGCTGCTGTCGCCGATGACTGCGTTGTCAACGGCGGTTGCACCGCTTAACCCTGTGCCGGAAGGAGCATCCAAATGGGCGAAATCATTCTGGTCCGGCACGGTCAGGCCAATTCCAGCGCGCGCGACGAAGAAGGCTATGACCGCCTGTCGGACCTTGGTCATCAGCAGGCCGCATGGCTGGGTGATTACATGCGCGACCGCGAAGGTGTCTTTGACAAGGTGATCAGCGGCAGCCTGCGCCGGCACCGCGAAACGGCGGCGGGGCTGGGTTACAGTGATGCGATCATCGACCCCCGCCTGAACGAGATGGATTATTTCAACCTTGGCCGCGCCTTGCAGGATGTGCATGGCGTACCGTTTCCGGGGCCTGACGACTTTGCCACCCATGTGCCGCAGGTCATGCAGGCCTGGCACCGGGCCGAGATTATGGGCGTGGAAACCTTCGCTTCTTTTGAATCCCGCGTCACTGGAGTGTTGCAAGAGGCCGCGCAACCCGGTGTCCGCGTGCTGTGCGTGACATCGGGCGGCGTGATCGGGATGATCATCCGCCACCTGCTGGACCTTGATCCGACGCGGATGGCGCATATCCTGCTGCCGATCCTGAATTCCTCGGTCCACCGGATCCATGTGATCCCGCAGGGGCCGATTTTGGCCAGTTTCAACGCTGTGCCGCATCTGGATACGGCGGACCGCGCCCATGCGCTGACCCATTTCTGAAAGGCCCCATAGATGTCCATCCACCTTTGGGTCCGGTCCGAAAGCCGCCCGCATGAAGAACGTACCGGCCTGACGCCACAAGGGGCCGCGCGCCTGATCGCCGCCGGTTTTCGCGTGACAGTCGAAGAAAGCCGCCAGCGCATTATCCCCATCGCCGATTATGCCGCCGCAGGCTGTGCCATTGCACCGGAATTCAGCTGGCCGGATGCGCCTGCCGATGCGGTGATCTTCGGCCTCAAGGAATTGCCCGATGACGGCACGCCGCTGCGGCATCGCCACATCATGTTCGGCCATGCCTACAAAGGGCAACCGGCGGGGCAGGTGCTGCTGGACAGGTTCCGCGCTGGTGGTGGCAGGCTGCTTGATCTGGAGTATCTGATGGATGATGACGGGCGGCGCGTTGCGGCCTTCGGCTATTGGGCGGGTTATGCGGGGGCGGCGGTGGCGCTGCTGTGCTGGATGGCGCAGCAACGCGGGCAGGTGGCGGGGCCGGTGCGCGCCTATCCGTCTGCGGCGCATCTGCTGGGGGATTTGCAGGCAGGTCTGGTTGCGTTAGGCACCGCGCGGCCAACGGCATTGATCATCGGGGCGCTGGGCCGTGTGGGCGCGGGGGCTGCGGACCTGTGCAGCGCCATGGGTGTGCCGGTCACGAAATGGGACATGGCGGAAACCGCGCATGGCGGGCCATTCCCGCAAGTATTGGCGCATGACATCTTTCTGAACTGCATCCTTGCGCGCCCCGGCACGCCGGTCTTTGTGCCCGCCAGCGCCAATCGCGCCGCGCGCCGCCTGACGGTGATCGGCGATATCGCCTGCGATCCCGACAGCGACTTTTCCCCGATCAAGGTCTATGACCGCACGACGACATGGGATGCGCCTGCGCTGCGGGTGCATGATGCGCCGGTGCTGGACGTGACCGCCATCGACAACCTGCCCAGCATGATGCCCGCGGAAAGCAGCGAAGATTTCGCCGCACAACTGCTGCCGCATCTGGCAACGCTGGACCGGATGGACAGTGGCGTCTGGGCCGGCGCGCAGGCGTGGTTCGACCGCGCGATGGATCAGACGGGGCGGTAAAGCTCGTCCTCGACCGCGCTGCTGTCGATGCCCAAAGCTTCCAGCCCGCTTGCCAGATGGTCGGCCAGATGCGGCGATCCTTTGAGGTAACGGGCGGTTGGTGTGGTGGCCTCTGCCATCGCGGTGCGGATCGCCTCTGCCAGATCTTCGGGGTCGAACGTGCCGCGCCCGATCCAGAACAGGGCGACCAGCCCCGCCTGTTCATCTTCGTTCAAACGGTCAACGAACCCGTCGAATTCATTTTCCGCGCGGTCAAGTTCACGCGCAAGGATGATGACCTCTGCCACCTTGTCTGCTGAAATGGGTAACATCTGCGGCCCTCCTGTGGTGCGACCTTGCGTGATGATAGCACGCGGCACCTTGATCTGGCGCAACAGATTGACGGGCTATTTCGCGCCGAACAGCCGGTAATAGAGCCAGTCAGGCAGAAACTGCGACCCGCGGAATACCCAAGAAAACACCAAGGGAAAGCTTTTCTTGAAAGCATCGGTGTTCATATGTTCGAACACCTCTTTCGCGGCATCCTGCGGCGACATGATGAACGGCATGTTGAAATCGTTTTTCTCGGTCAGGCGCGTCTTGATGAAACCGGGGTTGATCAGCTGCACATGCACGCCGGTATTGCGCAGATCGGCCTGCATCGATTCCGCCAGCGCCATCATCCCCGCCTTGGATGAACAATAGCCGATGGCACCGGGCAGGCCGCGAAACCCCGACAGCGACCCCACCAGCACGATCTGGCCCGCATCACGCGCGACCATATCCTTGATCACCGATCCGACGACACGCGACGCGCCAAGGAAATTGACCTCGCCCATCATATCAGCTTTTTCGTTGTCCCAGTCCTGCGCCTTCATCGGCCAATAGACACCCGCCAGATAAACCACACCGTCGATCTGCCCAACCTCGGCGGCGGCAGCCGCGACCGATGCGCGGTCAGCGACATCGACGGTGACATAAGTGGCCTTGCCCGGCAAATCCTCGACCAGATCTTTCAGGCGGTCCTCGGTCCGGGCGGACAGGACCAGCTCTGCCCCTGCACGGCTGAGGCAAAAGGCGACTTCACGCCCCAAGCCTTCGCTGGCGCCGACAATCCAATACCGTTTTCCTTGCCATTCGGTCACGTCATTCCCCTGCGTAGGCCTGATCCCGCGGTCGCATTGTGGCGACAAGCTCTGCCACCTTGATCCCGAACTTGCGGAACTGGCTGCGGTTCATGATCGACCCGTTCGATGTCAGATACATCCAGTCTGTAACATCAAGCGCGTGGCCACCAGCCTCATCCGCCAGTTTTATGCGGTAATTCAGCACAACGGCGGAACCTTGCTGCTTTCCGGTGCCGGCACCCACGACATCGGGGGCTTCGGCCTTGATCGTGCCGTCATTCGACAGGGTCAGGGTCCAGCAGCGATCCTGCTGCAACCCGCTGTCATAGTGGAATTTCTCGACCATGGTGCCGACATTGCCGTTCCATGTCGCGTGGAAATCCGCCACGAACCGCGACGATACCTTGCCGGTGGGGCCAAAGATCACGCCTTCGCAGACAATGGGGCCGTTGAACCGTTCGCGGATGTCGAACATCGGGCCTGCGACGTAATCGTCAGGCTTTTGCGCAAGGAATGACGCATAGCGGGTCTTGGCATAGACGGCCCCTGCCATCAGGGCCGCGCCCAAAACGCTGTAAATCACAAACGACATCGGTCATTCCTCAAGCTTCGTGGCGATCAGCAGACCGATGGCCAACAATTTCAATAGCGACGGCACCAATGCGTAAAGCACCGTCAGGGTCGTCAATGCCGTGTCCGGCAAATCGGTGGCACCGGCGGTGAAACCGGATCGTTCCAGCAACGGCAGCAAGACAACTGCCGCAAAGGCCAGCGTGAACTTGTTGACCAAGGACCAAAGCCCGAACCCCTGCCCGCCGGTCGGCGAAATCGCGGCCATGCGTTTGGCGAACATCGCGGGCATCAAGGTCAGGTCGGCCCCGATCGTTGCTCCACTTAATACGCAGATGATCGCAAACGGGATCACATCGCCCATGGATAAAGTCAGCGTATAGCCGAACGACGCAATGGCGAGCGTCATGGCCGCCAGCAAAACCCGCTTTTCCCCGAACCGCCGCGCCAATGCGGACCACGCAGGCGACGACAGCGCCGCCGCCAGAAAGAACAGCACCAAGAGCGCTCCTTCCCAACCGGGCGCGCCCAGCCTGCTTTCGACGTAGAACAGGAACAGGGTCGATGACACCGCCAGCGGCGTGGCATTGACCAACGCAAGCACCAGCAACCGCCGCGCGATCGGGTCAGCGAGGATGTCGCGGATCTGCGACGGTTCTTGTGCTGCGCGCCCTTTCCATTCGGGCCACATGAAATAGGCGGCGACCAGCGTGACAACGGCAAAGCCGATTGCGAAAACCGCAAAAGGGTCGGCCACCACACCGATCAGCACCGTGGGGATAACAGCGGCGATGCAGACCCCAAGCAAGGCCCCGCTTTCGCGCCATGCAGCCAGCCGGACATGGCCGCCGTCCGCGTTGCCGGCTTTGCTGATCCCTTGGGCGTAGAAATTGATGGTCAGGAAACTGAACGCGGTGAACAGCCCCGTGATCGTCAGGCCGAACCACCAGATCGGCGCAATCGGCGGGGCCACGGCGAACAGCCCGATCATTGCCAGCGCCAGCACAACGGCGGTCAGCGTGATTGCCAGTTTCTTGAACCGTGTCAGCCGTTCGCTGATCCAGCCCAGCACGGGGTCCTGCACCACGTCGAACAGGCGCAGCCCGAACAGAACAGCACCAAGCGCGGTCAGGCTGACACCATAGGTGTCGGCATAATATTTCGGCGCATAGATATAGATCGGCAGACCAGCCCCCGACAGCACGGCGGCGAACAGGCTGAAGGCAGGCAGCCTGTCGGTCAGGGCTTTCACCGGCTGACCTCGTCACGCGGCGGGGCGGGTTGCGACCGGAACGTCGCCCCTTTCCACCATAGCTTGACCGCCTGCCAATGGATCAACGTCAGCACACGGCGCGACCCGAACGGACGGCGCAGCACCGCGCGCAGGATGCTGCCATTGCTGATAGGACGGCGCGCCCCCGTCAGCGTGGCGATCAGCCCGCCATTGCCGCGGGTATAATCGATCCAGACACCGATACTGTCAGGCTGGATATCAAAACGGAACACATAACCACCTTCTACAGGCTGAAAAGGGGAAACATGCATCACCTTTTGCGCGGCCAAGGTTTCGGCCTTGGTAATCGCGCGCCCGTCATCATGGCGGCACAGATAGGAATGGCGGTCGCCGAATGTATTGCTGACCTCGGCAATGATCGTGGTCAGGGCATCACCGTCATAGCACAGCCAGAACGACACCGGATTGAACACATGGCCCAGCACGCGCGGCTGCGCCAGCAGCATGATCCGGCCCGGTTGTGGCACGTCACGGGCGGCCAGCACATCGCGGACCCATGCCGCACCGCGCCCTTGTTTGGGTGGCCCGCCATGGTCGGCGTCATGCAGTGACATCAGGTTGCCCGCGTTGCGCGCAAACAGCGCGGGCGCATCGGGTGCAGTTTCGGCATCTAGCAGCACATAGTCGATGGAATAGCGGAATGCGTTTTTGGTCGCGCCCCGCCGCCCGTGATAGGTTTCCCCCGCGATATGGTCGACCCGCGGGGTCACTCTGCCGCCATCGCCATGCGGTCGGGCGCATTCAGCCTTTCGACCACATCCAGCGCGCTGGACAACCCATCCTCGTGAAAACCGTTCTTCATCCATGCACCACAGAACCATGTGCGATTGGTGCCATTCATCGCGGCGGCGGTTTTCTGGGCGGCCAAGGCGGCCAGATCATAGACGGGATGGTGCAAAGTCACCTCGTCCCAGATTAATTCCTCGCGGATCGGGCGGCGGCTGTTCAGGGTGACCATCATCTCATCGGCCTTCAGCCACGGCTGGAGCGAGTTCATCCAATAGGTCAGGTCGATTTCGCCGCCCTGCTGGCCTGTCGCCTCGGTATAGATCCACGACGACCAGACCTGCCTGCGTCTTGGCATGATGGATGTGTCCGAATGCAGCACGATGCTGTTGGGCTGATAGCGCACTGCGCCCAGCGTCTCGCGTTCGACGGGCGAGGCATCCGACAGCATGGCAAGGCTCTGGTCGGAATGGCTGGCAAAAACGACCTCGTCAAAGCGTTCCCAATCGCAGCCCTTGGCCTTGACCTCGACCCAGCCGGGCAGGCGGCGGACCGCATCGACAGGCGCGCCCAACCGCAGATCGACATCGCGGCGCGCCAGATCGGCGGCAAGGCGGGTGACATAGGCCTGCGAGCCGCCATCGACGGTGTACCATTGATGCTGGCCCGTCGCGCCCAACAGGGCATGATTGTCGAAAAAGGTCATCATCGCATGGGCGGGGAAATCAAGGATCTTTTCCTTGGGCGTGGACCAGATCGCGCCAGAAAACGGCAACAGGTAATGGTCGCGGAAATAATCCGACAGGCGCAGTTTTTTCAGCAGCCCGCCGATGGTCAGGGTTGGATCCTGACTGGCGGCCAGCCCGTGTTTGTTGAAATGCAAAATATCGCGGACCATGCGCAGGAAACGGGGGTTGGCGGCATTCCTGCGCTGGGCGAACAGCGCATCCAGACTGGCAAGGCCATATTCCAGCCTGCCCCCGCCGAATGACGCACCAAAGCTCATGTTGCTTTTGACGACAGGCACATCCAGCTGATCGAACAGCGCCGTCAATCGCGGATAATTGGCATAGTTGAACACGATGAATCCGGTATCGACCTGCTGGTCGCGGTTCGGGCCTGCCATCCGCGTGCGGGCATGGCCACCCAGCCGGTTTTCAGCCTCGAACAACACGACCCGGTGATCCTTGGCCAAGGCCTGCGCCGCACTCATCCCCGAAATGCCCGCACCGATCACCGCAATCTTGATGGGCGCGGCCGTCCCTGTCTCTACCAGCATACTGTCTCCGTCGCCCCGGTCGTTTCTTGTCTGGTCACTACGTAGCGCGGTTTGCCGTGGATCACGCAAAATACTTTGTGACCCGCTGATCCAAGCGCCTGATCGCGGCGTAATAAACACATGTTGAACGAGATGCACGCCCCACCGAAAGCTGATGCAGTCACCGCGATGCCCGTCTATAAAAGGACAGGCAAGACGAGCATTCGCACCACGGGGGCAAATCGGGTGATGGCAGAGGCAACGACCAAACGCATGGCATGGGTGACACAGGTCGCCGCCGTGCGTGACGGCAGGGACAAGGCGGCCTTTGCCGAATTGTTCGCCTATTTTGCCCCGCGCGTGAAATCGTTTCTCATGAAGTCGGGGGCCAGCCCGGATCTGGCCGAAGAATGCGCGCAAGAAGTGATGGTGACCCTGTGGAACAAGGCCCATCTGTTCGACCCGTCCAAGGCGAGTGTCTCCACATGGATCTACACCATCGCCCGGAACCGGCGGATCGATCTTTTGCGCAAACAAAAACGGCCAGAGCCCGAGGATCTGCCTTGGGGACCAGAGGCAGAGCCCGAACAGGCCGATGCCATGGGTCTGCAACAGGAAACGGAACAATTGGGTCAGGCGCTTGCCGCCTTGCCTGCGGAACAAAGAAAACTGATCGAACGCGCCTATTTCGGCGAGTTGAGCCATAGCGAGATCGCCGCCGAAACCGGCCTTCCGCTGGGGACGATCAAATCACGGATACGGCTGGCGTTGGAACGTCTTCGCCATACAATGAAATGAAACGCAGATGAAAAAGATCAAACACCACCTGACCGATGCGTTGCTGATGGGCTATGCCGCAGGCAATTTACCAGAGGCGTTCAACCTGGTGGTCGCCACCCATATTTCCATGTGCGACACCTGCCGCGCGGCGCTGGCCGGATTTGACGCGGTCGGTGGCGAGGTGATGCTGGACGCCGATCCCGTGGATATGGCCGAGAATGCGCTGGCCGCTGCGATGGCGCGGATCACGGATACACCGCGCCCCGAACGGCCATTGGCAAAACCTGCGGGCGGCGTGTTTCCCGCGCCTTTGCGGGGCTACGTCAATGGTGATCTGGACTGCGTGAAATGGCGCAAGATCGGCGGCGGCGTTAGCCAGATGGTGCTGAAAACCCAAGACGGCGCCAGCGTGCGGTTGCTGCGCATTCCTGCGGGGACGGCCGTGCCCGATCACGGGCATCGTGGCACGGAATTGACGCTGGTGCTGCAAGGCGCGTTTGTCGATGCGACAGACCGGTTCGCCGCGGGCGATATCGAGGTTGCAAACGAAGACCTGAACCACACCCCCGTTGCGGAACAGGGCATGGATTGCATCTGTCTGGCTGCAACCGACGCGCCCTTGCAGTTCAAGGGTCTGTTGCCGCGTCTTGCGCAGCGGTTTATCGGGATTTGACAGTAGGGTGGGTCTTGACCCACCTTACGGGTCTTGAACCGCGATCGGGACAGGGGCTGCGTCGGGGGCGATTTCGGCAAAGTCGAAATTATCCAGCCGGTTCGCGCGCTTGCCCGCCTTTTCCGCTGAAATCTTGATATCTTCCAGATCCTTGGCCGCTTGCCCGAAATGCCGGTCAAGGTTGCCAACACGGGTGACCAGCCTGTCCACATCGCCGCCCAACAGCGATAACTCCTTGCGGATGGCCCCCGCCTGTTCGCGCATCCGCGCGTCTTTCAGGATTGCGCGCATCGTGTTCAGCGTGGCCATGCAGGTCGTGGGCGACACGATCCAGACGCGGGCATCGAAACCGGCGCGCACGACTTCGGGCAGGCGGGCGTGCAGTTCGGCATAGACCGCTTCGGATGGCAGGAACATGATCGCGCCATCGGCGGTTTCGCCTTCGATGATGTACCGTTCCGATATGTCCTTGATATGTTTGCGCACCGCATTGCCCAGATCGCGCAGCGCGATTTTCTGCAATTCCTGCGTATCCGCGCGCGCCAAGGCCTCGTAGGATTCAAACGGGAATTTCGCGTCGATCACGATAGGGCCGGGCGGGTTGGGCAGATGCACCAGACAATCGGCGCGCTTGCCGTTGGACAGGGTCGCTTGCAGGGTGAAACTGTCGGTGGGCAACGCCTTTGACACGATATCGGTCAGCTGGATTTCCCCGAACAACCCGCGCCGTTGCTTGTTCGACAAGATATCCTGCAAGGACAAAACATCGCCCGACAGCTTTTCGATATTGGTCTGCGCGCGGTCGATGGTGGCCAGCCGTTCCTGCAATTCGGTCAGGCTTTTGGTAGTCTTCTCGGAACTGCCGGTCAGTGTTTCCTTCAGCCGTTCGTTCATCTCTGCCAGTGAATGGGCCGATTTCAGCGCGTTATCGGCCAGCCGTTCGGCGACCTGCGCCTGCACTTCGGCCAATCGGGCCTCCATCGTCTGAATCACGCGGACTTGGGCATTGGCCTGCGCATCGCTGACGGTCTGGATATTGCCCGCCAACTGGTTCTGCCCTTGGGCCAGCCCGATCATATCCTGCGACATGCGTCCCATCTGATGGGCGACGTAATTCACCGCCTCGGCAGATTGACCGGCGCGGCGCAAGGTCGTGATCAGCAGGATCAGGATCAGCAGCAATGTGGCCAGCCCGCCAAGCACGGCCAGCACGGCAGGATCGCTGAATTGGTAAGATGTATCACCGATCTGGATCATGTGCGGCCAAACAATCTTTCAATATCGGACAGTTTCAGTTCCACATAGGTGGGCCGTCCGTGGTTGCATTGGCCCGAATGCGGCGTTGCTTCCATCTCGCGCAGCAGCGCATTCATTTCCGCGGCCTGCATCCGCCGCCCCGTGCGGATCGACCCGTGACAAGCAACACGGCTCAGGATCACCTCGATCCGCGCCTGCACAGAGGCGCTGTCGCCTTGGTCGGCCAGTTCGTCCAGAATATCGCGCAGCATGGCGGCGGCGTTGATTTCGCCCAGAATAGCAGGCGTTTCGCGCACGGCGATGGCATTGCCGCCAAAGGGTTCGATGGTCAGGCCAAGGCGCGCCAGATCATCCGCAATATCCAGCAGGGCGGCGGTTTCATGGTCTGACAATTCCATGATTTCGGGGATCAGCAGGGCCTGCGCCGCGACGCCGTTGGTGGCCATCTGGCTTTTCAGCTTTTCATAGACCAGCCGTTCATGCGCCGCATGGCCATCGACGATCACGATACCTGTGGCGGTCTGCGCGATGATGTAATTTTCATGCACCTGCGCGCGCGCCGCCCCCAAGGGCAGGTCGGCGCTGGTATCATCGGCGGGCGGTTCCACGCGGGCGGAGGGCATTTCCGCAAAACCGGGGGCCTGCGCCTGAAAGGTCAGCGACCGCGCGCTGAAACTGGGGCGGTCCATCTGGTAGACGCGGGGTGTGGTGTGTTGCGGTTGCATCGCGCCCAATGTCGCATCAGCAACGGTGCTGGACGCGCGGTGGCCCGCCCCCGCCAGCGCGTGCCGCAGGCCCGACACGATCAGCCCGCGCACGATGGCGGGGTCGCGGAAACGGACCTCGGATTTGGCAGGATGCACGTTCACATCGACCAGCACGGGGTCGCAATCGACAAACAGTGCCGCCACCGGATGCCGGTCGCGCGACAGCACATCCATATAGGCGGCGCGCAAGGCCCCCAGCAGCATCTTGTCGCGCACGGGCCGTCCGTTGACGCACAGGAATTGCGCCACTGCCGCCCCGCGCGAATAGGTGGGCAAGGCGGCATAGCCGGTCAGGTGAAACCCGTCGCGTTCTGCATCAATGCGCAGCGCGTTATCGGCAAAATCGCGCCCCAGCACGGTTTGCAGCCGCCCGTGCAGCGCATCGAACAGATCACCTGTCTGCGCATCGGCGCGGAACACCACACGGCTATCGCCATCCGACGCATCGCGCAGGATAAATGTGACAAAGGGTTCCGCCATCGCCAGCCGCTTGACGACATCTGTGACCGCCTGCGCCTCTGCCCTGTCGGTGCGCAGGAATTTCAGGCGGGCGGGGGTGGCATAGAACATGTCGCGCAATTCGACCACGGTGCCGCCGGTCAGCGCGGCAGGGCGCACGTCGCTGACGCGCCCGCCCGACACTGCTATGCTATGCGCGCCATCGCCCGCCGTGCGGCTGGTGATCAGCAGACGCCCGACGGCGCCAAGCGAGGCCAGCGCCTCGCCCCGGAACCCGAAGGATGTGATATTCAGCAGGTCCGATCCGTCGATCTTGGACGTGGCATGGCGCGACAGGGCCAGCGGCAGATCATCCGCCGCCATGCCGCAACCATCATCGCTGACGCGGATCAGGGTCTTGCCGCCATCCGCGATCACGACCTCGATCCGCTGCGCGCCTGCGTCAATACTGTTTTCCACCAGTTCCTTGACGGCAGAGGCCGGACGTTCCAGCACCTCACCCGCCGCGATCCGGTTGATGGCGGCTTCGTCCAGCTGCCGGATTACCGGACGGGGCTGTATCTGGGGGGCGGGTGCGGTCATACCACAATCCATAGCATGATCGCGCGATTCTGACAGCGCGTTTCGCGTTACTTTGTGCTTTGCAGCCCTTCGGGGCGGCCCACGACGACGAAATGCAGATCATCCGCGCGTAATAGCTCTGCTGCGACGCGATTGGCGTCCTCCAGCGTCACGGCTTCGACGAAATCATTGCGGTTGATGACGTATTCGGGCGGCAGGTCGATCATCTGCATCCCCACCATGATCGATGCAATAGATGCATTGCCATCAAACCGCAGCGGATATTCACCGGTCAGATAGGTTTTGGCGGCGTCAAGCTCTGACTCGGTCAGGCCTTCGGTGGCCATGCGCGCCCATTCGGCGCGGGTCACCGCGATCGCCTCGGCGATGCTGTCGTTGGAGGACGAGACGCTGCCGATCACCATTTCCGCGTGGAACATCGGCGCAAGATTGCTGCTGATCCCATAGGTCAGGCCGCGCTTTTCACGCACTTCGGTCATCAGGCGCGATTCGAAACCGCCCGCGCCAAGGACGTGATTGACGATGAAGGCGGCAAAGAAATCGGGGTCATCGCGTTTCATGCCGGCATGGCCGAACAGGGCAAAGGATTGTGGATTGTCGAAATCAATCACCGTGACACCGCCATCCAGACCAAAGGCCACATTGGCAGGCGGTGGCGGCCCTGCGGCGGGCAGATCACCCAGCAGGGCGTCCAGCATCGGGCCGACCTGATCCACCGTCACATCACCCACGACAGACACATAAAGCCGGTCACGCGTCAGCGCATTGCGATGGGCGTCGCTGATGTCATCGCGGGTCAGCGCGGTCACACTGTCGGCGGTGCCGTCCAGCGATGTCCCGTAATGATGGTCGCCAAAGGCCGCCGCATCAAAGGTGGCACCGGCAATGCTGCGCGGGTTTACCGCATCGCTGGCGATCCCCGACAGCACCTGCGCGCGCACGCGGTCGATGGCGGCCTGGTCAAAACGCGGGGCGATCAGCGCCTGTTCCAGCAGCGCCAGCGCCTCGGCCTTGTTTTCGGTCAGGAATTGCGCGGAAATGCTGATCGTGTCGTCGGTGGCACGAAAGCTGAACCGCGCAGCAAGGCGTTCAAGCTCGGTCTGGAAAGCCTGCGCATCGCGGTCGGCGGCCCCTTCTTCCAGCAGGGCGGCCATCAGGTTGGTCGCGCCGCGTTTGCCGGGCAGGTCCAGCGACGCGCCACCACGAAACCGGATTTCCACCGCGACAAAGGGAATGCCGGGTTCTTCGACGACCCAAGCGTTGATCCCGCCGTCGGATGTGACTTGCTGGATGGCGATTTCGGCCTGTGCGGTGCTTGCCAGCAGGGACAGCCAAAGAATTGTGATCATACGCAGCATCAGCGGGCATCCTCTTGTGCGGCGACGATCCAGCCGGTCACGGCGCTGTTGCGGTCAAAGACACGGGCAGCGACATCCTTGATCTGTTCGGGCGTCACCGACTGCAGGATGTCGGGCCAAGCCTGCACATCCGCAACCGTCAACCCCGTTGTCAGCGCCGTGCCATAGCGCCGCGCAAGGCCCTGTGCGTCATCGAGTGCGTAGATTTCCGAGGCGCGCAGCTGGGTGCGGATCGCCTCCATCCGGGCGGAATCGATGTCGTTGTTCATAAAGGCGGTGATCACGTCATCCATCGCCGCCTCTGCATCCGGCAGGGACACATCCTCGGACGGCAGCACGACGAAAGAAAACGTCGTGGCGTCCAGTGACATCCCGCCATAGCTGGCATTGGTGTAGATCGCGGTCTGCGTGTCGAACTGCAAGGCGCGGCCAAGCTCGGACGTAAAAGGCGACCCGCCCAACAATTCCGCCAGATAGACAAGGGCTGCCGCATCGTCCTGCGCGCCGCTTTGGCGTTGCGGGGCCAGATAGCTGCGCACCAGATAAGGCTGGCTGACGCGCGGATCGACATAGGTGATCCGGCGTTCGGCGCGCTGGGGCGGCTCGGACGGCCGCGCCCGTGCGGGCAGGTCGGCATTGGCGGGGATCGGGCCATAATATTCGCGCGCCAGCGCCAGCACGTCCTGCGGGTCAACATCGCCGGCCACGACCAGCACCGCGTTGTTGGGCGCATAATGGCGTTCGTAAAAGGCGGTCAGTTCGGGCATGTCAAGCTGCGCAACCTCGTGCTGCCAGCCGATGATCGGCACGCCGTAGCGGTGGTTCTGGTATTGTGCCGCCATCAATTGTTCGCGCGCCAGCGCACCGGGGTTGCTATCTGTCACTTGCGCGCGTTCTTCCAACACGACGCGGCGTTCGGTGCTGATATCCTCGGGGGTCAGCGCCAGATTGGTCATCCGGTTTGCTTCCATCTGCATCATCAGGTCCAGACGGTCGGCGGCGACGCGCTGGAAATAGCCGGTGTAATCGAAACTGGTAAAGGCGTTGTCGCTGCCGCCATTGGCCGCGACCACCTGTGAAAATTCACCCGGCGCCAGCATATCGGTGCCTTTGAACATCAGATGTTCCAGAAAATGCGCCACACCGGATTGCCCTTCGGGTTCATCCGCGGACCCGACCTTGTACCAGACCATATGCACGACAACAGGCGCGCGGCGGTCTTCGATCACGACGACATCCATACCGTTGTCCAATGTATAGGTCGTCACATCCTCTGCCGTGGCGGTCAGCGCCAGACAGGTCAGGATCATTGCGGCGAAAAAGCGTGTCATGGGCCCCCGGCGGTCTGTTCACTGTGCCACAAGCTATGCCGCCACGCCTAATGTTCAAGCTGCGATACGCTGATGTGATTTCGGCGCTAGCGGTTTGCTGCTGGACGCGGGTTTGCGCGGTTGGTCTGTCCGGGCGTTGGCGGCGGCAGATCAAGCGTTGGTGGCGTCAGCAACGGGTCGGCGATGACAAGGTCCATTTCGGCGGGGCCGATCGTGACGGCCCCAAAGTCACGCAACGCACCCTCATTCCGGCCGCAGGCCGCCAGCAGGGCAAGAGCAAGTCCACAAAGTACCAAGGCGCGCATCAGAGGTCCTTTTTGTCGTATTGCCGATGATTACCGCATGGAACCGCCAAGGTCACGCAGCTTTCTTGCCATCATCGCCAAGAAAGGCCAGCCCGATGGCCCCTGCAAAGATCGCGATATCGGCGACGTTGAACGCATAGGGGTTGTTGAACCCGCAACAGGACATGTTCAAAAAATCCGCGACAGCGCCATAGATGACGCGGTCGATGACATTGCCGATGGCCCCGCCGATCAGGCAACCCCCCGCGATATAGGCCCATTTCGTGCCACCCGTCCGGCTGAGCCACCAGATCACACCGCCGCTGATCAGCAGCGCCACCGCGATCAGCACCCAGCGCATGTCGAAATCGGCGAACAGGCCGAAATTCACGCCCCGGTTCCACGCCATGCGAAATTCGATAAAGGGCGGCCAGACGGTGATGATCCCGTCCGGCTGGTTGATCAGGCCCAGCCAATGGACCACGACATACTTGCTGATCTGGTCGATCAGAAAGACCCAGAATCCGGTCCAGAACATCAGGCGCATCATTCGTCCCCTTAATGCCGGAAATGGCGCATGCCGGTGAACACCATGGCGATGCCCGCTGCATCGGCGGCGGCGACCACCTCGTCATCGCGCATCGACCCGCCGGGCTGGATCACACAGGTGGCGCCGGCGGCGGCGGCCTCCATCAACCCGTCGGCGAAGGGGAAAAACGCATCCGACGCGACGGCTGACCCGATGGTCAAAGGCGCGGGCAGGCCCATCGCCTCGGCCATGCGTTCGGCCTTTTTGGCGGCGATCAGCGCGGAATCAAGCCGCGACATCTGGCCTGCGCCCACGCCGACGGTGGCACCGTCCTTGACGTAAACGATGGCGTTGGACTTGACGTGTTTGGCGACTTTCCATGCGAACAACAGGTCCGCCATCTGCGCATCCGTTGGCGCGACTTTGGTCACGACCTTCAGATCATCCATGCCGATATGGCCGGTGTCCTTGTCCTGCACCAGCATCCCGCCCGCGACCTGCCGGTAGGTGGTGATCGGGGCTTTGACATCGGGCAGGGCATCGGTGGTCAAAAGGCGCAGGTTCTTTTTGCTGGCGAAAACCGCCTTGGCGGCATCGGACGCGCCGGGGGCGATGACGACTTCGGTGAAAATCTCGACAATGGCTTTGGCTGTCGCCTCGTCCAGCGGCTGGTTCAGCGCGACGATCCCGCCAAAGGCGCTGGTCCGGTCGCAGTCAAACGCGTTCTGATACGCCTCTAGCAACGTGGCACCGCGTGCAACGCCACAAGGGTTGGCATGTTTGATGATCGCCACGGCAGGGCCATCCGCAGGGTCGAATTCCGCCACCAGTTCGAATGCGGCATCGGTGTCGTTGATGTTGTTATAGGACAATTCCTTGCCCTGATGCTGCACGGCGGTCGCCACACCGGGGCGGTTTGTGCCATCGGTGTAAAAGGCCGCACTCTGATGGCTGTTTTCGCCATAGCGCATGGTTTGCTTATAGGTGCCGCTGAACGACCGGCGGCGCGGCGTCTCATCGCCAATAGCCGCCGCCATCCACGTGCTGACCGCCGTGTCATAGGCGGCAGTGCGCGCATAGGCGGTCTGGGCAAGGCGCTGGCGCAGGGCCAGCGTGGTCTGGCCCGCGTTGGCATCCATGTCCGCCAGCAGCACGTCATAATCCGCGACATCCGTCACAACGCTGACAAAGGCGTGGTTTTTCGCGGCAGACCGGATCATCGCCGGACCGCCGATGTCGATGTTTTCGATACAGGTGTCGAAATCGGCGCCTTTGGCGACGGTATCTTCGAACGGATACAGGTTCACGACCAACAGGTCGATCGGCCCGATGTTGTGTTCGACCATAGCGTCACGGTGGCTATCCAGATCGCGCCGCGCGAGCAAGCCGCCATGCACCACCGGATGCAGCGTCTTGACCCGCCCGTCCATCATTTCGGGAAAGCCGGTGAAATCGGACACGTCGCGCACCTCCAGCCCCGCATCGCGCAGCGCCTTGGCAGTGCCGCCGGTTGACAGGATTTCCACACCCCGCGCGGCAAGCGCTTGGCCCAGTTCGGTCAGCCCGGTTTTGTCGGAAACGGAAATCAGCGCGCGGCGCAACGGTGCAAGGTCGGTCATCATGTCCTCTAGATCATTCAGCGGCGCCAAGCGGGGCTTCAAGGGCCAGATCACGCACCGCAAACGGGGTGTCATCAGCCTTGGCAAGCGACCACCGGACGCGTGTCGCATAGGGCAAAGCGCTGCCGGATAAAACCACCTGTTGCGCGGCATGCGGCTTTAATTGCCCGTTTTCCAGATAAACTGACGGGCTGATGGATAATTGCGCGGTGTTGTCGTGCCGGAACACCCAGATCTCGCCTGATTTCAGCCCGAGCGACACCACCGTCCCGTCCGCACTGGGCGTGCAGGTCACGTCAGGGTGCAGATGGAACCGGATCGCAAAGCGGACACCGGCGCGCAGCGTCTGGTCGAACATGCGGTCGAATTGGGCCTCGTCTTCGGGGGACAGGGTGGTCAGCAGGTCCTCGCCCGTCAGGCTCCGCCCATCCGGCGACAGGTGCAACTGGCGCGCATGGGTCAACCCGTGGGATGGTTGATAACCGTCATGCGATGCGGCAAGCCTGCGTTCGCCATTTTCGGTGCTGATCTCGGCGCGCACAAGGCGGGGCACTTCGGTCAGCCATTCCGTGGCCATGCGCCCCAGACGGGATGATGATATGCCTTCCAGCGCCAGCGTGGAATGGCTGGGCGTGGCGCGGCTGGCGCGGCGCCAGTCGTCACCGAACCGCGCGCCTGACCCGCAGTTCACGATCAGCGCGCGGCGCCCCGAGGTCAGCTCGAACCCCAGGGTACTGGCATGGGCGTCGCGTGATGCGGCCCCCGTGGGCGGCGCTGCGGCATCAAGGATCAGCGTGCTGCGCCCGCCGGTCAGCCGCGCGAACCCCATGGCTGTCGGTCCCGTGGCCGGGGTCTTGACCCCGGCTGCCGCCAATGCTGCGTCAAGCTGGCCCGGCGCACCATGGCCCCCGCCATGAAACCGTGCCAGCCTGCCATCGGCATGGCGCAATGCGCGCACCACCGGCACGATCCGCGCGATGGCCTCTGTTACATCGGCAGGAACGGTCTGGCCGGATGCGGTCAGCATGTCCCTGCTGTCCACCAGATGCGACAGCAGGGCGGCCAGTTCCGAAGGATTGCGCGACGCGATCGCGCCCTTTGCATCGACCTGCGCTTTGCAAGCCAGACCCAGCGCCTCGGCCACCTGATCCACCGGTCCGGCCATGCCGTGCAAGGTCAGCCCGACATGGATCATGCGTGCCAAACTGCCGATGTCATCGCCCGCGCGCCGCCAGCGCTGCGTCAGGAACAAGGCCTGCCGCGCAAGGCTTTGCAGGAAGGCGGATTTTGCGGATGCGTCCTGTTTGCGCAGCAAAAAATCGCTATGGTCCATCCAGTGGCACAAGCGGCGCGCCGTGATATCCGCCTGCCAGCCCGGCCCGGTACCCGCGCCGAACCGCGCGATCCAATCATGGACCCAAGCCTGCGCCTTGGCGCGCGCGGCCTCGTCGCCAAGGGCGGCCAGATCGGCCAGCCAGTCGCAACCGTGAATTTCGGCGATGATATCAGGGCGTTGCGGCGCAAGGTCCCAGATCGCCAGCTCTGGCGCGTTGATCCGCAGCCCCGAAAACAGAAACGCGCCCGTGACCAGATGCTGGCCCTTGCCAGCCAACCCCATGTGCCGTGGTTCGGGGGGGCGCATGAAATGCGTGGTCACGCTGGCGCGGCCGGCGCGTTTCGCATGGCGCCGGTCAACAAATGCCGCGATTCGGCCCCGCCATGTAAGATGCTCTGCCATCGACTGCGGTCCAGATGTTGCAGGCTGGTCAGCCCGGTTCATGCGGACCATAGGAAAACCGGCCGGTCAAGTCACGCAGGCTTTGTCAGCACGGCGATATAGAACCCGTCCATTCCGCCCAGATCGGGCCAGTAATCGGGGCGCAGGCGCAACCCGCCTTCTTCGGTGACCCAGGCAGGGTCAAGACCGGCCATCGCGGGGGGCACTACGCGCAGGCCGGAGTGGCGGGCCAGCGCCTCTTCGATCTGCACCTCGCCTTCGTCGGGCAGCAGCGAACAGGTGCAATAGACCAGCCGCCCGCCCGCCCGCAGCAGGCTCAGCGCATGGTCGATCAGCGTTTCCTGCTGGGCGATCAGCGCGCCGAACTCTGACCCGTCCTTGGCATAGGGCAGGTCGGGATGTCGCCGGATCGTGCCAGTGGCCGAACAGGGCGCATCCAGCAGGACAGCGTCATAACCGCCGTCCGTCAGCGCAAAAGCATCGCTGATCAGCGTCGTTGCGGCCAGCCCCGTGCGGGCCAGATTTTCGGTCAGGCGGGTCATCCGCTTTTCCGACAGATCGACAGCGGTGACAGCGGCGCCCCCTGCGGCCAGTTGCAATGTCTTGCCACCCGGTGCGGCGCACAGGTCCAGCACCCGCAGGCCGGCCACATCGCCCAACAGCTTGACCGGCAGGGCGGCGGCGGCATCCTGCGCCCACCAAACACCCGCGTCATAGCCTGCAAGCCCGGACACCTGCCCCGCTTGCGCCAGCCGCACCGTACCGGTCGGCAGCACCACGCCGCCCAAGGCGGTGGCCAGATCCGCCGGATCACCCTTTGCCGTCAGATCAAGCGGCGCGCCTGCGAAATGCGCAGCCTCCATCCCTGTCACGGCATCGCGGCCCCAGGCGGCGACCAAAGGCTGGCGCAGCCAACCGGGGGTCAGCGGCACGGGGCGTTTGGCCCAAGCTTCTGGCCCTTCATCCGCGATGCGGCGCAGGACGGCGTTGGTCAGCCCCTTCATCGACTGCGTGCGCGTGTTGCGCGCGACGATTTCGACATAGGCGTTGACCACGCCATGCGCGGCCTCGCCCTGCATCAATTCGATCAGCCCCAGCCGCAGCGCGTTCATCACATGATCGCCGGGCGGTTTTTTCAGATAGGGTTTCAGCATCCGGTCGGCCCGGTCCAGCCCGCGCAACGCATCCGTGGCCAGCCGCTGTGCGCGCGCACGGTCGTCAGGCGACAGCTGCGCCAGCGCCCCGCCTGCGATCAGTTCGGCCATCAGGCGGCCTTCGGTCGTGATCTGCATCAGCAGGTGATGGGCGCTGCGGCGTGGCAGCAAACCGGATTGGTCCATGGGGTCACTCTTGAAGCTGGGTCAGGGCGGCGTATATCAAACAATGACCGCCGACAAGGACAGCGCCATGCCCCAAGACGCCCCCAAAGACCTGCCCCCCGCCGCCCAGCGCGCGCTGGCAGAGGCTACCGAACGCCGCAAGGCGGCCAAACTTGACCTGCCCCCCGAACTGGGCGGGCGCGACGGGCCAGAGCCTGTCCGCTTTGGCGATTGGGAAAAAAAGGGCATCGCGATCGATTTCTGACCGGCTTTTGCCCGCCACCCCTGTTGCAGTCACACCACCGTTCTTTGGCTTCTATGCAGATGATATTGTCGGTAAGCCCATTTTCTGCATAAATTGCCCGAAAATAAAACAAAGGGCAGTGGTTGTGGTGTTTCAGCGTATGATTGCCGTTTCGGCATGTTTGTTTATTGCGGGCTGCAGCCTGCCGCGCGGGGCGGGGTTTCAATCCGAGGTTTTGGCCGCCGCCAATGCGAATATCGCCGCAGAAGGCGAAACCCCCGCCTATGATTTCACGGTCTACGAGGTCAATAGCGCAAGCCTGCCGGTCCTGCGGGTCTGGCCCGACCGCAATCTGTCGCAACTGCCTTGGTTGCCCGCGTCCCAACAGCCCGCATCTTTGCTGATCGCGCCGGGCGATTCCATCCAGTTGACGATCTGGGACGCCGAGCAAAACTCGCTTCTGGCGGGGACAGGCCAGCGCGCCACACCCTTGCAACAAGCGCAGGTCAGCGCCGATGGGCGCATCTTTGTCCCCTATATCGGGGAATTGACCGTCGCGGGCATGGCCCCCGACACAGCCCGCGCCAAGATCGAGGAAGAACTTGTCCGCACGATCCCGTCAGCACAGGTGCAATTGGTCGTCCAAGCGGGGCGGGGCAATTCGGCCAATCTGGCAGGTGGTGTCGGCGCGGCTGGCATCTACCAGATCCCCGACCGGAATTTCCGGCTGCTGGATCTTTTGTCCTTGGCGGGTGGCGCGAACCCGACCTATGTGAACCCACAGGTCCGCCTGACACGGGGCGGCGTGGTTTACGGCATCTCGCTTGATCGGTTGCTGGAAGAACCGGCGCTGGATATCGCCGTGCAGGGCGGTGACCGTGTGCTGATCGTGCCGGACGAGCGCAAGTTTCTGGCGCTGGGCGCGACGGGGGCGCAATCGCAATTCGAATTTCCGACCGCAGAGCTGTCCGCCCTGCAGGCGCTGGCGCTGATCGGCGGTGTTTCGGCCACCACGGCCAATCCCAAGGGGATCTTGATCCTGCGCGAATATGACCCTGCCGAAGTGCGTGACGGCGTGACCGGCCCGCCGCAGGAACGGGTCGTGTTCACCATTGATCTGACGACGGCGGACGGTCTGTTTTCGGCGGGCAAGTTCATGGTACAGGACGGCGACCTGATCTATGGCACCGAAAGCGCGCTGGTGCCGGCCCTGACGATTGTGCGTCTGGCCTCGACGCTGCAGTCGATCACGAATTAACGTCAGAACAGGGCGATATCATCGGCAAGGGTGGCATAATCCGTCACCCCGTCGATCCGCAGGATGTCGCCGTTCCCGAAATCAATGGTCACGCGCGATCCGTCCTGCGTGCCATAAAGCAACAGCAGATCCGCGGCCGAGGTCAGCCCCGTCCACAGCCGCGCATCCAGAATGATCCGGTCGATGCCCTGTTCGAAATCGGCGATCAGGTCGTTGCCGTGGTTAAAGACGAAAGTATCCGCACCCGCCCCGCCGGTCAGCACATCGTTACCGTTGCCCCCGTCAAGCCGGTCCTCACCATCGCCGCCGATCAGCAGGTCATGCCCGTTGCCGCCGCGCAGATCGTCATGCCCGTCACCACCGATCAGGATATCGGCACCGGCCCCGCCCGTCAGGATGTCATTGCCACCGCGTCCCAGCAAAAGATCCGCCCCATCACCGCCGATCAGCAGGTCATTGCCGTCAGTGCCGGTCACGACCCTGTCAGAACCGGGGGGTGTGGCCGGCTGGTTCAGCAATGCATCGCGCAGCTCTGTGATCTTGCTTTCGACCAAGGCCCGCTTGGCGACCTGCATCGAAAACGGCCCGCCCGGATCAGCGGGGCTGTCGGGCGGTGTCGGCGTCAGCGCGGGTGGTGGCGTGGCAGGCCCCGGAAGGCCGGGGCTGAGCGTGCCGGGCAGGCGCATCCCGCCCAGCACATCGGCAGTCGTCAACAGCCGGTAATCAATCGGATTGCCATCGGCGCTGTGGATGATCAATTCTTCGTTGCCATAGCGGATGATGAACCCTGTGGGCGTGATGGTCATCGTCAGCTGGCTGATGTCGCGCAGCATCGGCCAGCCCGACAGGTCCAGCCGGTCTTCGCCCAAGGTGAAATCGGTGATCGTATCGGTTTCCCCATCCGCCACCAGGATGAAAACATCCGCCCCCGGCCCGCCTGTCAACATGTCCGACCCCGCCCCGTCATGCAGGATATCACTGCCCGCGCCGCCAAAGATCAGGTCGTCACCAGCCCCGCCCATCAGGATATCATCGCCCCCTGTGCCGGTCAGCACCCCGCCCGCAAGCATCGCTGTCGCCGTGATCCCCGTCCCGCCGGTGTCGAGCCGCAATTGCGTGATCCCCGGTTCGCTGCTGCTGGCCACGAAGATATCCAGCCGGTCCGCGTGTCCGCGCGCGGCGATGGCGCTGACATTGTCCAGCCCGATGGCTGTCGTATCCTCGATATGGGCCAGCGCCACCAGTTGTCCGCCGGGCAACAGTGCAAAGACGGATATGCCGTCATCCGCGCCGCCCGCGATCACATAGCTGCGCCCGCCTTCGGTCACGATATCCAGCGCGGTCACCCCGCCAAAGCGGGTGTGCAACGTGTCCAGCAGATGGTCGCGGATCGTCAAGGCACCCTGAGCGCCGACCTCGACCACGGTCAGGCTGCTGCTGCCTGCTGCCGCCAGCACAAGATAGGTCACCCCCGCGACCACGACTGTCTGCATCGCGGTGGCATCAGCGATCCATAGCCCGGTCTCTGCCGTCAATGCCGCGACTTCCGACAGGCCGCCGGTGGCATCGACCTGCCAGCCTGTCAGCCGGTTGGTCGCATCGACCGTATAGATAAACCCCGCCGCCGCGGTGATCGCGGTGACAGGTCCGCTAGTCGGTATCGGCGCCAGCGCGCCGATAAACTGTCCGGCGGCATCGAACTGCCAGCCAGCAATCCCCGCCTGTCCTGCCAGCCCGCCATAGACGAATTGCGCGCCCCCCTGTTGCACCACCAGATCGGGGCGAAAGCCTGCGAAAATTGGTAAGGTGTCGATCACCTGCCATTGCCCGCCGATCAGGCTGATTTGCTGAAAAGCACCATCCGCGCCACCGCCGGTCAACAGGGCCGGCCCCGCCGCGCTCTCAAGCGTCAGGACAGACCCGCCACCGCCCGCAACATCGCCGCCATCCAGCCTATGCAAGGCACCAGTGTCCAGCACAGGCCCGCTGATGTCCCAGCTTTGCAGCGCGCCGTCAAAACGGGTGATCCCGACAAGATTGTCGATGCCGTCAAAGCGGACAATGTCCAGATCCGTGATCCGCGACCATGTGGATGCATCAGGAATGGTCAGATATCTGACCGGAACAAGCGTGGACATCTTCAATCCCCCCCAGGATCGGCGTTGTCGATTTGTTCAGACTCGTGAACACCGCGGTCGGTCGCATGGCTGAAATGCGGCGGCACAATGGTTCTTGTCGCGCATTTCGTTCAATTGCCTCTGATCAGGCCGCGCGCTAGAACGGCACAACCACGGCAGGAGATGTCATGCCCCCCCAATTCGGCACCAGCGGGCTGCGCGGCCTTGTCACCGACCTGACACCAGCGCTTGTCACGGATCATGTCCGCGCCTTTGCCGCGACCTGCCCGATGGGGACGGGTCTGTTTGTTGCACATGATCTGCGCCAATCCTCGCCCGCTTTGGCGGCGGTGGTGGCGCAGGCGGGTCAGGCGGCAGGGCTTGCTGTCACGCGATGCGGTCCTGCGCCAACGCCTGCGCTGGCGCTGGCCGCGATGCAGGCCGGTGCGGCGGCGGTGATGGTCACCGGCAGCCATATCCCCGCAGATCGCAACGGTTTGAAATTCTACACCCCCGCGGGCGAGATCACCAAGAACCAAGAGGCCGCGATCCTGACAGGCTTGGGGGCTGCCCGTACGGATTTGTCAGGGCCGCAGCCGCAGATCATGGATGTCGGGCCTGCCTATTCTGCGCGCTGTATTGCCGCGTTCGGCAGCAGTCTGTCAGGGTTGCGGTTGGGGCTTTATGCCCATAGCGCGGTTGGCCGCGACCTGATGGCGGACCTGCTCACGGCGCTGGGCGCAGAGGTTGTCATGTTGGGACGGTCCGCCGATTTCATCCCCGTCGACACCGAAGCCGTCGATCCCGACACCAAGGCCCGTCTTGCCGGTTGGGCGCGCGATCACGCCATCGCGGCGATCCTGTCTACCGATGGCGATGGTGACCGGCCGCTGATGACGGATGAAAGCGGACAGATCATTCCGGGCGACATCATGGGCCAGATCACGGCATGTTTTGTGGGCGCGCAGCATGTGGTGACGCCGGTGTCATCCAACAGCGGTGCCGAAGACCTTGGTTTCGCGCAGGTGCGGCGCACGCGCATCGGATCGCCCCATGTGATCGCGGGGATGCAGGCGCTGGGCGGTGCTGTCGTCGGATACGAGGCGAATGGCGGCTTTTTGCTGGGCTTTGACGCGCAGGGGCCGCAGGGGCCGTTGCCGGCCCTGATGACCCGCGACGCGATGCTGCCGATGCTGGCGGTTCTGGCCGCAAGCATCGGCGCGCCGGTGTCGCGCCTGATCGCAGCGCAGCCTGCACGGTTCACCGCCGCCGACCGGCTACAGCAGGTTCCGACAGATGCATCGACCGCGCTGGTCGCCGCCCTGACAGATGGCCCGCAGGATCGCGCGACCTTTGTTACTGCCCTTGGGCTTGTGGAACGCAGCGTCGATCTGACAGACGGGCTGCGCATCACCGGTACCGATGGCCGGATCGTGCATCTGCGCCCTTCGGGCAACGCCCCCGAACTGCGGCTTTATGTCGAGGCGGCAACACCCTCCATCGCAGCATCGACCTTGCAGGCCGGTCTGGCCCTGCTGCGCGACATGGTTGACGGGCTGGTCAGGTGACATTGCCCGCCGGACCCGTCAGGATCGCGCGGCTGACGCGCATCAAAAGCGCCCAATCGTCGATCTCGGTCCCGACGTCCTTGTTCTTCATGTCGATAGACAGGAACGAATGGCCATGCACGCAGGACCACAGGATATAGGCGCAGCTCAGCACCTCTGGATGATCCATGGGCAAATCCCGTGCGGCCGCAACCTGGCCGATCACGAGGCCAAAGCAATTATCGCCTTTTTGCTGCAATTCGGGGGCGTTTTCATGCCCTTCGGTCAGGCCGAACACCAGCCGGAACACACCGGGCTGCGCCTTGGCAAAGTCCACATAGGCCTGCCCGATTGCCGCCACGGCCTCTAGCGATCCGGTGGGATGCGGGTCTGCGGCCGCGGCCATCGCGGCATGCAGCCGGTCCATCGCCTCGCCCGCGACGCCGCGCAGGATTTCGTCGCGATCCTTGAAATGCTTGTAAGGCGCGGCCGAACTGACGCCCGCGCGCCGTGCAGCTTCGGCCACGGAAAACCCGTCGGGACCATGCGTTTCGACCAGATCGCGCACGGCGGCGATCAATTGCGCGCGCAGATCGCCGTGATGATAGGCGGCTCTGGGCGATATGCCTGTATCGGTCGTTGCGCCCTGTCGCGTGTCATCGGACATGTTAGGCGGCCTTTCTGCATTCTGGGGCAAGCGCGGCACGAAATGCCGGAAAGTTAGCAATACTTACATCTTAGGGCAACACGCGGTTGCGCGAACCATCGCTGATCTTGGTGCTTTTGGAAACCTCTTGCAGAAGTGAGTGATTCTCACTTATGTAAGTGATGCTAACTTACAAGGGCCGCGCCATGACCCAATCTATGCCATCGACCTTACGCCGCGTGCTGACGCTGGGTCTGACACTCGCCGTCTTCGGCGGTGCGGGTGCTGCGGTCTATGCTGGTTTCGCGGTGATTTCGGCCCAAGGTGACGCAGGTGCCGTGTCGCGCGCGCCTGCGTCCATTGTTGCCGCGATGCAGATCGACATCGCCGACAGCTATACAGTCACCCGCAGGTTCACCGGCCAGATCGAGGCCGCAACCCAGATTGATCTGGCGTTCGAATTTGGCGGTCGTGTGACCAAGGTGCTGGTGGACGAGGGCGATGTGATCGCCCAAGGCACCGTTCTGGCCCGTCTGGACACCAGCGCGCTGATGCCGCAACGCGCGGCACTGGAGGCGGACCTTGCCGCGCTTGCCGCCGATGCCGCATTGGCGCGCCTGACGCTGGCGCGCAATGACACGCTGGCCGACCGCGGGTTCCGGTCGGTGGCGGCTCAGGACGATGCCCGCCTTGCCTTGACCCGTGCCGAGGCGGGGATGGCAGCGACACGCGCACGGATCGCCGGTGTCGATGTGCAGATCAACAAATCGGTCCTGACCGCCCCCTTTGACGCGCGCATCGGTGCGCGCCGTGCGGATGCCGGCCAAACCGTGGCGGCGGGGCAAAGCGTGCTGATGCTATTCGATGCCGCACCCGCGCGGGCGCGGATCGGCCTGCCACCTGCACTGGCGGCGGATTTGCAGACCGGCGACAGCGTCACGGTCGAGATTGGTGGCAGCACGCATGCCGCGACCATCCGCCAGATCCGCCCCGATCTTGACCCCGGCACCCGCAGCCGGTCGGTGGTGCTGGACCTGCCTGCCGGTCTTGACCCCGTGCTGGGCGATACCGTGTCACTGGTTCTGGCACAGGTGGTGCCGGAAACGGGGTTCTGGGCCCCGCTTTCGGCCCTGCGCGAAGGTGCGCGCGGCAGCTGGTCGGTCATGGCGCTGGAAACCACGCCGGACGGCGACCGTACCCTGCCCGCCGCTGTCGAGGTGATCCACAGTGACGGTGCACAGGTCTATCTGCGCGGGTTGTTGCCCGCAGGCGCGCGGATCGTGGCGCAAGCGCCTGATCGTGTGGCCCCCGGCCAGATCGTGCAGCTTGCTGCCAACCCGCAGGAGTAACCGGCATGGACACGCTGTTCTTTCGCCAGCCCCGTCTTGTGGTGCTGGCGCTTTTGGTGATCCTGTCGGCGGGGGTGTCGTCGCTCGCGTCCATCGGCCGCCAGGAAGACCCGACCATCACCAATATCTTTGCCACGGTCACGACCGTCTTTCCGGGTGCCGACCCTGCCCGGGTCGAGGCGTTGGTCACTGCCAAGATCGAAACCGAACTGCGCGCGATCCCCGAAATCGCCGAGGTTGCATCGACATCCGGCACCGGCGTGTCGGTGATCGCGGTCGAGCTGGAGGAAACCATCGACCCCGCGATGATCGAACAGATCTGGGCGCAGGTGCGCGATGCCGTGGCCGATGCACGGCGCGATTTTCCTGCGGGTGTGCGCGAACCCGCCTTCGACAGTGACGGTGCGGGGGGCTATGCCGCGATCTTTGCGCTGACCATGCCCGACGGCTTTAGCCCGACCCGCGCTGCCCGCGAGGCCGAGGCACTGGCCGATATCCTGCGCCGCGTCGCGGGCACGTCCTTGGTCGATCTGCACGGCCTGCCGGCCGAAGAAGTGTTGGTCACGCTGGCCCCTGACCGGATCGCCGCGCTGGGCATGACGGCCGATCAGGTATCAGCCGCGATCCGCGCTGCCGATGCCAAGGTGCAGGCGGGCCGGTTGCGCGGCGAGGAAACCGATCTGGTGCTGGGCATCACTGGCGAGATCACGTCGCTGGACCGTCTGCGCGCGGTCGTGCTGCGCGAAGATGCCCAAGGCCGCGTCACCCTGCTGGGCGATGTGGCCAGCATCACGCGCGGCCCCCGCGCCCCCGTGGCCGAGGCCGCGTTTTTCCAAGGCCGCCCCGCGATCCTTGTGTCAGCGTAACTGGCCGAGGGCTTGCAGGTGGACCGCTGGATGGCGGGCATCCGTGATGGCGTGGCGGCACAGGCGCAGACCCTGCCATGGGGTCTGGCGGTCGAAACGGTGTTCGACCAAAGCCGCTACACCACCGACCGGCTGGCAGAGGTGGGCCTGAACATGGCCATCGGCGTGGCGCTAGTCGTGGCGGTTTTGTTCGTGACCTTGGGTGTGCGGTCCGCCTTGATCGTGGCGATGGTTCTGCCGGTGGTCACGTTGGCCTCGGTTGCGACGCTGAACGCGCTGGCCGTGCCGATCCACCAGATGAGCGTCACCGGATTGATCGTGGCGCTGGGCCTGCTGGTGGATGCCGCCATCGTGATGACAGACGAGGTCGGCAAACGCCTGCGCGCAGGGCTGTCGCGGCTGGAGGCTGTCGCAGGATCGGTGCGCAGGCTGACGATGCCGCTGGCGGCCTCGACCGTCACGACGATCCTGTCGTTCATGCCGCTGTTGCTGCTGCCGGGGCCAGCGGGGGATTTCGTGGGGTCCATCGCCATCGCGGTGATCGTGATGCTGGGCTGGTCTTTTGTCGTTGCGGTCACCATCACGCCTGCGATTGCTGGATATTGGCTGGTGCCGGGTGATGGCGTCGCTGCGCGTGAAGGGCTGTTGATGCGCGGCTTTCGCGCGACCCTTGCCCTGTCGCTGGCCAATCCGTGGCGCACCGTCGCGCTGTCGCTGGTCCTGCCGGTGCTGGGCTTTGCGTCACTGCCCGGCCTGACGCCGCAATTCTTTCCCGGGGTCGAGCGTGACCAGTTCCATATCGAAATGGACCTGCCCGCCGGCACTGGCATTGACGAAACCCTGCGTGTGGTCCGCGCGGTCGATGCGGTTCTGGCTGCCGAAGGCGACATCCTTGACGTCGCATGGGTCGTGGGCCGGTCCGCGCCTGCATTCTATTACAACATGGTCGGTGGCCGCGATCAGGCCCCCGCCTTTGCCGAGGCGCTGGTCCGCACGGCATCGCCCGCCGCGACGGCACGGCTGCTGCAAGACCTGCAAACCGACCTGCCGCCACAGTTTTTGCAAGCGCGGTTCGTCATCCGTGGCCTGACCCAAGGGCCGCCCGTGAATGCGCAGGTGGAATTGCGCCTTGTCGGGCAGGATATCGACGTGCTGCGCGCCACGGGCGATGATCTGCGCGCGCGGCTGGCCAATGTGTCCTCCGTGGCCTTGGTGCGCACAGGCGTGGCAGGCGGCGCACCCAAACTGACGCTGGATGTGGACGAGGCCCGCGCGCGGTTGCTGGGCCTCGATCTTGGCCAGATTGCCCGCCAGATGGAGGCGGGGCTGGAAGGTGTGACCGGTGGTTCGCTGCTCGAAGGGACCGAGGAACTGCCGGTGCGTGTCCGTCTTGGCGCGGGGCTGCGCGGTGATCCGGTGGCCATCGGTGATATGCCGATCCTGCCGCCCGGTGCGGCGCAGATCGCGGCGGCGGGCCAGTTTCCCGCGGTGCCGCTCTCCACGCTGGGTGCCTTGCGGATGGAGCCATCCGCAAGCACGATCACCCGCCGCAACGGCGAACGGATCAACAATGTGCAGGCCTTCGTGATGCCGGGCGTCTTGCCCGCCGTGGCGCTGGCCGAGGCGATGGCGCTGCTTGATGCGGATGGTTTCAGCTTGCCACAGGGGGTCAGGCTGGAAACGGGGGGCGATTCCGATGCGCGCGACAGCACGGTGCGGGCCTTGATCGCGCCTTTGGGGCTGATCATCACCCTGTCCATCGCTGTTGTGGTGATGACGTTCAATTCCTTCCGCCTGACGCTGATCGCCTTTGCCGTGGCCGGTCTGTCGGCGGGGCTGTCGATGCTGGCGCTGGCGGTGTTCAACTATCCTTTCGGGATCACCGCGATCATCGGTGTGATCGGGTCCATCGGCGTGTCGATCAACGCGGCGCTGATCGTGCTGTCGGGCTTGCAACAGGATGCGCGCGCCCGTGCGGGTGACCGCGCCGCGATGGTCGCTGTCGTCGCCGGATCGGCGCGGCATATCACCTCGACCACGATCACGACGGTCGGAGGCTTCCTGCCGCTGATCCTGGGGGGTGGCGGGTTCTGGCCGCCATTCGCGATGTCGGTCGCGGGGGGCGTGGCGCTGTCGGTGACGCTGGCCTTTGCCTTTACACCGCAGATGTTCGCCCTGACCCTGCCGCGCGGCCAGCGGTTGGATGAGGCCGGTAAAGACATCAAAGCGGGCCGTTTGACCGCGTGAGCGCAAAGTCACCAAAAAGAAAAGCCATGCCTCTATCACAGACCAGCTCCTTTCACGCCGCTTTGGCCCCACGGCACTGATCACCGGTGCTAGCGACGGGATCGGGTGTGCCTTTGCAGTCGCGCTGGCATAGGGGCGCTGGCGTGGCCTGTTATGTGGCCGGTGCGTCGCCGTCGATGTCGAACCGGTCCGCCATTTCCGGCGAGATGATACCCGCATGCAGCGCCAGCAGGATCAGCTTTTCGTCCAGTGGTGCGGCCCCCGCGATGGCGGCGGTGATGCGCTGTTCGGTGCGGTCGGCGGCTTTGGGGCCGTTGACCGCCACGAATTGCGCCTGATCCAGCACGCAATAGGACAAAAGCTGTGCCGCATCGGCCATGGCCCGGTCCGTTGCGTCACCATGTTTGCGCTGCAGTTGCAGGATCGTCAGCTTGACCGGTTCGGGGATCAGCAACGGATGCAGCCCCGCCGTCTTGAGCGCCTCATCAAGGGCCGTCAGGTCCGGGGACCGGCCGAACATGTCGAAAAATCGCAGCATGGTTTTGGGTAACAGGTTCCGCTGCGTGCTGCACGCATTCCTTGCGCCCTGCGCTGCCTGTCAGGTCACAACCGGCCCGATGCGATGATCCGTTGCAGGAACGCCTTTGTGCGCGGCTCTCGCGGGGTGCCGAACAGGCGGTCGGGCGTGTCCTGTTCAAGGATCACGCCGCCATCCAGAAACGCCACCCTGTCCGCGCAATCGCGCGCGAAACCCATCTCGTGCGTGACGATCATCATGGTCATGCCGTCATCTTTCAGGCCACGGATGATCGCCAGCACCTCGCCCACCAGCTCAGGGTCAAGGGCGGCGGTGATCTCATCCAGCAACAAGACATCGGGGCGGGTCATCAAGGCGCGGGCAATGGCCACGCGCTGTTGCTGGCCGCCGGATAATTGTTCGGGATAAGACGCCGCAAACCCCGCCATGCCGAAACGGGCCAGCACGTCGCGGCCGCGATCCTCGGCCTCGGCGCGCGACTGGCCATGCACGCGGCGCGGGGCCAGCGTGATATTGTCCAGCACATTCATATGCGCAAACAGGTTGTAGGACTGAAACACGATGGCCACGCGTTTTTGCAACCCTGTCTTGCCAAAGCGGGGGTCATCGACAGCCACACCATCCAGCCGGATCGTGCCGTAATCATGCGCGACCAGCCGGTTGACGCAGCGCAAAAGGGTGGATTTGCCCGACCCTGACGCACCGATCAGGCAGACCACCTCATGCGGGGCGATGCGCAGGCTGACACGGTCCAGCACCAGTTTTTCACCGAAATATTTGGTGACGGTGTCGATGTCGATCATGGGGGTGGTCATGCGGTCATCCGGCGATTTGCAGGCGACGTTCGCGGTCGCGCCGTGTCAGGTAATCGGCCAGCCGCGCCATCGGGATGGTGGCCAGCAGGAACAGCCCCGCCGCCACGATCAGCGACGAATAATTAAAGGTGGTGGCGGTATAGATCTGCGCCTCGCGCACGGCATCGCGCACGCCGATCACCGACAGCAGCGCCACATCCTTTTGCAACGCGACGACGATATTCATCAGCGCCGGCACCACATTGCGCAAAGCTTGCGGCAGGATCGCATAGCGCAGGGTCTGCCATTCGCTGAGGCCCAGTGACTTGGCCGCCGCGCGCTGGCCTTCATGCACGGCGTCGATGCCGGATCGATAGATTTCCGCGACATAGGCGGCATAGCTGAGCACCATTGCGACAGCACCCCAGAACAGGCCGGAATTGGGCAGGCCCGGCAGGTTCAGCGCGGGGATGCCAAAGCCGAACAAAAGCACCAGCAGCAGCGCCGGCACACCACGGAAAATGTCGATATAAATCACCACCATCAACCGGAACGGCGCGAACCATGGCGCGCGCAGGCTGCGCACGACTGCCAGCACCAGCGCCCAGACCAGCACGCAGGCCAGCACCGTCAGCCAGACCTGCATATTCACCCAGAACCCTTGCAACACGCGCGGAAAGGCAGCGATCATGGCGTCGATGTTGAAAAATTGCAGCTTGATGCGCGGCCATTGTTCGGCCGAGGTGACGACCCAGGCCATCAGCCCAAAGACCACGGTCACGCTGATCCCGCCGATGGCTGTGGGAATCATCGCTTGTTTCCAGTTGAAACCGCGGCGGGGTGGCGGCGGGGGTGGTCCCCGCCGCGCCGGATCATGGGCCGCGCTGCGGGGCGCGGCGGCAGGGCTGTCGGTCATTCCGCGATGATCGGCAGGTCCGGATCGGCGACCAGATAGGTGGCGATCAATTCTTCCACCACGCCGCGCGCGATCACCGCGCTCAGCGCCTCGTCAACCCATGGCACCAGCGGGCTGCCGAATTCGAACAAAAGGCCGTGGCCGTTGTCATTCTCGTCAGCGGGGACCAGCGCAACGATGCTGGCATCAGGCACCTGCACGGCGGTCATGAACAGCGCGGTTGGCAAGGCGGCCAATGTCGCGTCGATCTGGCCAGCCTGCAGCGCCTGAAACACATCGACCTGTTCGTTATAGATCGCGGCTTCGGTCACGCCGAGGATATTCACAAGGTAATCATTGTCGGTCGTCCCGATCACGGCCCCCCAGCGCAGACCGCGCAGGTCTGCGAAACTGGTGGCGGTTTCGGCGGCGGTGCCGGGCAGGGCGATGACCGCCTTGTCAGGCTGGAAATAGACCTGACTGAAACTGACGACTTGTTTGCGCGGTTCGGTCACAGAAATCTGCTGGATCGAAAAATCGTAGGGTTTGGCGCCTGGCGCAATCGTTTGGTCAAACGTCTGACCAACCCAAACCACCTGTTCGGGAGCAAAACCCATTTCGGCGGCCAGCGCATAGACAAGCCCGTTTTCGAACCCTTCGCCACCGGCGGGGTCGTTGTTCATCATCCACGGCGGATAGACCGGATCACCGGTGCCGACGGTCAGAAACCCCGGCGTTGTCAGGCGCGGGTCCATTGGCGTGTTGTCCTGCGCATGGGACATCAGCGGCAATGTGGCGACAAGCGTGCCTGCGAACAAGGCCAGCGCCCCACGTCGCGCTGTGTTGATCATGTAATCCGTCATGAATGATCCTTTCATCTGTGCCGACATCCCCCAAACGGCGTGCGGTTGCGCCAATTTGCCTGCTTGGGGGCGCGGGTCAAGCGTCATGCGGTACGCCAAGGGCCTTCCCCTGCCATGCCGCGCATTGTGGATCATCGTTTGCCCGAAAACTTTGCAGTCCGCTGGCTGTGACGGGCTAGCCGTTCGATGGCACCAGCCGCAGCAGTGGCGCATCATCGCCATCAGTCAGCACATAGATATAGCCGTCCTGTGGCCCGACCGCGACATCGCGGATACGATAGCCTTCACCTTCCAGCACGCGTTCGGGGTCCGATACCTGCGCGCCATCGACGGGAAAGACGCCAAGATACCGGTGGAACAGGTTGCCGACCAGCAGATGCCCTTGCCAGTCGGGAAAGGCGTCACCGTCATAGAAGGTCATGCCAGAGGGCGGGAAATGGTCGTCCCGACCGGGGCTCCAGTGATAGGCGGGGGCAACGAAGCCGTCACCATCCTGATGCGTGGGCGCGAATTGTGCACCGGTGCGGTAATCCACGCCATAGGCGGCCAGCGGCCAGCCATAGTTTTCACCGCGCGCGACGATGTTGATCTCGTCGCCGCCAGCCTCGCCATGTTCGGCCTGCCAGATGTCACCGGTGTCGGGATGCACGGTCATCGCCTGAATATTGCGGTGGCCGTAAGACCAGATCGCGGGTGCGGCGTTGTCGGTGCCCACGAAAGGATTGTCATCCGGCACCGTGCCATCCAGCGTCAGGCGGATCACGCTGCCGTTCTCGCTCGACAGATCCTGCGCGATATGGTCGGGGCCGAACGCTTTGGAGTTGCGGTCGCCGGTGCCCATGTAGATGTGATTGTCATGGATCACGATGCGCGATCCGTAATGTGCTGTGCTGTCAATGCCGGGGCTGACCTGAAACACGGTTTCGATGTCGGTCACGGCCCCCGCCTGACGGTCAAGCGTGCCGCGCCCCAGATGGGTTGTCGTCCCACCTGCGACGGCCCCCGCCCATGTCATGTAGATCACGTTGCTATCGGCGAAATCGGGGGCAAGCGCGACATCCAGCAACCCGCCCTGACCCGCCGTGCTGACATCGGGCGCACCGTCAAGTGCGGAGACCGCGCCGCTGGCCGCATCATAAAGCAGAAAGATCCCGCCCCGTCCCGTCATCAGGATATCGCCGCTATCGGGCAGGAATGTCATCGCCCAAGGCCGGTCCAGACCTTCGGCCAGCGTTTCGACATCATAGGATTGCGCCAGAACAGGGGCGCCTGCGATCAGCGCAAGGACAGCGGTCAGCATGGGTGTCGTTTTCATCTTGATCCCTTTCGTTTCACGATATTCGGGGGGCCAACCTGTGCTTGCAAGGCGTGTTTAATCACAAAGACGCCAGTCGCCGCGTGACCGCGTCACGGCTTGGGACTTTACTTGGGGCTGCTGTTGGTCTCAAAAGTGGGGATGAAGGTTCTATTGGTTGAAGATAATCACGATATTGGCGAAGCTGTCGAACGACGGCTGCGCATGGCAGGCCATGTTGTGACATGGAACCGGACCGGCGATGATGTCGTCGCCATGCTGGACCATGACCCTGTCGATGCGGTTATTCTGGACCTGATGCTGCCTGCGGCGGATGGCATGGCGATCCTGCGCCAGATCAGACGCCAGCAGCGCGACCTGCCCGTGCTGGTCATCACCGCGCGGGCCGAGATCGACGACAAGGTCAGCCTGCTGGACCTGGGCGCGGATGATTATCTGGTCAAACCCTTTGACATGCGCGAGATGGAAGCGCGTTTGCGCGCGCTGGTGCGCCGCCCCGCAGGTCAGTTCACATCGGTTTTGCAGCTGGGCGATCTGGAACTGGACCCGGCCAGCCGGATCGTCACGCAGGCCGGACAGCTGATTGATCTGGGACGTCGGGAATTCGGGCTGCTCGACGCGTTGATGACACAGGCGGGTCGCGTCGTGACCCGCGAAAGGCTGATGTCGCGCCTGTCGCATCTAGAGGATGGCGGATCGGAAAACGCGCTGGAATTGCTGGTGTCACGCCTGCGCCGCAAGATCGCGGCCAGCAATGTCGAAGTCGTGACCATGCGCGGTGTGGGCTATATGGCGCGGGTGGTGACGGATGCGCAGACCTAGCCCGCCATCCCTGCGCCGCCGTATCCTGATCTTGGCGGCGTCGATGCTGCTGGGGGCGGCGGTGCTGCTGATGACCTTCATCTCGGATTACGCCAATCGCGCGGCCGATCAGGCGCTTGATCGCCTGTTGTCGGCTGCCGCGCTGTCGATTGCCGGTGCCGTTCTGGTCGAGGATGGGGCCGTGGTGGTCGAAATGCCCTTTGCCGCCTTTGCGATGGTGTCTGGCGAGGAACGGGTTTTTTATACCGTGCTTGGCCCGCAAGGCGAACATGTGACGGGTTATCCCGACCTTGCGCCCGATACGCCCTTGGCCGCATCGGTTGATCCGGTGTTTTCGGATATCCGCCACAATGGCGAACCTGTCCGCATGGTCAGGCTGGGCCGGTTGATTTCGACCGCCGAAGGCACCGGCTGGGTCACGATCAGGGTGGCCGAAACCCGTGGCGCGCGTGCCGCCTTGGCCGCCGAGATCGTGGGGGCCGCGCTGGTGCCGGTCGGGGTGCTGACGGTGCTGGCGCTGGCGCTGGTCTGGATCGTGATCGGGCGTGCCTTTGCGCCGCTTGCGGTGATCGACCGCGCCTTGCGGCAGCGGCGGCCTGACGATCTGTCGTCGCTGGACGTGCCGGTGCCGGTCGAGGTGCAGCGCCTTGTTGGGGGTTTGAACAATTTCATGGGCCGGTTGGAACAATCCACCGCGCGGATGGGCGGTCTGGTCGCTGAAGCTGCGCATCAGGTGCGCAACCCGCTGGCGTCATTGCGCGCGCAGTCCGAAATGGCGCTGGATGAACCCGACACCGCACAATTGCGGGCGCGTGTGGGGCGCATCCACACCTTTGCGGTCGAGGCAAGCCATCTGGTGACCCAGCTTTTGATGGATGCCACCATTTCCCACCGGATGGAAACCGAACAAAGGCGCCCGATCTCTATCACCGCGCTTGTGCAAGAGGTGGTGGACAGGCTCGACCCTGATCTGCGTCCGCGTGTCGGCACCGATACCGGCGCTGGCACCGATACAATCGTGGTAAATGGCGACCGTGTTGGTCTGCGCGAAATGCTGCGCAACCTGATCGACAATGCGCTGGCCTATTCAGCGGGCGATATCCAGATCGCGGTGGCAACGCAGACCGGTGGCATGGTGCGGCTGGCGGTGCGAGACAGGGGGCCGGGGATCACGGATGCCGACAAGGCCCGCGTGCTGCAGCGTTTCGTGCGCGGCGAAGGGGCCAGCGGCACGGTCGGGTCCGGTCTGGGCCTTGCCATCGCGCAAGGCGTGGTGGTGGGACATGGTGGTACCCTGACCCTGTCGGACCGCGCCGGTGGCGGGCTGGAAGTTATCGTCGCCCTGCCTGTCGAGGACGCAGCGCACATCGGCCGCTCCCGTACAAGGCGCGCGGGCGCTGCGGGGGCGGTGCTGCTGGCCTGTACCTTGTCCACGCTGGGCGCGCCCCGTCCCGCTTCGTCCGATGCGATCCTTTTCGCCGCACCCGCCGCCGAAACGCAGCGCATGGCCATTGCAGGCACAACCGACACCGCGTTGTTCGCACGCTATATTGCGGCGTTTCAGGCGGAAAATCCGGGTCTCGCCGTGACCTATCTGGAACGCGACAGTCTGGCGCTTTACGACGGGTTTCTGGCAGGCACGCTGGACCCCGCGCCTGATGTGCTGATCTCGTCGGCGTCCGATCTGCAGATGAAGCTGGCCAATGACGGCCATGCGCTGGCCTATCAATCCGCGTGGCTGGAGGCATTGCCCGCTTGGGCGCAATGGCGGGCCGAGGTGATCGGCTTTACCTATGAACCTGCGGTCATCATCTATAACCCCCGCCTGATGCCGCCCGGCACGCAGCCGCGCACGCATCTGGATCTGGCCGTGCTGCTGGAAGAACAGCCCACCCGTTTCGTGGGGCGCGTTGCCACCTATGACATCGAACGCAGCGGGCTTGGCTATCTGCTTGCCTCGCAGGATCAGCAGATTTCATCGCAATTCTGGCGGCTGGCGGCGGCGTTCGGGCGGGTCCGCGCAAGGCTGAGCGATTCCAGCCCCGCAATTCTGGACAGCGTCGCCAGTGGCGAGCTGATCATGGGTTACAACGTGCTGGGGTCCTATGCCTTTGCGCGGCAGGCGGCGGGCGCGCGCATCGGGATCATCGTGCCGGATGATTACGTTCTGGTGCTGACGCGCAGCATGGTTATTCCGCGCACGGCACCAAACTCCGATCTGGCGCGCGCTTTTGTGGATTTCGCGCTGTCGCCTGCCGGTCAGCGCGTGGGCGCTGGGCCATCGGCGCTGGGCGCGATCATGCCGGACAGCGCGGGCACATGGACGCCGGAACGCATTTCGATGATGGGGACGGGTGTGATCCAGCCTATCGCGCTGGCACCGGTGCTGTTGGTGGCGCTTGATCCGCAGCGGCGCAGCCGGTTCCTGACCACATGGCAGGAAATCGTGGCACCGGGCCGCCCGTGACGGGCTGATGACAGGACGGTGACAGGAACCGCTGCTACGCTTTGCGGCAGTCGGGCATGGGAGGTGCCGGAACTGGGGGGAAACCGCGACAGCACGCCTGTGGGCTTTGGTTGCGCGCCTGTTCCAAACATCTTCACGCCCTGCTCCGCGCTTGCGCGGTCATTTATATCCTTTGGGAGGAACATATGAAGAATTTTGGTATCGCGGCATTTGTGGCCGCATCGGTCATGGCATCTGCCGCCGTGGCACAGGTATCCGAACTGCGCATCATGGCGCCAGCAGGCCCCGGTGGCGGTTGGGACCAGACCGCACGCACGATCCAATCCACGCTGCAAAGCGAAGGTCTGGTGCCGAACATCCAGGTTGAAAACGTGGCCGGTGCCGGTGGCACCATCGGTTTGCAGCAATTCGTCAACCGGTCAACCGGTGATGCCGCTGCGACGATCGTCGGCGGCTATGTCATGGTCGGTGCGATCATCGCGAACGAAAGCAACGTGACGCTGAGCGACATCACCCCGCTGGCGCGCCTGACGGGCGAATATGTTGTCGTCGTCGCCAACGCTGACAGCCCGATCAATTCCGCCGAAGACCTTGCCAATGCGCTGCGCGCCGATATCGGTGGCGTGACCTGGGCAGGCGGGTCCGCCGGTGGCGTCGATCACATCGCGGCAGGCAAGTTTGCCCAAGCGGCTGGCGTGGCACCAGAGCAGATCAACTACATCCCCTATTCGGGCGGTGGTGAAGCACTGGCCGCGATCCTGGGTGGTCAGGTCAGCGTCGGTGTGTCGGGCTTCAGCGAATTTTCCAGCCAGATCGAGGCCGGTGCGCTGAAGGTTATCGGCATCACCGCGCCAGAGCGTCAGGCCTATCTGGATGCGCCGACCTTTGTCGAACAGGGTTTTGACGTCGATGTGCAGAACTGGCGCATGATCGCCGCCGCCCCCGGCATCAGCGACGCAGAACGCGCAGCCTTGCTGGATGTGATCGGCACGATGGCCGCATCGGACAAGTGGAACGCCGAACTGGAAACCAAGGGCTGGGTGAACACCTATCTCGCTGGTGACGATTTCGCGGCTTATCTGGCCGAACAGATCACCGCGACGACCGCGATCCTCGCCGATCTTGGAATCACCGAGTAATGTCGGTCGATCCGAAAAACCAAGCAGCCGAAGAGGACCTTCGGCTGCCTTTCGACGATGAGGCCGGTCACGGCACGGGCAAACGCGATCTGGCGGGATTACTGATCGCGGTGGCCTTGTTCGCGCTGGCGCTGGTCATCATCAATGATGCGTCAGGCTATCCGATCCGCCGGTCCTATGCCAAGTTTGGGCCGGAAATCGTGCCCTATCTGATCGCCAGCGGCATTTGTGTCATGGCCGTGATCACCGCCATCATGGCATGGCGCGGCGCCTTCGAGGCGCGTGATCCGCTGAATATCGGCGCGCTGTCATGGCTGGTCGGTGGCATCGTGATCGAGATTTTCATGCTGTATGGCGGCACTGGATTCATCGCGGGGTCCGCTGTGTTGTTTGCCTTTGCCGCACGTGCATTCGGTCAGGCGACGCTGGCGCTGAACCTTGCCATCGGGGCCGTGCTGTCAACGCTGCTGTATCTGCTGTTCCGTTACGGGCTGGGGCTGTCGCTGCCTGCCGGTCCGGTCGAGCGGGCCATCGATCTTTTGCTGAGGTAAGCACATGGATACCTTCATTCTGCTGTTCGAGGGTCTGGCGACCGCGACGCAACCGTCGAACCTGATGTTCGCATTGCTGGGCGTGATGCTGGGCACCGCCGTGGGCGTCATGCCCGGCATCGGGCCTGCGCTGACCGTCGCCTTGCTGCTGCCGGTCAGCCTGTCGTTCGGTGCGACCGGGTCGATGATCATGTTCGCGGGCATCTATTACGGGGGCATGTATGGGGGGGCGATATCGTCGATCCTGCTCAATACGCCGGGGGAAACCGCGTCGATCATGACCGCCCTCGAAGGCAACCGCATGGCCAAACGTGGCAAGGGCGGCAAGGCCTTGGGCGCTGCGGCCTTCGGGTCGTTCTTTGGCGGGATGTTTGCAACCTTGGGTCTGGCGGTTGTCGCGCCGTTTATGGTGATGGTGGCGCTGTCGTTCGGCACGGCAGAATATTTCGCGCTGATGGTCTTGTCCTTCATGACCGTTTCGGCGGCCTTTGGCGGGTCGATGTCGCGCGGGCTGACCGCGCTGTTCATCGGGCTGACCATCGGCATTGTCGGCACCGATAAACTGACAGGGCAGGTGCGCCTTGCCTTTGGCATACCGGAGATGAGCGATAACATTTCCATCGCCATCGTCGCTGTCGGGCTTTTTGCCATTGGCGAGACGATGTATCTGGCGTCGCAATATGTAAACCACAAGGAAAAGGCACAGGCCGTGTCGGGGTCTGTCTGGCTGAACTGGGGCGATTTCAAGCGCTGCATCCGGCCTTATATTCGCGGCACTGGTCTGGGGTTCCTGTTCGGGCCATTGCCGACTGGCGGCGCTGAAATCCCGACCTTTCTGTCCTATACCACCGAAAAGCGTCTGGCGACCGGCGAGGCCCGCCGCGAATTCGACGAAGGTCTGGGTGCCATCGAAGGTGTGGCCGGACCAGAGGCTGCCAACAACGCCTCTGCCGCGGGGACGCTGATCCCGCTTTTGACGCTGGGGCTGCCCACATCGGCGACGGCGGCGATGATGTTGGCAGGGTTCCAGCAGTACGGGCTGCAACCCGGCCCGCTTTTGTTTACCAACAACGCGGATCTGGTCTGGGGGCTGGTGGCCAGCCTGTTCATCGCCAACCTGATGCTGGTCGTGCTGAACGTGCCGTTCATCGGCATCTGGGTGAAGCTTTTGACGATCCCGCGGCCATGGCTTTATGCAGGTATCCTATGTTTCGCCACGCTGGGTATCGTCGGCGCGCAAGGCTCGCCTTTTGCACTGATCCTGCTGCTGGGCTTTGGTCTGATCGGTTTCGTGATGCGCCGGTTCGGCTATCCTTTGGCGCCTGCGCTGGTGGGTGCGATCCTTGGGCCACTTGCCGAAGAACAGTTGCGCCGCGGGCTGATGATCAATCAGGGCGACTGGATGTTCCTGATCGAATCGCGGATCGCGCTGGCGATCTATGCGATTGCCCTGTTGTCGGTGTTCGGTCCCCGCCTGTGGGCGTTGTTGCGCAAGGCCAACCGCAAGGCCAGCGCGGCCGCATGACCGGCTCACGTTGCCGCGCGATGCAGCGTCACGGATGCTGCGTCGCGCCTGCCGTTTTGGGGGCGATCCTGACCAAAAGTTTCGGCTAGACTGTGCAGGTGCCAACAAGGAATCGCCCGATGGCCCGTCGTATTTCTGTCGATGTTCTGCGCGGTTTTGCACTGCTTGGCATCGGAATCGTGAACCTGCCGTACCTTGCCCAACCCCTGGCGGCGCAGCTTGGCTCGCCCGAGGGCGGCTTGGACCTTGTTGCCAAAGGCATTGTCAGCCTGCTGTGCGAGGGCAAGTTCTTTGTGCTGTTCTCGTTCCTTTTCGGCTGGGGCTTCGGTGTGCAATTGGCTTCGGCAGAACGGGCCGGCGTGCCTGCCGGGCCAAGATATCGCGCGCGGCTGATCGCGCTGGGCCTGTTTGGTGTCGCCCATGCTGTCGCGGTGTTTCCGGGTGATATTCTGTTGGCCTATGCGCTGCTTGGGGCGGGTTTGTGGACCCTGCGGGATGCGTCAGTGCCGCGCCTGCGGCGGATCGCGTTGTCGATGGTGCCGCTGGCGGCGCTTGCTTTTGCGGCACTCGGGTTTCTTGATGCGCTGTCCGGCGACATGGCGCAGGCTGAGGCTGCTATGACGGGTGACGGATATCGTGGCAGCTATCTTGATGCGACAGCACAGCGGTTGGCCGACTGGCCTGTCACATTGGTCGTGGTCGCGCTGTTCAACGGGCCACTGGCCTTTGGGGCGTTCTGCCTTGGGCTTGCGGCCTACAAGTCAGGTTTCTTCGACGCGGGCAGTCCGGCGTTCAGCGTCCTTGCCAGACGCCTGCCCTTGCTGTTGGCTGTGGCCCTGCCGGTGAACGGGGTCTATGCGGCGGCGATTCTGGGCTTTTTGCCCGATGGCTGGCCAAGCTATCTGGGGTTTGCCGCGCTGGCGCTTGGCGCGCCGACACTTGCGGCAGTTTATGTGGCCATCGTGGTGCGCCTTGCGCCGCGGCTTGGTTTTCTGGCGCCTGTCGGGTCCATGCCGTTGACCGGTTACATTGCGCAGGGCCTGTTGGCCGGTGCCATCTTTCATGGCTGGGGGTTGGGGCTGTTCGACACGCTGGGCAATGCGGCGCTGGTTGCAGTGGCTTGCCTGATCTGGCTGGTGGTGACGCTGGCGGCAATGCTCTGGCGTCGACGCTGGGCGCGTGGTCCGCTTGATGCGGCGCTGCGCGCAACTGCGACACGGTTGGTCAGGGCCACGTGACCTGCGATCAGGGCGCGTCATAGCCTTTGGGATTGCCCGATTGCCAGGCCCAGGTGCTGGCGGTCATCGCATCCAGATCATGGGTGGCGTGCCAGCCCAGTTCCGCCTGCGCGCGCGCCGGATCGGCCTGCATCGCTGCGATATCGCCTGCACGGCGCGGGGCTTGTACGGTCGGGATCGGCTGGCCGCAGGCGCGTTCAAAGGCGCGGACCATGTCGATCACGCTATAGTTTTGGCCGGTGCCGATGTTGAAGGGCCGCGCGCCGGGGGTGCGGGCGGCATAGTCGATGGCGGCAACATGCGCGCGGGCCAGATCGACGACATGGATGTAATCGCGCAGTCCGGTGCCGTCGGGCGTGTCGTAATCATCGCCAAATACCGTCAGTGCGGGGCGCAGCCCCACGGCCACCTGCGCGATATAGGGCATCAGGTTGTTGGGAATGTCCTTGGGGTCTTCTCCGATGCTGGCAGAGCCGTGCGCGCCCACCGGGTTGAAATACCGCAGCAGCACGGCGCTGCGGGCCGGATCGGCGGCGGCCCAATCATGCAGCACCTGTTCGGCCATCAGTTTCGTGCGGCCATAGACGGATGTCGGGCGGGTCGGATGCGCCTCGTCATAGGGCAGGTAATCGGGTTCGCCGTAAACCGTCGCCGAGGATGAAAAGATGATCCGGCGACACCCTGCGCGGTCCATCGCATGCAGCAGCGCCAAGGTGCCGCCCAGGTTGACATCGTAATAGGCCAGCGGTTTGTGCTGGCTTTCGCCCACGGCCTTCAGCCCTGCGAAATGCACGACGGCATCGGGCGCGAAATCCTGCATCACGCGGTCCAGCGTCGCGGCATCGCGCACATCGCCGCGCACATCCATCATCGTGCCGTTCGACAGGCTGCGCACGCGGGTCAGCACCTCTGGCGTGGCATTGGTGTAATTGTCCAGCACGCAGACTTCGTGGCCCTGCGCCATCAGTTCGATCAGCGTGTGGCTGCCGATATATCCGGCACCGCCGGTGACAAGGACGCGCATGATTGGTCTTTCGTCGGGCCGCTAGTCGCGGGCATAGATGTCTTCATAGCGGATAATGTCATCCTCGCCCAGATAGCTGCCGGTCTGCACCTCGATCAAGACCACAGGCAGTTTGCCGGGGTTTTCCAGCCGGTGGGTGGCCCCAAGCGGAATATAGACCGATTCATTCTCTGTCAGCAGCGTCACGTTGCCATCGCAGGTGACCCGCGCGGTGCCTTGCACCACGATCCAGTGTTCTGCTCGGTGGTGATGCGATTGCAGCGACAGCGCGCCACCTGCATGCACAACGATCCGCTTGACCTGAAACCGATTACCGATGGTGAGGCTTTCGAACCAGCCCCAAGGGCGGTGATCCTTGGGAAAGGTGTCAGCCTGACCTGCGTCTTGGGATTTCAACAGCGCCACTGCCTGTTTGACGTCCTGCGCGCGGCTTTTGTGGGTGATCAGTACGGCGTCGGGCATCGCAACGGCGATAATGTCTTGCAACCCGATGCCCATAATGACCTGCCCGTCGTTTTCGGACCGCAGCAACGTGTCTGCGCAATCAATCGCATAGGCGGGGCCGGACAGCGCCAGCCCGTCATTTTCGGTTTCGCGCCAGACCGCCGCCCAATCGCCCAGATCCGACCAGCGCCCCGCATATGGGGCCACGCTCAGATTATCGGCCTGTTCCATCACCGCGTAATCAATCGAGATCGCGGGCGCGCGGTCCCATGCCTCGGGTGCCAGCCGCAGGAACCCCAGATCATGGCGCGCATCATCCACCGCGGTTTGGACCGCCTCGACCATATCAGGCGCATGCAGCGCATAGGCGGACAGAATGTCCTTGACGGTGAACAAGAACAGGCCCGCATTCCACAGATACCGCCCTTCGGCCAGCATTGCGGCGGCGCGGGTGGCATCCGGTTTTTCGACAAAGCCGATCAGCGGGGCAACACCTGCGCCGTCCTGCACTGGCCCGCCAAGTTCCAGATAGCCGTATCCGGTTTCCGCCCGGTCCGGCGTGATGCCAAAGGCCACGATCTGCCCCGCCTTGGCCGCTGGCACGGCACCCTGCACGGTCTGGGCGAACAGGGCGGCATCGGGGATCACATGGTCGGACGGGGCCACCAGCATCAGCGCGTCAGGATCGCTTTGCGCCAGATGCAAGGCTGCGGCCAGAACGGCGGGGCCGGTGTCGCGCCCTGCGGGTTCGATCAGCACGGCCTGCGGCGTGATCCCCAGCGCATGCATCTGCTGTACCGCGATGAACCTGAACTGGTCTGCCGTCACGACCACGGGCGCGGCAAAACCATCGCCGGTCAGGCGCGTCAGGCTGGCCTGAAACAGGCTGTCCGCGCCGGCCAGTGGCGAAAACTGCTTGGGATAGCTTTGGCGCGACAAGGGCCAAAGCCGCGTGCCGGCACCGCCGCATAGGATAACCGGTGTAATCTTTGACATAACCTGCCTTATGACGACCGCAGCGCAACACCTGCGTGATGCTGGCGTAAAACCCAACCGTAGGTTGTGCGCAAGCCCTGTTGCAAGCTGATCTTTGGCGCCCAGCCCAAACGGTGCATCCGCGCACAATCCAGCAATTTGCGCGGCGTCCCATCCGGCTTGGTCGTGTCGCAGACAATCTGGCCGGTGAAGCCTGTCACATCGGCGATTATCCGTGCCAGATCCATGATGCTGATATCCGTCCCCCAGCCGATGTTCAGATGGCTTTGCATCGGCTGGGTTTCGGTGGCCAGAATGGTCGCATCCAGCCCCATCACAAAGACGGCGGCGGCGGCCAGATCATCGACATGCAGGAATTCGCGCCGTGGCGTGCCGCTGCCCCAGAGCGTCACGCGGTCTGCCCCGCTTTGCACCGCCGCATGGAACCGCGCCAGCAGGGCGGGCAGGACATGTGCATTGTCGGGGTGAAAATTGTCGCCCGGACCATAAAGATTGGTCGGCATGATCGACCGGTAATCGGTGCCATATTGCCGGTTATAGCTTTCGCACAGTTTGATCGCGGCGATCTTGGCCACCGCATAGGGGGCGTTGGTGGGTTCCAGCGGGCCGGTCAGCAACGCCTCTTCGGTGATCGGCTGGGCGGCATCGCGCGGATAGATGCAGGATGATCCCAGTTGCAACAGGCGCCGCACACCTGCGGCATGGGCGGCATGGATCACATTGGCCGCGATCATCAGGTTATCGTGGATGAAATCCGCGGGATAGGTCGCATTCGCCATGATCCCGCCGACACGGGCGGCGGCCAGCACCACGGCATCGGGGCGCTGGGCCTGCATGAAATCGCGCACGGCTCGTTGGTCGGTCAGGTCAAGCTGCCGCCTGTCCGCCGTGATCAGATCATACCCGCCGGTCATTGCCAGATGGCGCAGGATCGCGCTGCCGACCATGCCGGTGTGACCCGCGATATAGATGCGCATCCGTCTAACCCTGCATCGCCATCGGCAGGTCCAGCCCGTAATCGCGCAACACGGCCTGCCTGCGGGCGGCGCGGTAATCTTCGGCGACCATTTCGGCACACATCTGCCGCGCGCTGATCTGCGGGGTCCAGCCCAGCTGTTTGCGCGCCTTGGACGGATCGCCCAGCAGGGTTTCCACCTCGGCGGGGCGGTAATAGCGCGGGTCGATCCGCATCACCGTGTCCCCGACGCGGACCTTTGGCGCCAGATCGCTGCGCACGGCGGTCACGACGGCGGTTTCGGCGCGCCCCGTGCCTGTGAAATCCAGATCAAGCCCCAGTTCCGCCGCAGACCAGCGGATGAAATCGCGCACCGAATGTTGCACGCCGGTGGCGATGACGTAATCCTCTGGCTGGTCCTGTTGCAGCATCATCCACTGCATGCGGACATAATCCTTGGCATGGCCCCAGTCGCGCAAAGCGTCGATATTGCCCATATAGAGACAGCTTTCCAGCCCCAGCGCGATATTGGCCAGCCCGCGCGTGATCTTGCGGGTGACAAAGGTTTCGCCGCGCCGCGGGCTTTCATGGTTGAACAGGATGCCATTGCAGGCATGCAGGCCATACGCCTCGCGGTAGTTGACGCAGATCCAATAGGCATAAAGTTTCGCCACGCCATACGGGCTGCGCGGGTGAAACGGCGTGGTTTCGGTCTGCGGCGATTGCATGACCTGCCCGTAAAGTTCCGAGGTGGACGCCTGATAGAACCTTGTTTTGGACTCCAGCCCCAGAAAACGGATCGCCTCGAGCAGGCGCAGCGTGCCTAGCGCATCCACATCGGCGGTATATTCGGGGGCTTCAAAACTGACCGCGACATGGGATTGCGCGCCAAGGTTATACACCTCGTCCGGTTGCACCTGTGCGATGATCCGCGTCAGGTTGGAAGCATCGGTCAGATCGCCGTAATGCAGCACGAAACGGGGATCGTCGGTCTGCGGGTCCTGATAGATGTGATCGACCCGCGTGGTGTTGAGGCTGGAGGCGCGGCGCTTGATCCCGTGCACCTCGTATCCTTTGGCCAGCAGGAATTCCGCAAGATAGGACCCGTCCTGCCCGGTAACGCCGGTGATCAGCGCGCGTTTCGTCATCAGCCTGTCCTGTCGCAAGGTTCAGTTCACCACCTTGTGGCCAAGCAGGCTTAAGGATTGATTAACGCCGCAACGGTGGTGCAGGGGAGATTTAAACAATCCGGGGTAGATTGCGGCATCCCCATCCTGAAAGGTGCTGTTCGATGTCCGACCAATCCCCCCGCCTGTCCTTGCCATTCATCCTGCCTGCGCAGGCGCAAAAACATGTCACCCATAACGAGGCGATCGAACTGCTGGACCTGATCGTGCAATTGACGCTGCTGTCGGTATCGCAGGTCACGCCGCCCGCAACCCCGCAAGAAGGGCAGGCCTGGGCGGTGCCGTCCGGTGCTACGGGCGATTGGGCAGGGCAGGACGGCCTGATCGCGACATGGCGGGGCGGCGGGTGGCTGTTTGTTGCGCCGCAGGACGGCTGGGTCGCTTGGGTTGGTGATGCGGCGGGCGTGCATGTGTTGTCGGGCGGGGTCTGGACCGCGCAGGGCGATTTGCAAAACCTGCCCGGCATCGGGATCAACAGCACGGCTGATCCGGTCAACCGGCTGAGCCTGCGCGCGCCTGCGGCCCTGTTCGACAACGAAGGCGCGGGCCACCAGATCAAGATCAACAAGGCGACCGCTGCCGATACCGGGGCGGTGCTGTTCCAGACCGGCTATGGCGGGCGGGCCGAACTGGGGCTGGCGGGCAATGACGATTTCAGCATCAAGGTATCGCCCGACGGTGCGGCATGGCGGCCCGCGATCACGATTGCGGCTGCCACGGGGCGCGTGCAGCTGACTGATGTCCTGCAGATTGCGCCAAGTGCTATGCCTGCAACCGCCGGTGCGGGTGATATCTATTTTGATTCTGCAACTGCAAAGCTGCGTTGCCATGACGGGACCATCTGGCACGATCTGTTTTGAACCGATCGCATGCTGAGACGGTCCAAATGCAGGAACGGTGACGGTCCGGTCTTTGGGATTTTGCAGTTAATTTAACAGAAAAATGACAGAAACGG